>Ga0256847_1001213_pt1 | contig 13682 bp, 14 predicted proteins | sample TeddybearmetaG_FD_189099 | JGI IMG/M metagenome (GOLD analysis project Ga0256847, IMG submission 189099) | Hydrothermal vent microbial communities from East Pacific Rise, Pacific Ocean - Teddybear | ecosystem: Environmental > Aquatic > Marine > Hydrothermal vents | place: Pacific Ocean: East... | reverse complement strand
ATTGAAACTTCGAATTGATGATCAGTGGTTAACTAAAAAGGTAGTTGTGCTAAGGTAACTCCTGACAACAAAGTATGACCATGCCAGAGACGCCTATCGGCAGTCTCCGTCGGGTATACTTAATACGTTATATTCCAGAAGGCAATCAAGAAGTTGACGGTCGGTTAATAAAAAAGGTAGAATACTGTCTCGACCGACAGAGATGCGGCTTTGGGTTTTTATGAGCGATTGGAGTTTTGGTAAAAGAGATGTTATGACAATCGATGTTTCTTAGGACTTCGAACATTACACGGTTCACGGAACCTAATTGCAAAATATGAGTGCCTTCAAGCGGAACATTATCGAGAACTATCAGATTGCCTCACAGTTATGTGACTATCGTCAATAAATGAGATATTAGGAATACTACCTCGATCGGTAGAGAAGAGTCTGAGAAAGTTTTTGTTATCTTAGATTTAAAATTGCAAACATATTCGGTGTTAAAATACGGATTGAAGATATATCAAAGAGCGGTTCACCGAACCTAATTACAGATCAAAATTATCAGAAAGGATTAATGAAGATCGAAGTTAGAGGAGGGCAGGGGCGTAAACGAAAAAAGGAAGATCCAGAATATAACAATGGATAAAACAGAAATCAGCCCTATTGGGGCTGGTCTCCGTTTATCCTGAGACGTTAGCCTCCACCAAAAAAAAAGAAAAAATGAAAACATTAGTAATTTTAATAGGTCTACTATTCTTAACAAGCTGTAAAAATCATTTTGATAAAGATGAAATTATGACAAATGAAATGTTTGTCAATCACGAGACTTTTGAATTACAAGGAAAAGTCAAATCAATTACTGAAATTTCATATTCGGTGGAGGAGAAATTTGGAAAGATAGTAAAAGGAAAAAAAGCAAGAGATTATAATAGAAAGGCTCATGAAGTAAAAGTGTCTTTCGACGAAAACCAAAATATTGTCGAAATTAAAGTTTTCGATACTGCTGATAATTATTTAGGTGAAATTTCATACGAATACATTAATAATAAGAAATCTGAGGAAAATCACTTCGACACCAATGATAATTTAACTTATAAAAAAATCTGGAAATTTGACAAGAAAGAAAATATCACAGAATTGGCTGAGTATAAATCAAATGGAAATTTGATATCAAAGACAAACTATTTATATAACCAAGTTGGAGAAGAAAAAGAAATTAATACATACGATTCTAATGCTAAGTTATTAAGTAAGAGAATATACGAATATGACTATGGTGATAATTTTAAAATAGTAGAAATCAAATCTTATGATGCCGAAGATAGCTTAACTTATAAAGCTGTAACGAAATATGACTCAAATGATATTAGAATCGAAAGTCAATCTTGGAATCAAAAAGACGATGTTAAGAAATGGAAATATAAGCATGATAAAAATGGGAATATGGTCGAATCATATCGGGAAGATGAAGATGCGAAAGTAACATGGAAGTATGATAAATTTGGGAATATGACAGAATTAAAGAATTTTAATCCAGGAGGAAGTTTGAACATTCATATGGAACTTAAATATGAATATGACAATAATGATAATTGGACTAAAAGGTTAAAACTGGAAAATAATATTCCTCAATATATCGTAGAGAGACAAATTGAATATTATAATCAATAAAGGCGAGAGGCTAACAATGTGTATGTCGTTCATGTCGGCTAAACGCCGCCACGCCGCATACACGAGACCGATAGGTAGCATCTCCCTGCGGTCGATGCCACCTATCGGTTTGGGGCAAGCCCCAGACATGTCGCCGCACCTCCCTACGGGAAGGAGACGACAACATATCACGGGATATGATTCCATCAAAAAAAAAATTGCTACGCAGTTTTTTTTTCGACGAAAACATATCCCCAAACCGTTATCTTTCACCAATAAAAATAAAAGATATTCACTATTAAAGTATTGACAACCAGATTTACAAGAACTACTTCAAAAGTTAAAATTGTATCTAAATCAAAACATCATAATTAATAAAATCAGAAGTGATGAAATATAAAAACTGGGAAGAAATTCATAGAGAGAATTTGGAACAGATAAAGAATTCCTTAGAAAAAATACCAATCAAATTTGGATATCATTCACCAAATCTCAACTCTCAACAGATTTTTGAACTTCCAAATTCAGGGACAATTTTCCCCATTAATGAGAGTTTGTTTGTCCTAAAGTATGTCGAGAGAATTAGGGAAAATGAATATGAATCTGGTTATTGGGTTGGGAGTGGAATACCTGGATACGGTCAAGAATGGGTTTCAGAATCTAAAGCAAATAGTAGCTTCGAAGATGATGACTATTTTTTTCATTCCAAGAAAACCAGTGTATCGGGTACAAAAATTCGTCATGAAACTATTTATTTCTTTGGAGGTAATCAAAAAGGTAATCTCTTTATGAAAAAGATTAATCAAAGTCTTGTGGAAAAATTGAAAGATGATACAGATATTTTTTTGAGCGAGGCTTTGGATTAAATAAGACTGAACATCAGTATTCATAAAATAAATAAAAAGAAGGCGAAAAGATAACAAAGTATATGTGTTCATGTCGAGCAAAAGCTCGCCACGCCACATATACGAGACGTTCTACACAAGCAAGAGCGAGCAAAAGAACAACCGAATCAAATCCAAAAACACCTACCATTCAGAACAAATAAGCTACTATTGAGAATATTGGCAGAAATGAAATAAATAAATAAATAAATAAAATTACTGAAAGTTCATATATTGGCTTTTTTCACAAGGGAGATTTCCGAAAATTCATAAAAGAGTAGGCATAACCTGAAAGATTTGAAAATGAAACTTCAAAATGTTCTATTAATTTTTTTATGCTCCAGTTTGATTCTGTTTAGCTGTAATGGATCGGAAAAACCAAGCTCATCACAACCTGAGACAACCGGCACATCGGAAACATCAGCAACAACAGACCTGAGCACGGAAGAACCGTCTTCAAATGAAGAATCATCTATGGAAGGGCCAGCTAATTCAGAAGCATTTTCCGAGACATTTATAGTGGAGCCTAACCAGAACATCGAATCTGGTTCAAACGGCGAAGTACCGGCCTCAATTTCAGATATTGAAATTCCCAGTCATTATGGTACATACGTTATTGACAAAGGAAGATCTAACTGTCTAAACAATGATGATCAAGAGGAATTTATAGAAGAGATCTTGCAAGTTGTGATTAGAAATGATAGTGAGAATTTAGATTTGATTCAAGCTTTTATTCTAGTAGAAGATGGGGAGTCATCTATTGAGTTTTCTTATACAGGTTCATCCCAGGGGAATACGTTTACATTTCCAAGGCAAAATTCGGGCGAAGACTCTGACGATTTTGATTCTTCATTAACTGGTGAAATTTCAGAAAATGGAGAAGTAAATATGGATATGACCATATACGCAGATAAAGATATTAAATGTAAATTAGTTTTGAGAAAGAAGAATCCAATCCAGGAAAGATTGGATGGCGGAGAAACCCCGCTCCAGATCGTGAAATCCGGAGTAGATGTAAAGGAACTCTACGGTAAGAAGTATTCAGGCGGGCTTATCTTTTACCTCAATACAGATGATGGCACTGGTATGGTAGCTGCTACACAGAACCAAAGTGATGGAGCAGAATGGGGATGTACTAAAATTGATATCAAAGGCTTAGATAATGTTCGATGGTATGGTAGAGTACCCGAAGGTTCAGGATCAGAAATAGGAGACGGATCAGACAATACCGATAAAATCATAGGTGCCAAATGTATGTCAAGCGATGGATCAGACATAGCTGCAAAGTTATGTCGAGACAAAGGAGAAGAATGGTTTTTGCCATCAATAAAGGAATTAGATTTGATGTACACTAATTTGCATTCTAAAGGCCATGGCGGGTTTGCGGCTGATTGGTACTGGAGTTCTACAGAGGTCGACGACTACAATCCGTGGGTACAGAATTTCCTCAATGGCGGTCAGAGCCCCAACAATAAGTACAACGATAACGCTGTTCGGGCAGTTCGGGCTTTTTAACTATTTATCAATTTAGCCATTTAACCGCGTAGCGTTCGATTTTTTTTTGAACTATGGCCTTATACTATGACTTGCCGGTATTCAAAGAGGTGTATCAATTAATATTAAAGATATTTGAGTACGCAAAGGTTTTTCCTAAAGAGTATAAGTACACTTTGGGGCAAGACATGAAACGGGATATGAGTGAATGATCTCGACAATTGTCGAGATTAAAGGTCGTAAACCGATCTTTAAAATGAAGGAACCGAAACAACTTGTGCTGAGCGAACGAAGTAAGTCGAATGTATCAGTTTCGGGTGGGATGGGTCTAACAGGCTGGCGAAATGCCCAGCGTGTTTAATGCCGGAATTACTGTTGTCAAGGTGGCAGTAAGCGAGCAAGGTTTTGTTTAAAAGCGATAAAAGGACTGCTTTGATAATTTTAGAGCAGTTGATTGATATCTTGGTAAAGCAATCTTAGTTTTGGTAAGGTTATCAGATGCGTGTGAGATTCCTCGCAAACATCAAAACTCTTTTATTTATACTGGCGGGTTTGCGGCTGATTGGTACTGGAGTTCTACAGAGAACGACAACAACAATGCGTGGAACCAGAACTTCAACAATGGCAATCAGAACAACAACAATAAGGACAACAACAAACATGTCCGTGCCTTCGGGGTTTTAAGCGAAACAAAATTAATGACTATCGGGCATTCGTTCGGTAGTCTTTTTTAATATCCGAAGATGCAAATATCTCTATATGATAATCTAGTTCCTGCCGGAATAGAGCTTCATGAATTATTCGAAGCCTATTTCGCTTGTCGAAAGAATAAAAGGAATACAGCCAATGCCATAGCATTTGAGGTGGATTATGAAAGTAAATTGGTGCAATTGTGTAAGGAATTGAATGAAGGTACTTATGAAATTTCTCGTTCGATTGCCTTTATGATTCAAGACCCTGTGCATCGTGAAATATTTGCAGCAGATTTTAAAGACCGAATTGTCCATCACCTTATTATTGGCAAACTCAATCCACTTTTTGAAAAACAGTTCATCTAAGATAGTTATGCTTGTAGAGAAGGCAAAGGAACGCATTTTGGCATCCAAAGAGCGGCAAGGTTTATCCGGCGATGTTCACAGAATTATACTAAAGATTGTTATGTTCTCAAATTGGATATACAAGGATTTTTTATGCACATCAGAAAAGATGCTTTGCACAATCGTTTGGTGGAATTTATTAAAGAAAAATATCATCATCCAGACAAAGAGGTCATCATTCGATTATGTCATCAGGTAATTTATAATGATTGTACAACGAACTGCATTATAAAAGGGAATCCCTCAAACTGGAAGTTTTTACCAAAAAGTAAAAGTCTTTTTCAAAGTGAACAAGGTTGTGGCTTACCCATTGGAAACCTCACGAGTCAGATCTTTGCCAATTTTTATATGGACAGTTTTGACCACTTCATCAAACACGAATTGAGCATCAAATATTATGGCAGATATGTAGATGATTTTATTATAGTTCATCAAGACAAGGAATATTTAAAATCTATTCTGCCAAAAATCGAACGCTTTCTGAAAACCAATTTGAATTTGAGTTTACATCCAAAGAAAATGTATCTGCAATATTACAGCAAAGGTGTCAAATTCTTAGGAGTTATGATTAAGCCCAATAGAATCTACATTGGAAAAAGAACAAAAGGTAACTTCTATATAGCCATCATAAAACAAAGTGACATTGCCAAAGACCACAAACCAAATAAAGAAGAACTCGATTCTTTTTTAAGCAGCATGAATTCGTATCTTGGAATTATGAAGCATTACCAGACACATAAATGGAGAAAGAAAATGTTGTTTAAGCACCTTTCTGTTTGGTGGTGGAATCAAGTATACCTGAGTGGAGGAATTGCCAAATTTGTGAAGAAAAAACACCTGTGTTGTTCAACAATGGCTAAAACGGCAAGTGTCGCTAAACGCGCCACCTGCGTTTAGCCGAGACGTTATGTTTCACCAAAGATCCAATTGGAATGTTGAAAGGGACTATCAAAATGTTGACGTCATAAAATTGAGAAACCGAAGACTGGCTCGACCGCCAGGCATGAGGATGAAAACTTTTACAGAATATGATAGATTTGTGAATAAAGATTAGATCATCAAAAGTTGAGCTTGGCTCTTCGAACATTACACGGTTCACGGAACCTAAGTGCAAAATTTGTTTATTCCCGAGCGGTGACATCATCGATACCAACCGGTTAGCTAAGCAATAATGCGACCATCGAAGTTGAGAAATAAAAACGAATACTGCCTCGATCGGCAGTGAAGAGAACGAATGAAAATATTATCTTTAGAATTGAAAATAAGAATAGAAGCCTTTACACGACAAAAGATTAAATGATAATCGATATACGGTTCACTGAACCTAATTACGAAATCAATTAGAACTTAATCGTTGAATAATCATCTAAGTATGGGTAAAAAACTAGGTGTAAAAAAGGCGAAAACATAACAGGGAGTATGATGATCAGACTTTGCTGACGCATTGTCCGCCACATACTCTGGGCGTTACTTGCAAGAAAAAATAAAATGAAATTTATAGCAACATTAATATTCTCTATTATAATATCAAGTCTGTTGGCTCAAGATCTGTCAACGGAAAAGCTATATACAAAAATTATATTTGAAGAAATTTCTATAAAGGATAAAAGTGGTAAAATAATTACAGAGTCTAATCTTTTTGATCAGCTATTTAGTGTTGATACATCGATTCATTGTTTTGGAGAGGTAGAATTTAAATTCAAGGATTTAGCTTATAATTCCGAACTTCTAAATATTAATAGATGGACTCAACAAATTGAATTTAAGGAAGGGTCAAACGAAAATGGTTACGAAATTTTCAAACATAACATTAATCCTGAAACTGGAAATTTGATTTCAAAACAACATCTATTTAGTTTTGAAACGAAAAGCATAGATAAAATAGAAAAAGCATCAACTCCAAACGATTCAAATCTTATTAACACAAAATTTGATAATTGGAAAATCGTAAGTATTGAGAATAATTCAAAAAGCATTGAAATTGATTCATGTTTATTAAATTATAACCTAAGCCTTTTTGATTCCAATAAGCTTAATCAGAGTTATAAATCAGGACTCAATTGTGGTAAATATATTGAAGCAAGTAAAGATTATTTTCATGGGCTCACTTATTTTAAAGGATTCTGGAAAACAATAAATGATAAGCTTATTATTGTGAATGCTGAATATGAAAAAATTATCATTTGGAAGTATGAATTTAAAAACAATACTTTAAAACTTAAGCAGGGAAAAGAGTATTTAATTACCCTAAGAAAAGAATCCTGCAAGTAACAATGAGTATAATAGAAGCTTTGCTATCGCTACAGCCTCTATATACTCTGAGCCGTTGTCGATAATGAAAACAGAAAAATAGTGAAACAAATAAGTCTAATACTAATTCTTTTGGTAATGTTCAAGATTGGATTTGGACAAAAGCTTGTTCCTTTCTCACATAATGGTTGGGAAATAGACCATTACCAAGGAAGTTGTTATCATGATACGATAATTCATGCTGTTTGGTTATATATAGAACCAAATCAGGAGTTACGTAAATATGATTACGACACTTCATTTGTAGTAGTAGAAGTTATTGCAGTGAATAAGTCTCCAATTGATATTTACTTACATGGAAACCAAAATAACTTAAAAGCAATAGTTATTAAAGAATCTTATGTACTAGATACGACACGTAGAGATAGTAGTTACTATTTAAGAAGTGGAATGCCGCCTAGGAAGTTAGATAAAAGATTGGCATTCGAAATGAAAGATTATTCCAAAAATCCTCATAAAGATCTTTGGAGGGAGAATCAAGATGAATTAATATTGATAAAGCAAGGCAGTAGGAGGAAATTATTAGCCACCATTCCTAAAAGATATGGACTTTATCGAATAAACGGAACGGTTGAATTTAACAAAGAAAGATTTGCCTATGATTGTGATGGTATAAAAGTTACTTGGTCTCGGTGTAGAATTATTGAATCGAATAGAATAGAATTGAAAGAAAAAAGAGAATGAACACAATCGACAACACTACATATCAGATCAGCCTTCTTCGGCGACCGCTCGATATGCTTGGACGTTAGCTTCCATTATATTTTAAGTTTTACTAAATGTGTAGTTGTTAATTTCTAAGGAAAAATAGATTTTAGAGAAATGATGAAGAATATAAAATTGAAATTAGATAACCTTGACTCTTACATTCAATTGGTAAGAAAAGCAATTCTATATATTATCATTTTTGAAGCAATTTTAGTGATTCTAATTGGAATTGCATCGAGTAATTTATATCATGAAAAATACGCTACTGTATTTATAATAACGCTCATATTATCGACAGTTATTTATGTTATAATACTTGCATTTAAATACATCTATCAAAAGAATATTCCGAATTCAATTGTTGATGATTTAAAAGCATCATACGAACTTCAAGCACTGAATCAAAAGTATGAAAGAAATGTTGCTACTAATCAAGCGATTAATTCTACCATAGATGAAATAAAGGGTATAGATACAAACTCATTGCTTCGCATGTCACCTGAAGCTGATCCTAACGATCTTTTAAAGTCAGAGATCGACAAAGTATTATTACCACTTAAAAAATGTTTGAATACCATATTTAATAAGCCTAATGCTAAATTTACATTAGGAATAGCACTAAAAGACAAGAAAAGAAAATTAAATACTGGCACTAAAATTTCAAGTAACTATATATTTAGAGATGATATAGATATAGCACGTGCTATTGATGAACGGGTTTTTAACGATGATAATTTAACAGGTTGGTTACTAGAGTTACAATCATTCTTTAAGAGTTGCATTAATCATGAAGAAATAGAAATATCTAGTTTTACTAAAGGTAATTCACTAATTTGTTGTCCGATTAAAATAAACAGAGGTTTCATTGGGCAAACAGGAGTATTGTTTATTATTTCGGACATAGATAAAAGTGAAATTCCTGAGGATACAAAATCAATAGTAAAAGTGTTTACGAATTTAGTTGCAACGTGGATGGAATTATTTATGCTCAATGTTTTATCATCAGCTGTTAAAAATATTGGGAAAAGTTTGACTGATGCTTTTACAAAAAAAGAGAAATGAAACGGAAGCTAACATTGAGCATGATGGAATCTTCCTTTTAGTCAGACTCCACATGCTCTTGGACGTTAGAATCAATTAAGAAGACAAAAAGAAAGTAATGTTCCTACCAGATATTGGAAAAGAGTTTAAAAAACAAATGGAAAATTGGTTTGCAGAATATCCAGAAATTGAATATCATTGGAATAAGAATGAGTTAAAGATAAATCATCCAAAGAAGGTTGGAGATTTTTTGACATTTCGGTTCAATTCGAAGTTTGTTAAAATTCAGGTTGACAATAGAGAAACAGTTTTTAAGCGAAAAATTTTCAAAAATATTGGTGAACAAGTTTTTAGAATAAGAGGTTACTGGATTAACAATTTGCTGGATGGTGAAGATACTGGGATCAAAAAGCCCAAACTAAATGAACATCAAATTGCAATTATGTTCTGCAATCAAAAGTATGGTCAAGTTTTAACGACCCAAAAAAATGTTTTCAATGGTTGGGGAAATGTTTACCAAATATTTGACAACGAAGAAGAAGCATTTAGTTTCATAGAAATCGAATCGAAAGATGATGAAATTGAAATTCATGCTTACAATTCAAATTATGAATATATTGAATTAAAGAAAAGTAACTGATTCTAACAAGCGATATGAGATCAGCTTGGCTATCGCCACAGCCGCTCCATATCGCAGCACCGTTATAGGTCAATAAAATATTAAATGTGCAGATTCAAAATCAAATACCAATACTTAACCAGATCAAAGGGAAGGGTGAATTTTGTTTAAAATCAAAAACATGGAATGCTGAATTTTATTTGATTCTATATCCTCACAATGTCCGTCTTGTCTCTTTTTTCAAAATTGATTTTAATGATGCTTTAACTAATGAAAATTGGACATTAAGAGGTACTTTAGATGATGAAAGAGAAGTGTACAGTAATTCACTATTATTATTGAACGCATCTGAAGATGGACTTGAATTTCAACCTTTGAAAGAAATAAGGTTTGGTAAAGTTGATAATCTATCAGTAAGTAAAGCTACATTTCCCCTAATAGGGTTTTATGGTAGTGCATTTGAAATAATGGTAGATGAGTGGAATATAAAGTTTGATCAAGGAGATAAAGCATTAAAAAACCAAAAGAGATTAAGTAAGATTTGGAAAATACAATTGGAGGGGATCAAATTACAATTATATAAAGAAAATACGACGCAATCAGAGTATATACAAACAGCTATTCAAATCGCTGATCTACTTTCATTAGCGACGGGAAATGAAATAATCTTTAATAGACAACTTTTCTATAGCGAAGAAAACCAACTATTAGAAATATGGAGAACCCAACAAGGAGATGATTTTGGTGTTAAAGCAACTATTCCAGAATTTGCAATTCCTAAATTTTTAAATCTCACCTACCCAATTTGGAAAACACTTGACAGTGATGATATTAAGCTAATTAACAATGCTGTCAATTATATAAATTCTACTGAATATGGTTACCTCGAGGATCGAATTTTAAGAATTACACAAGTCTGGGAATCTGTGGCAAATAAATGGATTGGAGATATAATGGAATTACCAGAAGAGCTTGGCAGTTTAAAAACTAGACTAAAATCTATATTGAGAGATTGGAGAAAAGAATTTCCTGATTATGATAAAACTGGATTCTTAGGAAATAGAATTTCAGATGCACTAACTTGGCAAAAAGCTGTTGATAAGTGTAAATTACTAGCCTCAAAGTTTGAATTAGATTTAGATAAATTAAATATTGACTTCAAAAAACTATTTCAATTAAGAAATGAAGTAGCGCATACAGGAAAGTTTAAGAATAAGGAAGATCCGTCGGAAATAGTTAAGATTTTAGAAAATGCCAGATTTGGACTTCAGATTCTTTTTCTTAGAAAATTAAACTATACATATTTAGTGTCTTTTAGTGAAAATGGTTTTAATACAATTGTAAAAATTGGTAACTTTCTTAGTAATGAACAAAATGAAATCAACCTATAACAATATGTGGACCATGCCAGACTTCCTTCGGTCGTCCGTCAGGTACATTAACCGATAGGTAGCATCTCCCTGCGGTCGATGCCACCTATCGGTTTGGGGCTTGCCCCAGACCGTTATGCACCATGAATAAAAAAAATGGAAAAATGAAATTTGAAGAAGATGAAATTTATTTGGCCAAAATAGATGAAATTGGGAATAAGATTTATGAAATCTACAATAAATCAGGAAGAAGAGATTTGGTAATGATATATGAAACGAAAGAAGATAAAATTTATTCGTATATCTATGAAGATTTTAAAAAAAGTCTAAATCAACGTTCAAGAGATATTTTAAAAGAGCAATATCAAGAAGCGATGAAGTCAGGGAAGATTGTACTATTTATCCGTGATGAAGAAAGACGGAAATTTAAATCTTACACAATCTAGACGAGTTTGCGAGCCAACGACTTTGGATTAAAACAAGGTATTTTAGTGTTTGTATTGTTAAGTAAGCTTAAATAAAAAAACAGAAAAAGAGAGTTATCAAAATATTTAAAAACACTTTCAGAAAAGAACTGATAGGTGAGGTGAAGAAATTATATGATAAATTTGATAACGTAAAAAAATATTATGAACTGGAATTGAGTGATAATTCTGATAAAATACTACTAGAATATAAAAAGAAGATCAAGAAAGAATATTTTCCACCACGTGGATATGGCAAAGGAAGAAGTAGTATTTCAAGAAAGGTAATCTTAGATTTTAAGAAAATTTCTGTACATAAGAAAGATGAAGCGGAATTATGGTTGTATAGGGTTGAAGTGATGCTTGAATATACATTGCAATATGGGGATATAGATGAATCATATTATCTGACGTTAGAAAATAGTTTTGTAGATGCTTGCGAGATTATAGGAAAGGAAAAATTAAAGAAATATTTTAATGAATATTGTCTTGAATTAATATCGAAAGCAAGTAATTTTGGCTGGGGAGTACATGATTAGATGACAGATATTTATGATGAATATATAGGAAGTTAATGAGCTGAAATTTTGAAATCAATTATTTTAAAAGTATTAAAAGAGAAACACGATAACAATTAGCAACAAATGACTAAAATCGCCTGCGACTTTTAGCATTTTTGGTAGTGTTGTAAACATGGCATGATCAGATCAGCCTTCCTTCGGTCGGCCGCTCGATATGCTTGGACGTTATATTCCAGATAGAATGATCAGAAACAACAATAGCGAGACTCAATTTGAATGTTGCAAAAATAATAAACCTCCCGAGCAAAATATATTTGGAAATTCAACCTAAACGAGTGGAGTCTTCGAGCGATCAATATTTAGCACAGACACTTGATCGACAGTAAAATTGATGAATGTCAAAGTACCCAACATCGTTAGAAGTATAGATTCATAAAGTCTCGGGAATTGTATTAATTTTAGGAGGTTAAGAACGTAATATGTTGCGATGAAAGGTAATCCGGGATATAACACGATGTGGACCATGCTAGACTTCCTTTGGTCGTCCATAAGGTACATGAAACGTTCCCTTTCACCAAAAAAAAGAAACAAAGAAAACGGATGAAAGAACCGGTTGATAATTTGAAAAATTCGTGCCTGTTTTTGGCGGATAAAAAGAAAGTTTTTCATTCGGCGATTCGGTCTTCGTTCCGGCGGATAAAAAAAAAGAAGGCGAAAAGGGAACAAAGTGTATGCACAATCCCAAAATCGAAAATAAAAATTTGGAGGTATCTGAAAATCCATTCAAAAAGAGTAAGACGCAAAGCCGAAAGCGATAGAATAGGCATTCTGTTTTAATTAAAAAATAAATTATGACCATTACTGTAAAATATGTACAAAATGTAGCCATAATATCGCTAATTGGTAAAATTACAATTGGTGTCGGCGATCTCGCTTTGAGGAATAAAGTAAGTGAACTTTTAGATGGAGGACATAATAATATAGTTGCCAACCTGGGTCAGGTCAATACCATAGATTCTTCAGGCATTGGGGAATTAGTGGGAGCTTACACTACGGTGTCAAATCAAGGGGGAAAGTTTAAACTTTGTAATTTACCATCTAAAGTATATGACATTCTCCAGATAACTCAATTAATTTCTGTTTTTGAAGTATTTGATACGGAACAAGAAGCTGTTGATTCTTTCTAAGGAATAAAAAAGAAATTTTACTCGGCGAATTCCCAAAGGGGCAAGCTGAGCCGAAATTTAAAATCCGTCTTCGTTTTTGGCGAATAAGAAAAGGAATTTTTTTTGGCATTTAGGGCGAAAATTTGAGAATTCAGCTTCGCTCTCGGTGAATTAAAAAAAGAAGGCGAAAAGGGAACAATGCATAAAATATTCATGTTGGCTAAACGCCGCCACGCCATTTATGCGAGACGTTCTCAGCAATTAATGAATGAATAAGAAATTTAAAATCGGATTAAAAGAAAATGGAATTCACTCCTTGACAAGAGGATTGGAAACATTTGAATTGTACGAAGAAGAGAAAGATGAGTTTATCCTA
>Ga0256847_1001212_pt1 | contig 13697 bp, 13 predicted proteins | sample TeddybearmetaG_FD_189099 | JGI IMG/M metagenome (GOLD analysis project Ga0256847, IMG submission 189099) | Hydrothermal vent microbial communities from East Pacific Rise, Pacific Ocean - Teddybear | ecosystem: Environmental > Aquatic > Marine > Hydrothermal vents | place: Pacific Ocean: East... | reverse complement strand
AGTTAGTGAAGGGGCAGGGCTAAAAGTTTCCTTGCAACAGTGTGGTTATTTTCCGCCAATGATGTTGCACATGATCGCCAGTGGGGAAAGCTCTGGAGAATTAGAGCAAATGCTTGATCGAGCAGCGGATAACCAAGAAACGCAATTTGACAATATGGTTAGCATTATGATGGATTTGATCGGTCCAATTATGATTTTGATTATGGGTGCGTTTGTGTTCATTATTGTGTTAGCAATCATGCTGCCAGTGTTTGAGTTAGCGGATATTCTGACTTAAAAGCAGCTGCGAGTTTAGAGGACAAAACAAAGAAATAATTGAGTAAAACCTCCCCCTTTGCGAAGGGGAAGTGAGGGGGATTTATAGGGTTCAATCAACGCGATAAGTAGTTGAATAATGTACCTTGCATAAATCTCACCTAGCCCCTCTTCGCAAAGAGGGGAACGAAAAGATGTAACAAATTTAATAATATTAATGAGGTACAAAATGAGAACACAATCAGGTTTTTCCCTTTTAGAGATCCTAGTTGCGATGGCAATTATGGCGATTATGGCTGGAGTGATGGTTGTCAATTTTGCAGGTAAGACTCAGGAGGCAGCTTTGATCAAAATTAAAACAGATATCAAGGCGCTTGAGTCGGCGCTAATTCAATACAATTCAGATAATTTTATTTATCCCACCACCGAACAAGGATTAGAGGCGTTAGAAACTAAACCCACAAGCAGACCTGAACCCAAAAACTACGCACATAGAGGTTACATAAAATTAGGATTAGATCCTTGGAGCAATCCCTATCAGTATACCTACCCAGGTGAGTTTGGAGAATACGATATTTATTCACTAGGAGCCGATGGTGAAGAGGGTGGTGAAGGTGGTTCAATGGATATTGGTAGTTGGAATGTTGATGAAGTATATAGAGCCTTCAAGACAGGCGAACAGCAGTAAAACCATTTATGGCAGTTCCTTACACAATGCAGCTCGCAATTAAACAGAAGGGATTTAGTCTATTAGAAATAATTATTGCTATGGCGATTATGGCAGTGATGATTGGGTTAGTTTTTCCGAATTTGGGACAATCGTCCAATAAACTGGCCAAGCAAGAAATTGTTCGTCTAGTTGCCGCAATTGAGTTAGTACGAGATCAATCGGTTATCCTGAACCGAGAATTCGGACTCAACATTGATGAGGAGGGTTATCAATTCTTAATCCTTGATGAAAATGATGAGAACACTAAAAGTGCCTGGGCATTAATTACCGATGTTCCCGGTTTAGGATTGCACGAGTTTCCGCCAGGATTGGATATTAATTTGTCGATTGATGGTGAGAACGTGTTCTCGTCTTCTGAGGATGAAGTTGATATTTTTGAACAAGATTTAGAAATATTTGAAGGCGATGAAGAAGAGCAAAAAAAGAAGGTTGAACCTCCGCAAATTTATTTTTTATCCAGCGGTGAGTTAAATCAATTTTCGATAGCGGTTGCTATCAAAAACACACGTGTGGATAAAGAAAATAGTTTTTACCGGGTGAGGGGGTTCTTGTCAGGAAATCTAGAATATGAAGGGCCACTAGTGGGTGATTTGTTCCAAGACGTCGACCGGGAGTATGAACCGGATGAATAAATCAGTTGGTGGGTTTACCTTGTTAGAAGTGCTAATAGCCATGGCTATTTTTAGCACCGCTGCAGTGGGTTTGATGGGGAGCATTACCACCTATCAGCACTCACAACTAACAACCGGTCAAAGAACCATCGCTCACCTAGTCGCAATGAATCAAATAGCGGAAACTCGCCTCAAAAAAAACTGGCCTAATGTCGGGGTAACCCGTGGTTCCGCTGAAATGGTGAATAGCACCTGGTACTGGACTCAAACCGTCAGCAAAACCACCGAGAAAAACCTTCGCCAAGTAGAAGTTGAGGTAAGGCTTGAGCGAGAGGATGAACTAAAAATCACTTCGTTTATCGGTTTTATTGCAAACAAGCGTATTAAAAGTATTCAATGATTATTGCTCGACGACAAAATACTTATCCAATTTCTCAGAAAGGGTTCACTTTATTAGAGATCCTTGTCGCCATGGCTATTGCCTCCATCATTGGCGTGGGTGCAATGGTCTTACTGGATAGCGCGACGCTAGCTCATCAAAAAATTCAACTGAAGGGCGATCGTTATAACGCTATTGAGCGGACCATGTTGTTTATCTCTAATGATATCCAACAAATTGCCCCTAGAAAATTTAGAGATGAGTTTGGCGATATCAAAGAAAACTTAACTAGCGATGATTCGATAGGTAAAACCCACCTCAGTTTCACCCGTTTAGGTAGAAGAAATCCAGCGCGCTTAGCTAGATCTAATCTAGAAAAATTAACTTATTTGGTCGAGGATGAACAACTTAAACGGATAAGTTATTTATATCCGGACGGAATGAACCTTGAACAGGGACTTAATCGTACCTTACTAGATAACGTAGAATCATTATCTTTTCAATTTTTTAATGGGGAAGATTGGAGTGATTTTTGGCCAGTTAATCCGACTCTTGGCACTCAGGATCAAGTCACAGGTAATATTTTACCAGTGGCAATTAGGGTGACCTTAGAGTTACAAGATATTGGGTCAATTAATCGTCTCTATGTAATATCTGATAGAAAAGAAGAGACTGATGAAAAGTCATAAACCTTCATCAATAACTTCGATACCCCATCAGCGAGGCACGGTATTAATTACCGTCATTTTGGTGGTAGCCTTTATCGCGATATTAGTTGTGCAAATTAACAAAACAGTTGTTTATCAGGCTAACCTTAATCGAAACTTGCTTCATCGCGACCAAGCATATTCCTATTTAATAGGTATGGAAGAAATAGCAAAAATATACCTCAAAAAAGCCTTCGATTCAGAAAAAGATGATGTTGTTCATCTGGGTCAACCATGGGCGGGACAGAACATCACATTTCCTTTTGATGGTGGCGTCATGTCTGCCACAGTAGTCGATATGCAAAGCTGTTTAAACTTAAATTCAATTGCAATACTGGAACCAATTATCGCGCGAAAAGGTACTGCTAACTCGCCCAGTCCTACAAGAGGTTCAAATCTGGCGAATGCTTCATTGGCGACTAATGGAAATGACGAGAAAAAGGAATCAATTACTGAACAAATCTTAACCACACTGCTCGAGAAACTTGTTGAAGATACGGAAGTAAGACCGGCAGCACTTTCCGCTCAAGTCAGGGATTGGATCGATACAGATTTTACCCCAACCGGGCCCGATGGTGCGGAAGACCTTTATTACCAAGGCCTAACGGTCCCCTATTTGCCGCCTAACAATGCCATTGCGCATGTTAGTGAATTAAGGTCAATAAAGTCATTTAATGCAGTAACTTATGATTTGATAAGGGATTATGTTTGTGTTTTGCCCGATGGCAATCATTACAAACTCAATGTTAATACTATTCCTGCAGAACGCTCGGATCTGCTATATGCAGCGTTAGATGGTAAAATTAGTGATTCGGCAGTAAAAAAGTTGATTTCGGAAAGACCAAAATCAGGATATAGTATGCAAGAGTTCTGGGATGAAGTTGGTAGCGCGGTAAAAATTAAAAAAAGCTATAAAGACAGGCTAGACGTCACCAGTCGGTACTTTCAGATAGACGCTATAGCAGAAATAGAGTCAACAAAGGTTTATTTGAAAACGTTATTTTTTAAAGAAGAAGATAATACTTTCAAAGTTGTTTCCCGTTATTTTGGTAAAGAATGATTTGAAAATTCAGGGCAAAAAATAGTGGAACATAATATATATATTGGACAAGCATCATGGCGAAACTAACACTATTTTGGGGAGAAAGAAGCGACCCCTCATTTGTATGGATGAGCGAACAAACCGATTCAAGTGATTCAATCTCGAGTGGTTATCAAATTAGCAGCAAGAACCTACTTAAGGCTGATCTCTCCTGTTTAGCCGATATGCTGGCTGACGATAGTGTCACGCTGGTTTTATCATCATCAGATATCGTTTCCGCGCAAATAGAAGTGCCTCAGAAAGCCCAAAAATTACTCAGGAAAGCTATCCCTTACATTCTTGAAGATGAAATCGCGACACCGGTAGAGGAGCTATTTTTTGCTTTCTCACAGAAAAACAAAAATGGACTGCTCCCCGTCAGAGCTATTGCTAGAAACTATATTGAGGAATTAGTAGCGTATTTTAGCGCGGCCGAACTTAAACTCGATAAAATTCTAGTGGATATCGATCTGCTCGAAAAATCAGAATTAGGCATGTCTTTAATATTGTCAAATTCAGAATGTCTCATCGTTGAAGATGATGAAAAGCGTTGGCGCTGTCATTCCGATGACTTTAGTTGGTTAGTTCAGAAACAGTTTGAACAACAAGAGAAAGAGGATAATTTAGCTGATAATGAGCATATGCCCATCGCATTGCCTCTCGATATTTATTCTGATGAGGCAACCGATCAGTTCGAACATAAATTGCCAGTTGGTCGTTTTGCGGTTGAAACTCATTTATTAGATAACAAACAACAGTTTTTATTTAAAAATGCAGCTAACATCCACAACGCCATCAATTTATTGCAAGCAGAATACGAGCCGAAAAAAGAAAACTCTGAGCTGACCAATTTCTTATTTAAGGCGGCAAGCATCGTGGGGTTTGTTTTATTGACACATATCATCTATCAGTCAGTGACGCTCTATACTCTTTCTGAAAAAAAGTCTCAGCTCGAAACTCAAAAAGTTACGTTGTACAAACAAGCTTTTCCTAGTCGTAAGGCACCAGCCTCGGCAGCCAGAGCGGTAAAGAGCATGAGAAGCCATATGCGAACACTAGGCGGCGGAGGGGGAGAAGGTGATTTTTTGACCTTACTAAGTTCAAGTAGTGAAAAACTAACGGATTTGAGTCAAATATATCCCACTAATATTAATTACGACAATGCTAGGAATGAGTTGAGAATGGACTTAATTGCTTCAGATTTAGTGGTGCTAGACCAGTATGCTGATGCGCTAAGAAACAGCGGACATAAAGTTTCTAAGTCGTCAGAAACACAAACGGGCGATGGCTATTCTAGTCGTTTAACAATCAACCGGTAAAGGTAAGGTAGTTTCCATGGAACCAATTATACAGTGGTTTAATTCGTTAGATCAAAAAGACCAAAGAATTACCATCATTGGCGCGATTAGCTTGGCTATTTTGATTGTCTATTTCATGCTACTTAGCCCACTTAACGATTCAGTCACTGAGTTAGAAAATAAAGTAGCATCACAGCAAAAAACGATCAATTGGATGAAACAACAAGTTCCATTAATTCGGGGAAACACAGCATCCGGAGATAATAACCAAAGCCAATTGCCTTTGGCATCGGTGGTAAACAACACGACAAAAACCTACTCTTTGCCTGTCTCACGGCGAGATAGTAAAAGTCCAAACGAGATGCAAATTTGGTTTGATAATGTGTCGTTTAATTCATTCTTGCAATGGTCTTCGGAACTTAGTTCTAAACATGGCATCACCATAGTCACGGTAAATATTCGTAGCCGGGATAGAGACGGTATTGCTAGTATCAATGTAAAGTTGTTAAAGTAAACTCGTACCAAACCACAACATAAAAGATATTTATGAAACAGAAAATACCTATTCTCAGCACATTATTTATACTACTAATTATTTGGTTAGCGCCGGCTAAGCTTATTAAAGGATTGATTTCATCCAATAGTAAGATTGAGGTTTCCGGTCTTGAAGGAACTGTTTGGTCTGGCAGAGTAGATCAACTCGACATAAAAGGTTGGCACCTAGAGGAGCTCGATTATGAACTGGGTTTTTTTACGCTGCTGACAGGCAACGTAGGAGGTAGGGCACAGTTAAATAAGGGAAATATTATTGGTTCACTCGATTTCGAAACTGATGGAGAAACAAACCTATCAATCGGCGACGCCTCTGTTGAAACAGAAGCATACCTATTTGAAAAATATCTTCCTTTTCCTGGGATCAAGCTTGATGGGGCGATTTCGACTCAGGATTTATATGCTACTTTCGAAAATAAAAAGCCACAACGGCTGGATGGATTTACCACTTGGGATGATGCAAGTATCACTATTAGAAACAATGTGATTAAGCTCGGAAAGTTTCAAATTAATTGGACAACCGATCCAGCTAGTCAGCTAATAGTAGGCAATATAGTCGAAACGGTCAATGAACTAGGACTTCAGGGCAGAATAACAATTGATAAGGCAGGTTTATTCGAATTTAAGGGAAGCATATCGAGCAAAATCCAGAAGAATATCTATAACACTTTCTTACTGTTTGCTGATGGACAAGCGGATAAAGGACGACTTCCGATCAAGTATAAGAAAAAATTGTAGTTCAAATTAATTGATGTCAATTTTACAACCCATAGCGATTCCATGGAGAAATATTGATACCGTACTCTTGGATATGGATGGCACTTTACTCGATCTTCACTTCGACAATTATTTTTGGGTTGATTACATTCCCCGTGTTTATGCTGAATCGACAGGCATGCCTTTAAATGAGAGCCAAAAATTAGTAGAAAGATACTCCGAGCAAGTAGTGGGCTCGCTTAAATGGTATTGTCTAGATTATTGGAGTGAGAAGCTCGCGCTCGACATTCCGCAACTAAAGAATAACATTGCAGATAAAATTAAATTTAGACCTAACGCCGAAGACTTCTTACAGTCATTGAACGATAAAAACAAACAAGTTATCCTGGCTACCAATGCGCATCCAAAAGCGCTCGAATTAAAAATACTACGCGCTGATTTTAGAGTCTACTTTGATCATCTATCTAGTTCGCATGATCTAGGCTATCCCAAAGAGGAACAAGAATATTGGAAAAGTTTGACTCGTCGCTATTCATTAAATCCTAGTCGTTGTTTATTCATTGACGATAGCATCCGTATTCTAGCTTCAGCTCAAGAATTTGGTATCGGATATTTGTTGGGTGTCGAGCAGCCTGACAGCCAAAAAAAAGCGCGTGATTGCACGCCTTTCACTGGAATTAGTAATTTCAGTCAGTTATTCTAATTGTTATGAAATCCCTCCCAAATATCACAAGAACCAAAGAAATCGCCAAAACCCGTATTTTTAAGGTTGAAGAGCTCGATCTCACTTTTTCCAATGGTGAGACACGAACCTACGAGCGTTTGGTCGCTGGTCCAAATGGCGCAGTGATGATTGTACCGATTCTTAACGGAGATACGTTTTTATTGATCCGAGAATATTCTGCCGGTACAGAAAATTACCAACTGGCATTTCCAAAAGGGCTGATGGAAACGGGTGAGAGCATCGAGCAAGCTGCCAATAGAGAGTTACAAGAAGAAGTTGGTTACCGCGCCGACAACTTATCATTAATGAAAAGTATGAGCCTGGCTCCCGGATATTTGACCCATAAAATGAATCTTGTTTTGGCAGAAAACTTGTCTCCATCTAAGTTAGACGGCGATGAGCCAGAGCCTTTGGAAGTGTTTAAAGTACCGATAAATGATATTGAAACGATTATTGATAGAGAAGATTTTACAGAAGCACGGTCGATTGCAGCTTTGTTTTTGGCGAAGCAAATTTTGAACAATAGAAACAGTTAAATCAATATGCAATTAATCGGTAAGTAATTGCAATAAACGTTCTTACCTATAGAGCCAGTGGAGTATTTAAGCTTTCCTACCTCTCCCTAGCCCTCCCCTTCCAAGGGGGGGATTACGCTCTAGGAGAGGGTTTTTAAATTAGCTGATTAGACAAACTGAATAAAAGGATCTAGATCATGCAAGCCATGCTTGAAGATGTAAAAAAAATCGCGAACGAAGCCGGTAAAAAAATTCTGGAAATATATAATACTGATGATTTTGAGGTTCAGATAAAAAGCGATGATTCGCCTCTCACCAAGGCCGATTTAGCTGCGCACAATATCATCGTTAATTTCTTAGAAGAAAAATATCCTGATATTCCCTGCTTGTCAGAAGAAAGTACAGGAATAGAATTTGATGAGAGGAGAGAGTGGAAAGAGTGCTTTATTATTGATCCGTTGGATGGCACTAAAGAATTCATCGCCCGAAATGGCGAGTTTACGGTTAACATAGCTTACCAAAAAAATGGTAAGTCTTTATTGGGCGTCATTTATGTCCCGGTTACTGATGTCATGTATTCTGCAGCGGAAAATGTTGGCGCCTTTAAGCAAGAACAAGACAGAAACTCTCAAAAAATCAAAGTCCGTTCACTCAATCAAAAAAATGGCAGCAATCATTTTACCGTGGTAGCGAGCCGGCGTCATGGTTTAGATAAAGTAGAAACGCTTTGCCAGAATTTCGCGAGCTATGATCTTACCAGTAGAGGAAGCTCTCTCAAAATGTGTATGGTAGCAGAAGGTGCGGCAGATCTTTATCCGAGATTGGCGCTAACGTCTGAGTGGGATACCGCGGCAGCACAAGCGATTGTCGAGCAAGCGGGAGGAAAAATTGTTCAACTAGATTTCAGTGATATGACCTACAACCAAAAGGAATGTTTACTCAATCCTTTTTTTCTTGTTTTAGGTGATCCTGATTTTGATTGGCAGGGCGAATTAGTGATCACAAATCTGGACTAGACCATGTATATAGATCTCAACAGAGAAAGCGAGGATTAAATGAAAACCTTTTTCCAATTATGTTTATTGCTGTTATTGACAAACGTACAGGCCAAAAACAAATTACAACCAATCACGTTGCAACAAACAATAGAACTCAGCCAAGTAAGTTCTGTAAGAGTTTCACCAGATGGCAAACACCTAGCCTATACCAAAACCGTACCTAGAAAAAACTATCAAGATGCCGATGGCGAGCCCTTCATCGACTTGTTGGTTAAAAGCGGTGCGGATAAATCGAGAGTGTTTATCACTGGACATCAACGCGTTGGAGGTATCAGTTGGGGACCCAAAAGCCACTACATTTATTTTTTAGCGCAAAGAGGTGACGATCAGTATGTAGCGATTTATCGGATTGCGGTTGATGGTGGTGAGTCACAAAAACTGTTCAAAACAGATTTCGATATTTCAGCATTCACTATTAATTCGCAGGGCACTTCCGTTACCTATTTAGCTGAGGATAAAAAAGACGAACAAAAAGAGAAATTGGAAAAATTAGGATTTAAAGCCAAGGTTTACGAAGAGTCTAAGAAAAATACCCATGCCTATATCGCTTCAATTGCCGATCCAAAAAAACCTCACGTACAACTAAGCATTGACCAGCATGTTGTGTCCGTCCAATATCATCCGACTAATAATAATTTGTTGGTAAAAGTCGCGCCGACAGCGTTAGTGGATGATAAATACGTTGCCTCTGAATTTCAGATTATGAAACAATCGGGAAAGTTCTTAAAGCGTTTCAAAACAGAAGGCAAATTAGGTTCGGCTAGTTGGTCTCCAAATGGACAATATGTGGCGATGATCGGCTCGGCAAATAAAAATGATCCTGCCTCGGGTCGTCTTTTTGTCGCCAATGCTAAGAGCGGTAAAATCAAGAAGTTCCTATCGGATTATCCGGGTCATCTCAAAGGATTCCAATGGATATCTGATTACCAACTGGTGTTGTTGTCTCATCGCGATACTAAGAGTGAGATTTCAGTATTAAATGTCGATAGTCAAAATATCACTATCAAACATAAGGCAGGTAATCAGGTTCTTACCGCCATTCATGCGGATAACTCTGGTAAACGCATTATCGGCATTGGTAGTAGCGACAGTCATCCCAAGGAGATATTCGATCTTTCGAATGGAGGGATGGAACGAGTAACCGAAACAAATTCATTACTACAAAATATTGAAATGCCCAAACAGGAAACGATTTCTTACACAGCAAGAGACGGGATTGAGTTGCAAGGCGTATTAATTTACCCATCGGATTATCGAAAGAGCAAGCGTTATCCATTGATCATGATGATTCATGGTGGCCCTGAAAGTCATATTTCCGACGGTTGGTTAGATCGTTACACTTATCCGATAAAATACGCCAGCGCCAATGGATTTGCCGTTTTTCTGCCTAATTATCGTGGTAGCACAGCTCGTGGAGTCGAGTTTTCAAAGATGGGGCAGGCCGATTACGCGGGCAAAGAATTTAATGATCTAGTGGACGCTATTACTCATTTATCAAAGATTGGTCTGGTGGACAAAAAACGAGTCGGAATCACAGGTGCATCTTATGGAGGATATGCTTCGGCATGGGCAGCTACCGCGCTGAGTGAGCATTTTGCCGCAAGTGTAATGTTTGTCGGTATCTCCGATCAAATATCAAAATTCGGAACCACTGATATCCCTAAAGAAATGCATGATGTCCACGCTAGGTATTATCCATGGGAAAAATGGCAGTGGATGCTTGAGCGTAGCCCTATTTATCACACGGATAAAGCCAAAACACCGATCTTAATTATGCACGGTGACAGCGATCCTAGGGTACATCCAAGTCAATCCATGGAGCTTTATCGTTATATTAAAACCCGCACTGATACACCGGTGAGATTAGTTTTTTATCCAGATGAAGGTCATGGAAATAAACATACTGCGGCGAGACTAGATTATTCAATTCGATTAATGCGCTGGATGGAGTTTTATTTGAAAGGTAGAAATAAAGGTAAGAAAATGCCAGCGTATGAAATTGATCATGCATCCCACTTGAAAGGAGGTTAATCATTGGTTACAAGTTCGCTGTAAACCAAAATAGCTAATTTCGTTTTATAGTGTTAGTTTTGTCGGCAAAATTGCTATTTTGGAGAATGATATGAATAAAATCTTAGTGATTACGCTGGCTGGCCTTGTGCTATCCGCCTGTAATCAATCCCCTCAAACAAATACAGAATCTGACACCACTGCTAGTAACTCGGTGGGCGAACAAACTATTCCCGCAAAAACTACTGAGTTAAATGCCGGTATTGATTACATCAACATGGATAAAACCGTGCATCCTGGTGACGATTTTTTTGCTCATGTGAATGGAACATGGCTTAAGAATACCGAGATCCCTGCGGATAAATCATCTTATGGTATCGGCAGAATGCTTCACGATGAATCGGTAGAGAATGTCAAAAAAATTATAGAAGACGCTTCCAAAGGTGACTATGCGGAGGGATCAGACGAGCAAAAAGTAGGCGCTTTATTTAATTCTTACCTGAACGTGGAACATCGTGAAAAACTTGGATTGTCTCCGTTAAACGAAGAGTTTGCCAAAATCGATGCTATCTCGAGCAAGTCCGAGCTGGCCAGTTATTTCGCCTACGCCAACAAACTTGGTTATGGTACGCCGTTCAGTTTTTTTCAAACTGCAGATTTGAAGAATCCCAATAAATACGCGATCTACATCTGGCAGGGTGGGTTGGGCTTGCCTGATAAAGAGTATTATCTTAAAGAAGACGAAAAATCGGAACTACTGAAAAATAAATACCAAGAACATGTTGCTAGTATGCTAACACTTGTAGGAATTGAAGGCGGCCAAACGGCATCGCAAGTCATTTTTGCGATGGAGTCTGAAATGGCAAAACAACATATGGATAAGGAGAAAAGACGTGACACCGCAGGGCTCTATAATAAAGTAGAAGTAAGCAAATTAGCAGAATTAATGCCTAATTTCGATTGGGACGCCTATTTGCTAGAAGCTGGACTAACAGATATTCCCTATTTAGTAGTAGCGATGGTCGATTATACGAAAGCACTAGATGGAATTATTAAAAATACTAGCGAAGAAGATTGGAAAATATACCTTAAATGGCACCTTATTAACGCTAACGCAACGTTGCTGAGTGAGGCTTTAGATCAGCAGAATTTCGCATTCTACGGTACTGAAATGAGGGGCACTAAGGAGCAACAGGAATCTTGGCGAAGAGCGGTTGGGACCGTCAACAGAACTCTTGGGGAAGTTATCGGTAAGGTCTATGTGAAACGCCATTTCCCGCCTCAAGCAAAAGTAAAAATGAAAGAGTTAGTCAACAATTTACTCAAAGCCTATGAAGTGAGTATTAAGGATTTAGCGTGGATGAGCAAGGAAACAAAAGTAGAAGCGTTAGACAAATTATCCAAGTTTAATCCCAAAATTGGATATCCTGATGTTTGGAAGGATTACTCCACGTTGGAGATTAAATCCGATGATCTCTTTGGTAATTTACGAAGAGCGGCATTGGTTGCATATCAACAAAATATTGATCGCCAGAATGAACCGGTTGATAGGAATGAATGGGGAATGACGCCACAAACAGTCAATGCTTATTACAACCCCCCACTGAACGAAATCGTTTTTCCTGCGGCTATTTTACAAGCGCCTTACTTTAGTCTAGTGGTTGACGATGCAGTCAACTACGGCGCGATCGGTGCAACCATAGGGCATGAAATTGGTCATGGTTTTGATGATTCAGGCTCAAGCTTTGATGGCAACGGTGTGTTACGAAACTGGTGGACAGAGCAAGATAAGGAAGAATTTAAAAAGCGAACAGGACAGTTGGTAGCACAGTACGATGGATTCAAATTGTTTGAAGATCTTAACGTTAACGGCACTTTTACCTTAGGCGAAAACATTGGAGATTTAGGCGGCTTAAGTATCGCGCTTAAGGCTTACAACATGTCACTCAAAGGAAAGGAGGCTCCTGTAATTGATGGCTACACCGGTATTCAAAGAGTATTTTTAGGCTATGCCCAATCATGGATGTTTAAAGGACGAGAAGAAACAACCAGGCAACGAGTCGCAACAGATCCTCATTCACCACCAAAGTTTAGAGTTAACGGTGTGGTTAGAAATTTACCAGAATTCTATGAAGCGTTCGATATTAAGCCTGAACATAAACTTTACTTGCCAGAAGCAGAAAGAGTCAAGATTTGGTAGGCGAAAATCCTCTCCGAAAGGAGAGAGATTAGCGGAGATTTAAAAGGTTTTTGCTGAATAAAAATGATTCCGTCTAACTGTCTTTGAAATCACTGAACCTTGCACGATTTATTCTTGTATCGAGGAGCTTAAGTCTTCATACAAAATACCAACAGTGCCCTCGCGTCTGGGATCGGCGCCACCCACCAAGCTTCCATCTGCCAGTTTCAAGATAGCACTCAAGCCTGAAATTTCTCCTTCTGATTCATACACGTTATAACCAAAGTTATGTAGTGCTTTGGTGATTTCTGGTTTGGCTAATTTATACTCAATTCTAACTTGGGCGGTTTTCGCGACCATGTTTGGTAGGTTAATGGCTTGTTGCGGGGAAAGCCCCCAGCTCATAATACCGACTACCGTTTTAGCAACATATGAAATGATATTTCTTCCGCCGGGTGAGCCGACTGCCATTAAAAAATCATCATTTGCATCAAGTACAATAGTGGGAGACATTGATGATCTCGGTCGTTTGCCGGGTGCAACCGCGTTGGCAATGGGATTGCCATCAGCGTCTTCATATTCAAACGAAAAATCGGTTAACTCGTTATTGAGCATTATTCCTCCTGCCATTCGTAGTGAACCAAAATAGTTTTCTACCGTGGCAGTCATTGAAACAGCGTTTCCTTCAGCATCCACTATGACAAAATGAGTTGTTCCATGGTTGTCATATGTTGCATCTTTTCCATAGTTATAGACGGTTTTTTTATCTTGATAATCCCAAGGGTTACCGGGTTTAATATTCATGTTCGCGCCATCACGAGAAATTAGTTTAGCTCTTTCTTTGATATAAGCCTCACTCATCAAACCTTCAATTGGCACAT
>Ga0256847_1001211_pt1 | contig 13708 bp, 14 predicted proteins | sample TeddybearmetaG_FD_189099 | JGI IMG/M metagenome (GOLD analysis project Ga0256847, IMG submission 189099) | Hydrothermal vent microbial communities from East Pacific Rise, Pacific Ocean - Teddybear | ecosystem: Environmental > Aquatic > Marine > Hydrothermal vents | place: Pacific Ocean: East... | reverse complement strand
CCACCAAAGGTATCGATAGATTCATTGAAATTATTTAGAAAGGGTGGAGAAAGTTGCGGCAAAGTTGTGTTTTGATTTATTACACTGTGATAAGCATCTCCTTGAATGGTTAAGCTATCACGTGTGCCGAGTTGTGAGTCCATTCTGAATCCACCTTGAACCTTATCCCAGTCATCACCTGCTTCACCACCTGATTCATGCGTGTTTTCATCTCGTTTAAAGCCTTTTACATATATCCTGGCGGTAGTGTCAGCATCTAATTTTCCGCCATAGCGAAATGCGCCAAAGCCCTGTTCTTCTGTTCCTCCACCAGCAACTAATAATCCGCCTAGAGTATCCGCTGAGTGTTTGGTAATAATATTGATTACACCATTGACTGCATTGGCACCCCATAGCGTTGCACCCGGTCCACGAATGACCTCGATGCGATCTACATCTTCCAACATCACATCCTGGTTTTCCCAGTAAACACCGGCAAATGCTCGGGTATAGATGTTACGACCATCTATTAAAACCAGTAATTTATTGGCAAAACGACCATTAAATCCTCTGGCACTGACTGCCCATTTGTTTGCATCGATACGGGAAACATCAATCCCTGGCGCTAGTCTTAATGCTTCAGGTATAGAGGTTGCACCAATACGTTTTATATCATCCTGACTAATAACATAAATTGCTGCGGGAGAATCATTTAGGGATTTTGCTTTTTTTGCAACAGATGTGACTTCTACGTTCAGCAGGTCTTCCACACTTAAATTCAGTAATTCATTTTGGTCTGAGAATGCTTGTGAAATATAACTGAAATACACTATTGAATATATGAATAAGTGTGTAGGCAAGTAAATTTTATGATTCATAATAATATCAAGAAGTTCTTGGAGATTGGTGTCTAGCATATCAGTTTCTTAGTTCTTTTATAATAAAATCTAACACCAAGTTTGGGTTTTAATCTCCCTTAGACTCAAGATTCCTGCCGTTGCTCGGAATGACACCGTTTGTGAAGTTAACCTATAAAAATCAAAATCGAGAGTAACCTGCGATAAGTTAATAGTCATTTAATTTTATGTCTTTAAACCTAGATAAATCAGTTGATCGCTTAGTATGTTCATAAGCTATTGAATAGTGGGTACAGCTTGGTTTATAAGAACCACCTGTTGGGTGAGAGATATTCGCTTCACGGTTTTGTGAAGAAATCTGAACAAAAAATCCTGCAGAATAGCTCTTGATAAGGACTTTGGCCATTATCTTCGAGCGATTCTTAGACTTTTTTGCCCAGATTTTCCACAAAATTCGTTCTCAACCGATTTTTCTAGGTTAAACTTTGATTTCTAGAGGGTATGCGGATTTTAAGATTTGACATTAAAATCACTAAAAGTACAATGGTGGGTTAATTTATATTCAGGTTTGGTCTGAAGTAATCATTCAAGTACTGTAAGCAGTACTCTTAAAAAGTTAGGTATATAAATGAGTCATACGTTATATGAAGCCAATGTACAACGAGTCCAACGTTGTGAGTTAGCCGTTCCCGGGTCAAACCCTGGCATGTTTGAAAAAGCAATGAAAAGCGGTGTCGACTTCATTTTTCTTGACCTTGAAGATGCTGTTGCTCCAGATGATAAACTACAGGCACGTAAAAATATTATCGAAGCTATTAATGATATGGACTGGGAAGGCCATGGGGTGACCATCTCTGTACGTATTAATGGTTTGGATACACAGTACATGGTGCGTGATGTTGTTGATTTAATGGAACAGTGTGGTGATAAATTAAAAACTATTTTGATTCCTAAAGTTGGCGTGTACGCTGATGTATACATGGTTGAAGCGATGGTCAATCAACTGGAAATGCAACAAGGTTTAAAAAACAGAGTCGGTATAGAATGTTTAATTGAAACTGCACTGGGTATGGCTAATGTTGAAGACATTGCCAAGCAGGGTGCTCTGGGTGGCAGAATGGAAGCCTTGCATTTTGGTGTTGCTGATTATGCAGCGAGTAACCGTGCTAGAACCACCAATATTGGTGGCTTAAATCCTGATTATCCGGGTGATCAGTGGCATGCAGCAATTAGTCGTATGACGGTAGCCTGTCGTGCTTATGGTTTACGTCCTATCGATGGACCTTTTGGTGATTTTAATGACCCAGATGGGTATAGACTGGCCGCAAAAAGAGCTGCCGCTCTGGGTTGTGAGGGTAAGTGGGCGATTCACCCATCACAAGTGGAGTTAGCAAATGAAGTATTCACACCACCAGCCGCTGAAATAGAAAAAGCGCATCGAATTTTAGCAGCATTAAAACAGGCAGCAGCTGAAGGTAAAGGGGCTGCTGCTTTAGATGGTCGATTAATTGATGCAGCCTCTGAAAAAATGGCACAAAATGTGGTAAATGCAGCACAAGCAATTGCCGCAAAATCAAAATAACAATAACAAAGGTAGAACAGATATGAACCAATTTAATCTGCTATATGAAAAACGTAAGGGCTTTATGCATCTTGCAAAAACGTTTTTAGTTTAGAAAATTATAGAGAATTTTTTCTTTAATTAAATTCTCATCTTAAAAAAAATCTTAAATAGGAATACTATGGATATTCATGAGTATCAGGCAAAAGAAATTTTGGCTGGATATGGCGTAAGAATCGCTGATGGCGGCTTAGCTTATAGCCCCGAAGACGCAGTTCAACGTGCGAGAGAAATTGGTGGTGATGTTTGGGCAGTTAAAGCGCAAATTCACTCGGGAGCACGAGGCAAAGCAGGTGGCGTTAAAATCTGTAAATCTTATGAAGAAGTAGAAGCTGCTGCTGAATCCATGCTGGGAAAGCGATTGGTCACGCATCAAACGGGGCCAGCGGGTAAAGTCTGTTTAAGATTATATATTGAAGCAGGGACGAATATAGCCAAAGAGTTATATTTTAGTCTTTTGGTAGACCGTGCTCATGAAAGTATCATTATGGTGGGTTCTACTGAAGGTGGAATGGATATTGAGGATGTCGCTGAGAACAATCCTGAGAAAATTAAAAAAATTCAAATTGACCCGGCCGTTGGGTTATTAGGTTTTCAGGCTAGAGAAATGGCTTTTTCTTTAGGTCTGGAACCCTCACAAATCAGTCCGGCAGTTAAATTGATTACGGGTTGCTATCGTGCAATGCGTGATCTGGATGCCAATATGATAGAAATTAATCCATTAATCGTTACTGGTGGTAGCGGTAAATTAATGATTATGGATGCTAAAATGGGCTTTGATGATAATGCGCTGTTTCGTCGTCAAAAAGTGGCTGAATTACGTGACAAAACACAAGAAGATAAACGTGAAATGGCTGCGGCTGATAGAGGCTTAAGTTATGTCGGGTTAGATGGAGATATTGGCTGTATGATCAATGGTGCCGGTCTTGCTATGGCAACTATGGATATGATTAAACTGGCTGGAGGTGAGCCCGCAAATTTTCTTGATGTGGGTGGAGGTGCATCAGCTGAACGTACTGAAAAAGCCTTTCGTTTAGTGTTAGCTGATGAGGGTGTAAAAGCCATGTTGGTTAATATCTTTGCTGGTATTAATCGCTGTGACTGGATTGCTGAAGGCGTAGTCCACGCTGTTAAGAAAATAGACATGAAAATACCGTTGGTTGTGCGTTTATCAGGGACCAACGTAGAAGAAGGTCGTCAAATTATTGCAGAAAGTGGTTTGCCTATTATTACTGCAACAACGTTGGCAGAAGCCGCTGAAAAAGCAGTTCAGGCACGAAATGAACAGGTTGCTAAAGAGCAAGCAGCAGAAGGAGTAACAACATAATGGCTATTTTAATTAATAAAGAAACGCGCATGATTGTGCAGGGGTTTACCGGAAAGATTGGTAGCTTCCATGCCCAGGATATGATTAATTATGGATCCAATGTTGTTGGTGGTATTACGCCAGGAAAAGGCGGTCAGACACATTTAGATCGACCTGTTTTTAATACAGTAGCAGAATCGGTTGCACAGGAAGGTGCTGAAGCCAGCATTATTTTCGTTCCTCCTGCGTTTGCTGCAGACTCTATTATGGAAGCAGCAGAAGCCGGTATTAAATATTGTGTGTCTATTACAGACGGCATTCCTACTCAGGATATGATGAAAGTTAAACAGTTTTTACGCAAATTTCCTAAGCAAGAGCGTATGGTTTTAACAGGACCAAACTGTGCAGGAACCATCAGTCCTGGAAAGTCTATGTTGGGAATTATGCCGGGTCATATTTATCAACCAGGAGTTGTTGGAGTTGTGGGTCGTTCAGGAACTTTAGGTTACGAAGCGGCTGATCAAATGAAAGCGTTGGGAATTGGTATTTCCACTTCGGTGGGTATTGGTGGTGATCCGATTAACGGCAGTTCACATCGTGATATTTTTGAGAAATTTGAACAGGATGACGAGACCAAAGTTGTAGTTATGATAGGTGAAATCGGTGGCTCTCAAGAAGTTGAAGCGGGCATATATGCCAGCAAACATATGAGTAAGCCGGTTGTTGCCTATATTGCCGGTTTGACTGCACCTAAAGGCCGTCGTATGGGGCATGCGGGTGCTATTATATCTTCTTCTGGTGAATCTGCATCTGAGAAAGTGGAAATGTTACAAGATCTGGGTGTCACTATTTCACCAACCCCCTCTGCAATGGGTGAAACGGTAGCGAGAGTATTGGCAAAGTTATAAAACTTTATGACTATTAACCTATCACAGGTTATTCTCGATTTTGACGTTTGTAGGTTAGCTTTACAAACGGTGTTATTTCGACCAAAGGGAGTAATCTTGAGTCTAAGTACATTTTTGAGTAACAAGATTTCTCGGCAATACCGCTTCGCTGCTCTTGCATTGCCCTACCTCCTGTTTCCATACAAGTCGCCCCGCTGGTCGAAATGACACCCCATTTAACGTTTGACCTGTGCTATTGTTAATAGCCATATAAGACTTTAAATCTGATCAAAAAAACCGAATGCTGCTTTTTGGATGCGGTTTTTTTATGTTTGTTTATAGAAGGAGGTTGCATGTTTATCTATTCATTTCCTATTTTATTTACTTATATACAGTTTGGGGCACCAAGAGAATATTTAATAGCCGTTTTGTTTTTATTGATCGTTCTGTATATAGCTACACCGTCGAATTCATATTTCAATGAGATAGAATGGAGTAAAGTATCTGAGTTGACATTCTATAGATATCTTTTTGATTCCTGGAATGGACATATTAAGTTATGGCTGGTTTTTTGGCCTTTTTTTATTATTCTAAATGTCAGTTTATTTGTGACAGATACCTTGGCTAAAACAGGGCATTTTACTGTTTCCAGCTGGGATGAAATACATCTTATTTTTTTTACGCCTGTGGTTTTTTGGACTATTTGCATTTGGCGAAATTCTGTTAATACCAGTTCTCGTTATTGGGCAGTTGTCGCGCGTTTTATGACTCTCAGTGTGTTTTTTGAATATGCATTGAAGTTAGTAATACGTATAGATTATCCTCGTATTTTTTTTGAGTGTCAGGATTTGGCGCTGGATTATTCAGCATGTTTTTAAATGACGCGGAAGGTTGATGTTTATTGGTCACATTAGAGTAACCAACCTGCGGTATTATTTTTTATTTCTGGCATCCAGTCGGGGAATATCTTTAGTAATAAATAAAGCAGGATCAACGGGGACTTTATTCAAATAAACCATCCAGTGCAAATGGGGACCCGTTACTCTTCCTGTCTCTCCGACGGTACCAAGAACTTCGCCTTGTTTTACCAGTTGGCCTGGTTTTACGCTAATTTTATTCATATGCAAATAAGCACTTAGCAAACCTTGTCCATGATCTAAAAATACGGTGTTGCCATTGAAGTAATAGCTGCCGGTATCGATGACTTTGGCAGATGCCGGAGCCAGGATCGGAGTTCCTGTTGGGGCGGCTATATCCAGACCACTGTGAGGGCGTTTGGGAATATCGTTAAAAAAACGTTTTAAACCAAATAAACTACTGAGTCTACCATCGACAGGGGCAATAAAATCGGCATCAATTTGTTGTTCAGTCCAAATAGCTTTGGCTTTACTCATCGCTTTTTTATCAGCATTAATTTTTTTCAAATCTTCATCAGTAAAACCTGTCACCATACGTTTCTTTTTTATGGTGAGGTATTGCGTTGGATAATCTTTGTCAGTAATACTGAAAGTAAGCTGACTACTTCTTTTTGCCATTTTAATGGTTATTTTATGGCTGCCGACTTTGGCCGAAAGTGGAATGCCAACTAATGCAATCCAATGGTCACCATCAGCAGTTACCAGTACTCTTTTATCATAAAAAAATACTTTAGGAGTGGGTTGAGTAATTTCGGCTATTGGAATTTTTATTAGTCCGCCGGGTACTGCAAGTTGTTCTGGTAGTTTACTCGCCCAACACCAGGCAGGGAAAAAAAGAGAGCAAATTATAAGGGTACATATATTTCTATTCATTATTAATTTCCTTAATTTGACTAATCACTTCGCCATGAGCCAAACGAATTTTAATTTTATCGTTAATTGAGAGTTGTTGGCTAGAACGTATTATTTTTGAAGTATTGCTTTCGCTAACAATTGCATAACCTCTTTCCAGCGTTGCTAGAGGACTGACAGCATTCAATGTTTGAATAAGAGAGAGTTGTTTTCTGTGTAAGGTTTTAAGTCTGTGCTGCATTGCCATGTTTAACCGATTACTCAGATATTGCTGTTGTTCTTTATAGCGAATGATTCTGTCAACAGGGTTATGCCGTTGTAATAAGTTATTCTGTTGACTTATCTGGTTGCTGCTGTGCTTGATTTTTGATTGTATAGTACGGACTAATCTGATTTCCAGATTGTCTAATGCCTGAGCATGTCTCTGTAATTGTTGCCCTGGGTGCTGTTGTTGCAGTCTTTTAGTTAGCCAGCTTAGTGATTGATGATGTTGAGCGAGTTGTCGTTGTATGATTTGTTGTAATTGATGCTCAATAGCTTGGAACCTGGCATACCAGGTTTGTTGATCCGGTACCACATTTTCTGCTGCGGCAGAAGGCGTAGGGGAGCGAAGATCAGCAACAAAATCAGCGATGGTGAAATCAACTTCATGGCCGATAGCGGAAATGATGGGGATTTTACTTTTCACGATTGCTCTGGCTACACATTCTTCATTGAAAGCCCATAGATCTTCTAATGAGCCCCCTCCTCGAGTGAGTATGATGACATCAACCTGTTTTTGCAGATTTGCCATTTCTATGGCTTTGCTGATTTCAAATTTAGAGTTATCACCTTGTACAGCGGTAGGATAAATAAGCACAGGTATGGCCGGAAAGCGTCTGTTCAGTACCGTTAAAATATCATGAATTGCTGCACCGGTAGCAGAGGTAACGATACCAATTTGTTTTGGAATATCTGGAATAGCCTGTTTTAACGCTTGATCAAATAAACCTTCATTCAGAAGCTTTGTTTTTAACTGATCAAATGCCAGTTGTAAGTCTCCCTTACCCGCTTCCTGCATTTTATCAGCAATCAGTTGATAGTCTCCTCGCGCTTCATAAAGGCTGACTTGCGCGGAAATGATAACTTGTTTTCCATTTTCAGGTTTAAAGTTTAAGCGTCGCTGTTGTGACTTGAACATTGCACATCGGATCTGAGCTTTTTGGTCTTTTAGAGTGAAATAAATGTGGCCTGAAGAAGGCGTACTTAAGTTAGAGATCTCACCTTTAACTTGTATATAAGAAAAATAGTTGGATAACAGAGTTTTTGTTTCTCTATTAAGTTCAGAAACACTATAAATTTTAGTTTCAGATACTGAAGTATTAATAAAAGCCATAATTTAATCGAAATTTTTCCTTATTTCCACTTCAATCGCTTGCATGTAACGTAATATAGCTGATTCTGTCTTAGCAGAAAGGTTTAAAAACTCACAGCCAATTCGATGCGTTTTATTCGGTTTGTTTGGGTTAAGTGGGTAGTTACTACGAATAATAATGGAAATATGATGAATATCTGTATGGTCTAGAACTAATTGACAATCTTTGAATATGGTCGATAAAATTAAAGGTTTTGCCGTTTCTTTTGTTTCACTAAGAATTGAAAATCCGGTCGCACTGAGGTCAAAGAGTTTCAGCGGTAGTATTTCTTCAGTGTCTTCTGCTGGTTCTGCAATAGTAATAGTGCAAAAACTGTTTTTAGATAAGGGTGATCTCACCCGGTAAAAATTGCGGCGCTGAACCCAATAGATTTGCTCAGGAATTTTCATGGATAGGGCCGGTTGGCCTAATTTACCCGCCCTTTTTATGCCTCGTCCTTCGAATAAAACTTTAATGCCATGATGGTCAGCTTTGCAATCGACTATGCCTAAACTGAGCAGTTCATTATTAAGATATTCTTTGGGTCCACAATCAATGGTTAGGCGTTGTTTTTTTTCATTAATATCTATAATGGCGGTTAAAAAGGAATGATTTTCTCCAAAATTTGCAGCGATCAGGCATTTTTCAGCCGCAAGGGTTTTTAAATGGAGCAGCGTTTGTTTTGTATTTTTGACTAGGTACTCTGAAAGGTTTTCCATGAAATTGTTGCTAATTTTTTATTGATTAGCTGATAGAATAATCGGTAAATTCATAGCTAGTAGGTTGCGTTTTTTAATTCTGTTTTGATCTGGAGCTAAAGATATTTCAGTTTAAAAACGAGAGAAAGGTGTTTTTGCTTTCAAGGAAATGTAGTCTGAATAAGATTTTTTTTATATTTCCTTTTGCTTGAGTTCACGTTCAATATTTTGCATGTAACGTAGAATTGTTGATTCAATTCTAGGGCTGCTATTAGTAATACGGCAGCCAATACGTTCTGATTTTCCTGGGTTATTAGGATTAACTGGTAATTTATGGCGAACTTCAAATGAAATATTCAGATCATCTTCGTCACTAAGTACAAGTGTGCAATTTTCAAACTGTGCTGAAGGTACAAGTTGATTAGAAAACTCAGTTTCATCATTCACTATAGCAAAACCACTAGCGCTTAGATCATGAAGCTTTAGCTTTAGTGTCGTTGTTTCTTCTGTTTCCTGATCTTTAAAAGTGACCGCACAATAACTGTCTTTTGATAATGGTGATTTGATCCTGTAAAACTGTCTTCTTTGTACCCAGTGGATTGAACTGGGGATTGCTACAGTAAACGCGGGTTGGCCGGGTTGTCCCGCTTTTTTTACTTTTCTGCCTTCAAACAGGGCTTTGATACCTTTGTATTCTGTAGCACATTTTATGATGGCACTGTCCAGTAATCTTTTATTTAGATATTCCTTGGGGCCACAATCGATAGTGATTGTTTGGTTTTTTTCATTTATATCCATAATTGCTGTTAGAAAAGTATCTTTTTCACCTTTTCCAAAAGCAGCCGAAATCAAACACCTTTCTGCTGATAACAAGTTTAAATATGAAAGAACCTGTTTTGGGTTCCTAACTAGATACTTGGCATTGTCATCCATAAGAAATTATAGTTTATCGTTCAGATTGAATGTTTATATTGTAGAATAAAACCTGTTTTTTTGCATCTTAAAAGGGGAAATAGATGGGATGGGTGTTTTTATTTGCAGCGGGCTGTGCTGAAATTATTTTTGCTGTAAGTCTTAAATATAACGAAGGGTTTACAAAAATGTATCCGAGTATTATTACCATGATTTCAGGAATAGCCAGTTTTTATCTGTTAATGCTGGCTATAAAGACATTACCGTTAGGCACTGCATATGCAATATGGACAGGTATGGGGGCTGTCGGAGTGGCAATACTAAGTATTTATCTTTTTAATGAATCAACTGATTGGCTCAGGATGGCATCAATTAGTTTAATTGTTATTGGGATTGTTGGACTTAAACTGACACATGTTGAATTTAGCTGAATGTTACATTTAATTTTTCAATCGCCTATTGCGCATTCAGTGTTACAACGTATTGAAAGTGGGGATGATGTTGTTTTTTTTGAAAACGCAGTTTTTAGGCTTAATAAAGACACTGTTTTAAGCTCTGAATTAAAGCAAATGCTTAACAATAACGTTCATTTGTGGGTATTAAGTGCAGAGCTTGATACCCGAGGTATTCAGGTCGATGAATTGATCCCAGGGGTTGAAGTCATTGATTTTGTCAGTGTTGTTAAGCTGACAGAAAAAAACAAGGTAATTCGGACATGGAGTTGATTATAGAAGATGTTGTTTTAGAAACAACGGAAGAAGGTTTTTTATTAGATTTAAATGATTGGAATGAAGCTGTAGCGGCTGAAATGGCAAAATTAAATGGTATTGAAATAACCCGTTCTCATTGGGAAATTCTTTTTTTTATTCGACATTATTATCAGACATTTAAACATTTACCTAATGCGCGTGTTTTTACCAAGGCGATAAAAAAAGAGTTTGGGGAAGAGAAAGGAAATAGTCGATATTTGCATAAATTATTTCCGCAAGGACCGTTAAAATATGCATGTAAAATAGCCGGCTTACCTAAACCGCCAACATGCTTGTAGACAAGGGTATGAAAGGAATGAAGCTATTGTTATTCTCCTTTAAACCGGTGAATTTGCCTTCTTTGTTTTTTATTGGGTTTGATTTCGCGTTCTGAGTGGTTAATTAATGTGCGTTTTTCTTTTTCCAGGATAATTTGTTCCTGCCTTTTGTTAATGCTTTCAGCGTCTTCCTGATAAAGTAAAATAGCTTCTTTCGCGGGTCTACGATGACTATTGATTGCTAAAACTATCAGCTTCCAATGGTAAGGTTCTTTGGTGATAGATATGAGTGTGCCTTGTTTCACTTCTTTGGATGGTTTACATCTTTGACCATTTATATGGACTTTGCCACCCGATACAGCATCAGATGCCAGTCTGCGCGTTTTAAAAAAACGTGCAGTCCATAACCATTTGTCGATACGAATAGAGTCTAATTCTGCCATAGCTTGAGGTTAAGCCTAAAAAGTCAGTCGGGAACGGAATTATAGCTTGTGCTAGAAACTTTGAGTTAATTGATTTACATAGTTATATAAATACCACAGGTTGCTTTTACTGTGTACCTCAAACATGGCGAGAATATATCTGCGTAACTATGGAGACAGAGCTGATGGACAAGCATAGCGGAAATGCAGATATTGAAATCAGAATCATTTTCCTCAAGGTAAAGATAAAGAAGATATATTAGATAATGTTAATATATTATTGCAAGTGATTTTTTTGTCTGGCAGGCCTGGTTTTATAAACTGAAATGCTCGACTATTATAAAAACCTCGTTACTGAATATAGCTTTAGCGTTAGAATAGTCCAATTACTAAGTCAGCATGCTGAATTTTATGTTTGTTATTTTACGTCTTAAATATGGAGTAATGGAAAATGAATCTTGAAAAAGTCATTTTTGGGTTTTTTGTAGTACTCGCTTTGACATTGAATTTTGGATTTTTTCTAGGGGAGATGGATAATCCGGCCCATCATAGTGTATTTGAGTTATTTGCAGTGATTGTAGTGAATTTAGTTGCAACTGCATTGAAATTTGGCGACCGCTCTCAAATTGGTGCGGTTTTGTTGGCAACTAGTCTGGTTGCAGATCTGGAGTTATTGGCTGCAGCAACCTATTGGACTTTTGCAATTCATATTACAGAAACCGGACTGACACCTGATGTTATGGCCAGTATAATTTCTTTGACGGGGGGGGCATTATTGGCAAATGTCATCTCAACAGTTATCCTGGTTTCGGAAACATTGTTTAATCGGCTATAAGTTTCTATCGTATGAAATCCATTATTTTCATATTCCTGGTTTATCTTGATCAGTAAGACGAGACCCTGCAGTCTTGAAATGTATAAACGCCTTTTTTAGAGATTAGCTATGGCAGCATCAGTTGATTTAAGCCGCGTTACCTTTATAGTAATGCGAGAAATGCGGGGTCCTTTGATTGCCTTGCTTACTGTATATTCAATTTCCATATTAGGTATGGTTTTTATACCTGGCATAGAGCTAGAGGGTGAAACGCAGTATATGAGCATTTTTCATGCGTTTTATTTTATGACCTATACGGCAACAACCACAGGTTTTGGCGAAATTCCGATCGTGTTCAGTGATGCCCAGCGTTTTTGGGCCATTATTTGTCTATATGTGAGTGTTATTACCTGGTTTTATGCAATAGGTACTATTATTCACTTAATGCAAAACCCATATCTTTTACGCGCTATTTCTGAGTGGCGATTCTCCCAAGGCGTTCGCCGTATCTCAACCCCTTTTGTTATTGTTTGTGGTTTCGGAGATACGGGAAGTGTTTTAATGCGAGGATTAAGTGACTATGGTATGCCTGCTGTCATTATTGATAAGGATGAGGAGAGAATTAAGGCATTGCAATTACGCAATTATAAAGTGGCTACTCCTCGGTTTTGCGGTGATGCCAGCGTACCGAAGCACTTATTAGAGGCTGGGTTGCGTCGATCTAACTGTAAGGCTGTAATAGCCATAACTAATGACGAAGAAGTTAATCTAAAAATTTCTGCGCTGGTACGATTATTAAATCCAGATGTGGGTATTATCAGCATGTCCAAAGTCGAAGTGTTTGAAGAAACATTGGCCACTCTAGGAGGTGAGGTACATATTGTTGATCCGTTTAAAACCTTTGCCAAGGTTTTGGCAGCAGCCATGCATAACCCAGGTTTTTATTCTTTTAATAACTGGCTAGTTAGAGATAAAAATGCAACGCTGGATCGATATACCATGCCTCCAAGTGGTACCTGGATAGTTTGTGGTTATGGTCGGATGGGACATGAGGTCAATCGGGTGTTAAGTAAATACGGCATTAAAACGGCTGTAATAGATCCACATGATAGTAAAGAAGAAGAACATATAGATCGCTATATTGTTGGTAGAACAACAGCCAATACCCTTGCTAAAGCGGGTATAGAAGAAGCAGTTGGGATTCTGTCAGGAACAGATGATGATGGGCATAATTTGGGTATTCTGTTAAATGCCCGCTATTTTAATAAACATCTATTTACTATTGTTCGTCAGAATAGGCATGAGAATGAAGTAGCATTTCGTGCGACGGAAGTCGATATGATCATGCAACCCACATTGGTGTCTGCCAGGAAAATATTGTTTATATTGATAGCACCATTATTAAAAACCTTTTTTCGATATTTATTAGAGATAGAGCCTGGTCGCAAAGAAGAAATGGAATCCATTATCCAGCGTTTGCGAGAAAAGGTGGGAAATCAGAAACCATACCTGGTTACAGTGAATTTTACCCGGGAAAAAAGCAGGGCAGTTATACAGTTATTAGATCAAGGGGAAAAAGTTTATTTGAATGATTTAATCTTAGATCCAAGAGGTCGGGATCATAAACTGGATTTGGTAGTGTTTGTAATAAAATCAGGTGACCAGGAAATAGTTTTACCACCCAATAATTATGAAATACAAGAGAATGATCAGATATTGTTTTGCGGGACAGAGCTGGCACAACGTTTATTTAATGCCACTATTAACAGTGAGTATAAGTTATTTTATATTCAGCATGGTGTTTATAAGCCCAGAAGTTACTTTGCGAAATGGCTAATTAAAAAAATGAATAAAGTGGGGGTATAAAGGCTAAAGGCTCAGGTTAGCCTTTAGCCTTTAGCCTTTAGCCTTTAGCCTTTAGCCTTTAGCCTGTTGCAATATGTTTTCTTAGTTCTTTGGGCATAGAGAAAACTACTTTTTCCTCAATTCCTTGAATTTCGACAGCACTCTCACCGCCCCATC
>Ga0256847_1001210_pt1 | contig 13709 bp, 15 predicted proteins | sample TeddybearmetaG_FD_189099 | JGI IMG/M metagenome (GOLD analysis project Ga0256847, IMG submission 189099) | Hydrothermal vent microbial communities from East Pacific Rise, Pacific Ocean - Teddybear | ecosystem: Environmental > Aquatic > Marine > Hydrothermal vents | place: Pacific Ocean: East... | reverse complement strand
ATAAGAGTCTCGGTCTGATTCTAAGAACTTCGTCCACTCTTCCTCACCGCCATAATGGGCTAAACAGATTTTTAATTTTTTTAAATTATAGCTAAGGGGAGTAGTTGCATCTTTATAACCAAATAATTCTCGAATGTCAGCGCTTTCAACATTTTCTAACACCTCCTTAAATAATTGTTCTTCCAGTAAACATAAATAGTTCATGGGATGGGTAAAATTGGACTGCAGGGCTACATTTTTTACTTGGGGTAGAAGCATTGGTTCTGGTTCATTTTTTCGCCGGTCGTTGTAGTACTGTTTAAAAACGGGATGAAAATTCCATTTTTCTTTCTTTTTACCTCTAAAATAAATCACTCCAATAATACAATGTGTCATGATGGGAATATTATTTTCTGAAGCATATCTCCAAATTGGTAATAAATGTTCGTCAAATGGATAATAACCTAAGGCAGGGTAGATTTTAAAACCACTAAACTTTCGTACTTCCATATAGGTTTTTACAAAACATTCTTTGAGTTTCATACGTCCATTAACAATTTGATAATCAAAAAAAGAAGTGCCTTCTTTTTTAATACGTCTCGGGTCTAAAAATAAAAAGGGATGATAAGCTTCTTCGGAATTAGATCTACGTCTACTATCAACAAATTCCCATAATTCACGCATTTGATATTTATACGTATCTTCATAATCACATTCTTTCCAACCAGCTTTAAGGTTCTCTTTTTTTGTTTTAAGAATACGCTGTGAAATTTTGGTCTTACCCGCGCCCATCTCTTCCATATCCATTGGAAGAATAACAATGTCAGACTCTGGCGGGAGTTGGTGCAGTGCCCGTTCAGCCACTTTTTGTTGTGAACCATATAAGGAGAACCGTCCCATTAATAGATAGCGTTCCAACAATTCCATTCCTTTTGGACTTATAATTTTATTGAAGATAGGGAAGAGACTTTTTATAACAAACCAAAGGATTCTACGACTCCAGTTTATAAAAATAATGACTAAGATTACCCATAATAATTTCTGCCATTTTTCTAATTCAAAAAACAAATAATAATTGGCAAGTCCTTTTTTTGTTCTTTCTATAAACTTCGCGATACCTCCATCTAAGCCCAATAAAGCGCTTAAAAATTCAACTACATAGAAGGTTGCAATAAGCGATAACCAAAAGATGATAATTTTGTATGGAATATATAAATAGGGTCTTCTCCTAAATTTATGATTAAAAAGCGCTTTACTTCGTGTCTTACGGCGTCTTTTATAAATAGAATTCCAATCCTTATCTGAATTGTTTTTAGTAGGAAATTCTAAGCCATGCTTATAGCGATAATACTTTTGGGCGAGGCTAACAATCCATTGGGTATTGATTAGATAATATAAAGGCCACGGAACAATAGTCTTTGCTAAATACGGTGGTACAAAACGACTTGTAAAAACATGTGTATGAACATTTATAATCTTCTTTTTTGCCATAGTATTTGAATTTCTATTGATTCCATTATTTTTGTTTGATTATAATCCGTGATATTATTACTGTTAGAAATGAAATGAGTTTTTCATAACAAAGTAGGTCTTAATTGATATGCTAACAAGTTAATGAAATATTTATATACTAGTCAAGAGGATTTTTCCCTTTTTTTATGGGGGTTTTCCCCCTTTTTTGATTCAATTTCAGGTTAATTCAGTTATTATAAAAAACTTCTTTAATTAGTTGTTCATGGTGCAATGTGATGTATAATTATACCAATTAATTTATGGAATTATGGTAAGACAAAGTATAACATTTACTAAACCTAATGATGAATGGTTTAAACCTCAAGTTGAAAGTGAAGAATATATGAGTAAGAGTGAATTGGTTAAGAATCCAATTTGTCACGTTAGTGAACAACAAGTTGAAGTAGACAATACACATACAAAGATTGAAAGAGGTTTGAAAAATGGGTTTAATAATAGAACAGCCTTAGAGATTTTAGCAGATTCTTTATATTCTTCTTTATAAAATAATGAACTACCCCGAGGCAGAGCCATCGAGGTATCAAGCGGAAGAAAGTTTTTTCATTTGATGAAAACCTGAGGGTTTCAAATTTTCCACATAACCCCGAGGTAGAACCTCGAGGAATTCTTTAGATTAAAACTGACAACGAACATCATTTGAAATCAGACGGAATAATATTAGTAAATGTAAACAATCCAATAATTGATAAATATAGGTCCAAAAAGCAATTTCAAGATAGGTTTAATGAAAATATAGCAAACTATGTTTTGCTAATAGTAGCGCAATATCAAACCCAAAAAGAAATTGAATTACAATCACCTGATGAACGGGATGATAGCCTTATTAATTTTAGACGCAAATTTTTTGATTTGAAACGAAAATTAAAAGAAGATGAAGAAATTAATTATTTTGAATTTGATGATGCTTAATATTATTCTAATTTATAGTTGCAATGTTAAATTCTACCTCATAAAATTTTGGCTAAAACAATAGGTGAGTGAAGCGTAATATTTTAGGGGTTTAGTAATATATTATTATGAGTTGTAATTATACAATAACTTCAAAGCAATCATAATTAGTTACAATGTTTCCTAAAATATAGAGTAACGAACCGTAATTGTTTCCAAAATTATATACAGTCTTGATTTTTTTGTTTCTTTTTTTATCAAGAAAAAAGATAAAGAAAACCATTAGGAGTTCCGTAATTTCATTTTCTATTTTACATAATAAATCTATTATGGCAAAGTATAGCGTAAACAAAGTACCTTCTGATATTCTTATATCAATTGCACAAAATGTTGTAACGTTAAGAAAAGAAAGGGGTTGGACACAGTTAGATTTAGCTGAGAAATCTGATGTCTCATAGGGGAGCATTAAAAGGTTTGAAACATCAGGTCAAATGTCATTTGAATCTCTTCTTAAAATTGTCGAATCATTAGGGAGACTTTCTGAATTTGAAAATATTCTTTTACCTCCAAAAGATAGTCAGAGAATTAAACAACTCTTTAAAAATAAATAATCGTTATATTTTTTTTCAAATTATTTGCTAACTCAAAACTTGCTTTTGAGAATTTAGGACGATTAGAAATTCCTAGCGATTCATAATTTGAAAAACCAATGCCTTCTTTTGGTAATGGTAAAAGGAATTTCTTATCTATTTTCCCATTTTTATTTTCATCATGAAGAACGTTAATGGCATAAATACCTTTAGGTATGTTATTAAAAACAATGGTTGCAGTATTATTGTTAATTACTACCGCATCTATTTTGTAATAGTTCTTATGTTTTTCATCAGGAATAGAGTGTTAAGAGGGATAAACATTGCATAATCTTTGTGCTTCAGACTGTATATTTTTAATTTTTTCATCCTTAAACCCCAATTGTTTTAGTTTATGTGAAGCATATATAAGTTCTTGAGTTAGAATGATATCTTTTTCTATAAGTAATTTCTTTTCTCTTTTTGTAATAGTCGTTAATGTAGTTATTGGATATAACCCAAATTTGTCAATATTTTTAGATATTCCATTATCCTTAGGATAGTTCCAGCTCAATAAAGTTAGCCCAACACACTTACCGTAGTTTATAGCATCTTCAGTAAATCGTGTATTAGTTATTAGCCACCCTTGCTTTAGATATGTAGTTTTTTCAGAATTATTCCATTGCTTTTGAATATCAATAAATCGTGAATTTATGTATAGAGGGACTTTTACATTACTTACAGTATTCGCTTTCAAATGAAATTTACATTCAATGGCATACACCTTATCATCTTTCTCAGCCAAAACATCAATCTCATGGCTTACACATTCGCCTTGTAATATAACGCTAACTTCTGTTTTGTAACCTCGATGTCTTAATAATGCAGCAATTAAACGTTCAAAAGGATACCCTGTTGGTCCTAAATCATAAATGGCTTGTTTTAAACTATATTTTGAAGCACAAATACTATTGGATTTTTTTAATATTCCAAATGCCTTTTTGTAAATTTCTTTGGACTTGATTCCGTCATAAAGCTGAGGTGATATGGTTTCAATAATCGAATTTATTTCTTCATCGGATGCACCACTATTTTGAAGCGATTTTTTAAGCTTATTAAAAGAAAACTCTTCTAAGTCTCCTGAATATTTTTTTATAAATAAAGCTTTATGATACATTTTGTTTAAGTTTAAAATCTTAATATTTCTGTCATAATCCCAAATCGAATAATGTTTAATTGCTCTTGAAAATATATATTGTAATAATCCATACCATGATAAAATTGAACAAAAAACCCAATATCTTCTAAAAATTTTGGATGATAATAAAATATTAAACTTGCGTTTAACCGATCTAAATCAAAAGTGTTTAAATTATTATAATTGTCGAGCATTAAAAATGTTTCTACTTTTAAAGAAAAGTTTGGATTGTCATCTTTATCAGAGCTGATTAATGGTAATTTAAAAGCTGTAAATGCATTATGCCATCTAAGGCCGCTATATTTACCATGTAATTCATCTAACATCCAACTTCTAGGATGAACCTCTATAGAACTCTTAAAAAACTTGACAGCTTTTAAAGCACTGCTATGTGATGTTTTTATGATTCCTATCTCAAAAAAATTTGTAGCAAAATTTCCTGATTGTAAATTAATAAATCCATTTTCATCATAGAAATTACCATCTTGTCCATTGGAGTGATGTGCAATTCTCCCGAAAAGTGTATTCTGGGTTTTTGATGGTTTGGTGCCAGTTAATGAATAATAAAATGAAACCTGAGGTATATAGCTTGGTGTACGTATAGGGAAAGATTCTTGGTTGTACATTCTAATAATTACTTGAGAAGTAAGGACAGCCATTAATCTTGAATCTTCTCTTTGTCTTATAATAAAACTCGGACTAATATTAGCTTCAAACATTAACGGTTCAATATTTCCAATATCTGTTGGAAAGGTAATATAACTGTCTGTTTGATTTACTAATGCTGTTTTTGAAATATCAAGTTGTGGAATACTTTTTATGTGCTCTTGAGAGTATCCATAAGCAAAAAGAAAGAAAAGTAATAATGAAATATACTTTTTCATTCTATTTTTTTTTAAATTAGTTTTTGACTCCATTACATATAAATGATCTTAATGATTTTTGTAGTATTTGTATTCACAACAAAACTTGCTTTTGAAAATTTAGGACGATTAGAAATTCCTAACGATTCATAATTTGAAAAACCAACCCCTTCTTTTGGCAACGGTAAAAGGAATTTCTTATCTATCTTCCCGTTTTTATTTTCGTCATGCAGGACATTTACTGCGTATATTCCCCTAGGTAAATCGTAAAAAGTAATAGTTGATGTATTACTCTTAATTTTAGCTATTTCCTTTTTATAATAGTTCTTATATTTTTCATCAGGAATAGAACCCTCTGTATTATAAATCGCAAATTGAACAACACCTTCTGAATTTCGTAAATCGTTTACAGTTATCGTTAAAGAATAGGTTTCTTCTTCTTCTTCTTCTTTAAGTTGAAAAGAGAAAAGAGAAATAGAAATTAAAAGAAGCAGTGTTTTCTTTATTACGGTTTCCATTTTATTGTTGTTAAATAGGTGAAAAATATAAAAATAAGGGTAAGTAGGGTTCTAAAAAATAGAGCACCAATTGTTTTTGTTTCATAAATCCCTCCGGAATGGATATGAACATAAAAAAAAATTCCCGCTAAAACTAAGATTGCAATGGTTCCAAGTAACGGCTTAATTGCCCATTTTTTTAGTTTTATAATGCCATAAACTGAAAGTAAATAGAGAAAACTACTAATAAAATTAGCCCAAATAACAAGTAATACGTAGTTGCCTTCTTTCTCCCTAATACCGAACCAGTCAAATATTACAGAACTACTTAAATATAGTGTTATTAATGCAAATGCGGTGAGTATAATTGCTAATATAATTCGAATGCTTTTTCTCATTTTATAATTTAATTTGTTTTTTTATAACTCCAAACTGCCAATCCATTCATCACTATAGCATAAGCAATTGTTTTTAGTAGTTGAGGTAGAATATCATTCAGTGTAGCTCCTTTTAGCATTACCATACGCATTACTTCTACAAAGTATTTAATGGGGTTGAACTCAGTAATATATTGTGCCCATAGTGGCATGCTTTCTATAGGGGTAAATAGACCACTCATTAGTATAAAAATGACTACAAAAAACCAAGCGATAAACATGGCTTGTTGTTGGGTGTCTGTGAAATTTGAAATAAAGAAACCCATACCTAAAACAACTAGTAAATAAACACTTGTATAGAAGTATATTAAACCCACGTTTCCTAGCATAGGCACATTGAAGATTACTTTGCCAAGTATAAGACCAATAGTTAAAAGGCCAAGGCCAATAACCCAAAAAGGAAATAATTTGCCAATAATAAATTGATGTTTTTTTATTGGCGTTACATTAATCTGTTCTAAGGTGCCTATTTCTTTTTCACGTACAATATTCATCCCAGATAAGAACAGGGTAATCATGCTTACCAAAAGCACCAATATTCCAGGCACCATAAACGTTTTATAGTTTAAGGTTTCATTATACCAAAACAGAGGAATACTCTCAATGCTTTTGGGAATATTATTAATATCAGAGGGTTGCATTAATGTGGCAATGGCATTTTTATTAAAATTCTGAATAATCTGATTGATATACACATTTTCTACACCTGCAGCTGCACCATCTATAGCATTGATTGTGATTCCTAAATTCGTATGTTTTTCTTTTAATAAGTTTCGTTCAAAGTATTGCGGAATTTCTAATACTACATCAACGTTGCCCTTTAACATCGCTGCATTTGCAGATGTTTGAGATGGAAAATCGGTTAGTACATTAAAATAGGTAGAAGCTTCAAATTTATCTATTAGCGCTCTTGAAAACGATGTTTTATCATGATCTATATACGAAAATTTGATGTTTTTAATTTCAAAAGTGGCAGCATTAGATAAGATAACCAATTGTAATAATGGTAAAACAAAAATAATAGGTAGCATCCCTTTATTTCTAAAGATTTGCTTGAATTCTTTTTGTATGATGAATTTTATAGTCTTCATTATTCCAATCTAATTTTATATTTCTTCACACTCAATCCTATAAAGAATAAAGTCATTCCTAAAAGAATCAGGGTTTCTTTCCAAATGAATGTTATGCCAACACCTTTTAACATAATAGCTTTAACAATGATGATAAACCATTTAGCTGGAATAATATGACTAATGAGTTGTAAGGGTAATGGCATACTTGAAATAGGGAAAATAAACCCTGACAATAAAATGACTGGGAGCATTAATCCCATCAAGGAAATCATCATTGCCGTTTGTTGTGTTTTGGATATAGTAGAAATCAAAATCCCTAACGACAACGCATTAATTATAAATAACACACTTTCTAATCCTAACAAAATCAGGCTACCTTCAACAGGCATTTTAAAAATAAAAATACTTAGTACAACAATTACTATTGCATTGATTACTGATAATAAGATGTAGGGTACCACCTTACCAATAATCACTTGAATAGGCTTTAATGGTGATACCAATAAAATCTCCATCGTACCGAGTTCTTTTTCACGAGTAATAGAAATGGAGGTCATCATTGCCGAAACTAACATTAAAATTATGGTCATCACACCTGGAACGAACATAAAAACACTCTTCAACTCTGTGTTATAAACCATACGTGTTTGTGGTATAATTGTATAGATGGGTTTAATATTTTTGTTTTGCTCTTGCATATACTTTTGCAAAATAGAGTTTGTATAATTACTGATAGTGTTTGCGGTATTCGGATCCGTTGCATCAGTTATTATTTGGATAGTAGCTACATTTTCTTTGATGAGTTTTTTGCTAAAATCTTTTTCAAAATTTAAAACAGCCTTTATTTTTCCTTTTTTAAAAACGGCTTCAATATCGGATTCTTGAGTAATAAAAGCATTGATACTAAAATATTTAGAAGCTGAAATCTTATTTATAATTTCTTGAGTTGTAGCGTCTTTAGAATGGTCTAAAATAGCAATATCAACATTGTTTATTTCATTAGTAATTGCAAAACCAAAGAGCAAAATTTGAGCAATAGGCATGCCAAAAAGTATAAACAAAGAACGTTTATCTCTAAAAATATGATAAAACTCTTTTCTAATAAATCCTATAAATCGTTTCATCCTCTGGCTAATTTTAAAAACACATCGTTCATGGTATCAACTTCAAATTGTTCTTTTAGTTTTTTTGGAGTATCTAAAGCTTCAATTTTACCATCAACCATAATCGATACCCGATCACAATATTCTGCTTCATCCATATAATGTGTAGTTACAAAAATGGTAGTACCACTATTTGCTGTTTTATATATCATTTCCCAAAATTGTCGTCTTGTAATGGGATCTACACCACCTGTCGGTTCATCCAGGAAGATAATTTTAGGATCGTGTAATAGTGCGACAGAAAAAGATAGTTTTTGTTTCCATCCTAATGGCAGTGAACCTACTAATTGATTAGCAACATCTTGCAATTGTAATTCTTGAATTAAGACATTTGTTTTTTCTTTGATTACAGCACGAGATAAGCCATAAATACCTCCAAAAAAGGTAATATTTTCTGTAATGGTTAAGTCATCATATAAAGCGAATTTTTGACTCATATAGCCAATACTTTTCTTAATGTTTTCAGTTTGTTTATAGACATCAAATCCCGCAACTGTTGCTTTTCCAGACGAAGGATTAGAAATACCAATCAGCATTTTCATAGCCGTAGTTTTACCTGCTCCATTGGCTCCTAAAAATCCGAATATTTCTCCTTTTTTAACCTTAAAAGTAATGGCGTTTACAGCTGTAAAATCACCAAATATTTTGGTTAAACCTTCAACTTCTATGACGTTTTCTTGTTTCATTATCTTGCCAATTCCATGAAAGTATCTTCAATAGTAGTTACTGTAGGGCTAATTGTAATATTCTTCAAGCCTTTATCTTCTAAATACTGCTTTAGATCTTTTGATTTAAAATCGTTTCGTGCATCTGTATAGTGCACAAATTCTCCAAAAGGATATACACTATGCCTAAACGCGTACTCATTTAAACTTTTAATAAGCGTATACATATTGCTAGCACTAACATCATAAATTGTTTTGGGATAATGTTTAACAATTGCCTGGGGTGTATCAATTTCTAGTATTTTGCCATCTTGTATCAATGCAATTCTATCACATAAAGCAGCCTCGTCCATATAAGGGGTAGAAACTAAAATTGTAATCCCCTTTTTTTGAAGGCGTTTTAACATTTCCCAAAATTCTTTTCTAGAAACAGGGTCTACACCGGTAGTAGGCTCGTCTAAAAACAATACCTTCGGCTTGTGAATTAGAGCACAACTCAAGGCTAATTTTTGTTTCATACCGCCAGATAAATCTCCTGCGCGACGTTTTTTAAAGGGCTCTATTTGAACGTATATATCTTTTATTAAATCGTAGTTATCTTCAATGGTAGTTCCAAAAATAGTTGCAAAAAAGTGTAAGTTTTCTTCGACTGTTAAATCTTGGTACAAAGAGAATTTCCCTGGCATATAGCCCACACTGTTTCGAATGCTTTTATAATCGTTTACCACATCATATCCAGCTACTGTTGCTACACCTTTATCCGCAAAAAGAAGCGTTGTTAATACTCTAAACAATGTTGTTTTCCCTGCGCCATCAGGGCCGATAAGCCCAAAAAGTTCGCCAGGTTTAACATTAAAAGAAATGTCTTGTAATGCGTTAACTTCGTTATACGATTTTGATATGTTATTTATGGTAATGCCCACGATTATTGAAAATACTTTTCGTAAGCATTCAAATTTTTAATAATGCTTTCTGTTATCTCTGAACCTTCTTGAATTGAAGTTGTTTCAACAAGAAGATTTATCTTATCAATTAATGGCAATAAGAAAATATGTAGATTATCATGTGAAGGCCCTTTCATCGTACATTTTTGAATTACAAAATTCTTTTCATTATTTAATAAACTTGCAAGAGCACGATAATCTTCTACTGTTTTAAAATTAGCCTCTGCAATATTTTTTTTCATCTTGTTAACACCTTGTGTAGTTTCAATATTTGCATCCCATTTTACAGTTCCGTCTAGCTTAATATCAGCAATCCAATCGTTATTTAAGGTATTACTTTTAGTATCTGTTTTAACTTCTTTGTGCGTCTCTTCTACTACAATAGTTTCTGTTGTAGTATCTTTCTTTTTTGTGTCGTTGCAGCTTGTAAAAAGTGCAATTGCACCTACTAATAAAATTGTTTTTTTTCTCATTTTGTTATTTTTAGTGTTCATAATTCTTTTGTTTTAATCCACATTTCGGCAGGCATTCCAATTTTTAAACGTCCATCATTTTTTACATTAATTTTTACAGCATATACCAATGCTACTCGTTCTTCCTTTGTTTGAATGATTTTTGGTGTAAACTCAGCTTCTGAGGCAATCCAATTAATAGTGCCTTTATACGATTTCATGTCGTTATTGGTATCTATTTTAATGGTAACTTCTTCACCTATGCTAATTTCCGAAAGCTGCGTTTCACTTATATATATGCGCAATTGCATTGTATTTAAATCAGCTATTTTATACAGGGGTTTTCCAAAAGCAGTTATCTCATTTGGTTCTGCATATTTAACAAGTACAGTTCCGTTTATTGGATTGATTATTTTACATTTTTGTATTTGGTCTTCAACTTGTCTTATCTGTACGTCTATACTTTTCAATTCGCTAATAGTAGGCGTGTTTTGCGATTTAATACTCTTAATTTGCTGATTTAAAACACTAATACTTCCTATAATATCATCCAGTTGTTTTTGTGTACCAGCATTATCTTTAATTAATTTTTCTGTTCTATTTTTATTAATATTTGCCGTTTTTAATTGTGCATTTAACACATTAATTTGTGACAAAACACCTTTCGATTTTGAAGCTATTATTTCTTTTGATGCTAGGAGTTGTTCTCTTTTTAAACTTAGCGGAATAGTATCAATATAACCTATAATGGTTTCCTTTGCTATGTCTTGACCCTCGGTAACCTTAAATCTCATAAGCTTTCCGTTACTCTCTGCTGAAACTGTAATTTCTGTGGCCTCAAAATTGCCATAGCCATCAGCTCGTTCTTTGCTGTTTCCACATGAGAATAGAGTAGTGGCAATAATTCCTGTGATTACAATTGTTTTTAAATGTTTCATTTTCTTTGCTTAATATCCTTTAGTTACGTTATAATTTGCTTTTGCTAACAATAGTTGAATTTTATGTACATCCAAATTATTTTTATCTTCATATAAATTCGTTAATTCTGTAATATATACGGAAGCGGTTATAACACCATTACGCAATTGTGAATCAGTTGCTTTTAATACTTCTTTTCGCAATTGAATAATATCTAAATCTGATGCTATAAACTGAGATAATTTTTCAATCTCAAGTTGTTGTTGATTCAGTTCGATAGATGTATTCAACTCAAAAATTTCAATCTCACTATTAATTACGGCTTTGTTTATTGCTAATGAGGCACGTTTCTTTTTATTGGCATTCCAATCAAAAACATTCCAATTCAATTTTACACCAACGGTATAAAATGCTTGAAACGAATTGTCTAACATATCTAAGCCAGGGTTGCCATAACCACCAGTTGCAAAACCTAAAAGTTTAGGTGCATTTTGTTTAGAGATTAATTGTTGTGACGCTTCAATTTCTTCCTTTTTAAGCTTAAATAAAACTAATTCAGGTCGATAAATCTCAGTTTTTAAACGGGTTGAAACTTCAGGATTTTGGAGCACTATTGTAGAATCAATATCTTGTCCTATAAGTGTAGATAGCGTTTCTAATAGAGATTTTCTACTCAATGATATATCTGAAAACTGTTGCCCAATCTTCAATAATTCTACCTCCAATATTCTATCGGATGTTGGTAAAATAACACCGTTTTCAATTCCAGATCTTACTTCACTAAGTTTAGTCTCTAATTGCTCTTTTTTTGATAGTAATAAATTACGTTTCTCCTGTAGAAGCAATACAGAAAAGTAGAGTTGATTCACTTGTTTTTTTAATTGATACAAGTTTACATCTATCTGTTTTTGTTGTGTTTTTAAAGCTGTAACTCTTGCTTTTAAAGAGGCATCAATAGAACCACCACCATAAATTAATTGATTTACAGAAAGTGTTGTTCTATATTGGTCTTTATTTATGGGTTCTATGCCAGCACTGGGAATAGGAATTTCTATCACATCCGATTGATACGTTGCTTGTGCCAAAAAATCTAATTTAGGTAACTTTTCAGTATTGATTATGTCTAAGTCTATAGTACTTTGCTTTTCTAATAAGTCATGCTGTTTTGCGAGCGGGTAATTTACAGCAACTAATTTGTAACATTCGTCTAAACTCAAACTTTGTTGTGCAATAAGATTCATTGAGAATAGTACTATTATATAGGAAACTATGTGCTTCATCATTTATATTTTTATAGAGTTAATAATGAAATCTGCTACTTCTTCTTTCCTGTCTCTCATTAATTGTTTAAACGCTTTATCGCTAATATTTGCAAATGCTTTAATTAATGGAGTTGCAACAAATGGAAAAATGTTTAAAGCCATGATATTGATAAATAATTGCTCTGCATGAATTGGTCTTATGAGCTTTTGTTCAATTTCAAGATCTACTTGCTTCTTAAATTTTTTAAGATTTGGAAACCCAGATTTTTGTTTCATTTTATTTATAAAATCAGGATTTCTATTCAATTCCTGAATAATAAAAGTAGGTAAATAAGGATGCTTTATAATGAATGAAATATAGTTTGAAGTAAAGTTTCTAATCTTATTTTCAATTGATGAATCATCGTTTAAAACTTTATTTAATTGTGGAGCCAATAAAGCAAATGCATTTTTAAAGACTGCTTCAAATAGTAGCTGTTTACTACGGTAATAATAATGCAGCATTGCTTTATTAATCCCAGCCTTATCTGCTATTTCTTGCATACGTGCACCATCCATTCCTTTGTTTTGAAAGACTTTTTTAGCTGCACTTAGTATACTGCTTTCGGTGTTTTTATCTTTAGGTTTTGTCATAGTTAACTATTTGGTTTAACCATTTGGTTGACAAATATACATATAATTATAGTACAGCCTAATAATTTTACTATTAAAAATATGCTAAAACAATTTTACCTTCAGAATAACATATTTGTTATATAATTATGAAACTTTATAATCATCAACTTGGCCTCATAAAATTTTGGTCAAGACAATAGGCTATACGAATACAATTATCCAGTGGATGATTGTATTTGGATACAAACAGGTTACTAAAATCTCGTTTAAATTGTATTTAGCTAAAAATGTACACCGTACATTTTCTAAACGCAAATAGTCTAAAATATAGCAAATGAGCCGTTAATTGTTTCCAAAAATTATATACTATTTTAAAATAATTGATTGAGTATCAATTTTTTGAAATACCAATAATGAAACATTAAAAAGAAGATTAATTGAAGTTCTACATATAACAAGTGTATAGACTATTTAAAACTAATTATCCAGAGGATGATTAGTTTTAAATACAAATTGAAGTTTATTAGTTACAAAATTTTATACTCTTGTGGCAATCCACGAGAAATGCGAAGCATTCACGAACTCGTCTAAAACAATATTAAAGACGTGAGTAATCTCGTAAAATTTTTTATTACGCACATTTTATCGAATAC
>Ga0256847_1001209_pt1 | contig 13711 bp, 9 predicted proteins | sample TeddybearmetaG_FD_189099 | JGI IMG/M metagenome (GOLD analysis project Ga0256847, IMG submission 189099) | Hydrothermal vent microbial communities from East Pacific Rise, Pacific Ocean - Teddybear | ecosystem: Environmental > Aquatic > Marine > Hydrothermal vents | place: Pacific Ocean: East... | reverse complement strand
TAAGTATGGCAAAAGAAGATTTGGAATGTTCGTTTTGTGGTCGTAAAAAGGCTGAAACCAATCTGCTCATCGCAGGCTTGGATGCTCATATTTGTGACCGTTGTATTGAACAAGCACATGGAATTGTTGTTGAGGAAGCTTTGCATTCTACCAATAGTGAACTGACTAAGGAAATGATGTTGAAGAAACCAAAGGCGATTAAAGCGTTCTTGGACGACTATATCATTGGTCAGGAAAACAGCAAGAAGGTGATGTCAGTGGCAGTTTATAATCACTACAAACGATTGCTGCAGCCTAAAACGGATGACGATATTGAAATTCAAAAAAGTAATATTATCATCGTTGGTGAAACAGGTACTGGAAAAACACTCATTGCCAAAACAATAGCTCGAATGCTCAATGTGCCTTTGGCGATTGTAGATGCGACGGTTTTGACAGAAGCTGGTTATGTGGGTGAGGATGTTGAGAGTATTTTAACGCGTTTGTTACAAGCAGCCGATTATAATATTGAAAAAGCACAAAGCGGTATTGTTTTTATTGATGAAATTGATAAAATTGCTCGTAAGAGTGACAACCCTTCCATTACGCGTGATGTGAGTGGAGAAGGGGTGCAACAAGCTTTACTGAAATTATTGGAAGGAACTGTTGTCAATGTGCCACCTAAGGGAGGCCGTAAGCACCCAGACCAAAAATTTATTGAAGTAAATACAGAAAATATCCTTTTTATTGCCGGTGGAGCATTTGACGGAATAGACCGTCATATCTCTAAGAGACTCAATATGCAGGCCGTTGGATTTAGTGCGTCAAAAAGTGAAGATACCTTTGAGCGTGATAATATTTTAAAGTATATCATTCCGAAGGATTTGAAGGATTTTGGTTTGATTCCTGAAATTATTGGGCGCTTGCCAGTACTAACTTTTATGAATCCTTTAGATAAAGGAACGCTTCGCGCTATTTTGACGGAACCAAAGAATGCCATTATTAAACAATATAAGAAGTTGTTTTCTATGGATGATATCGACTTCGTTATCACTGAAGAAGCCTTGGACTTTATCGTATCACAGGCAGTAGACTATAAATTAGGAGCTCGTGGACTGCGATCCTTATGTGAGGCAGTATTAACCGATGCCATGTACGAATTGCCTGGAGGAGATGATAAGAAGCTTCATGTGACCCAGGAATATGTTGAGGAGAAGCTAAGTAAATCTACCATCAAAAAGCTCAAAGCAGTTTCCTAAACAACACTGAAAATTTTCATACGAATTATAAAATGATAAAAGCCCCGAGGACGTACCTCGGGGCTTTTAAATTAACTTAAACATTGTGTGTAATTATGGTAATGCTATTACTGTTCTATATTTTCTGTCAGCAATTTTTTGTTGCATCAATTCCTTTTTGTTCTTCAACGTATACCCCACTGTTTTTTCCGATTCCTTTTGAATCGAATTGCTAGTAGCGCAAGAAGTAAAACTTGCTGAAAAAACGACAACAAAAATTGTTGCGATTACATTTTTTAATATTTTCATTACAGCCCCATTTGTATTTTGATACCTCAAACCTACGCAGTAAGAAAAGGACTACCAAAACTTTTAGCTCAACCTATCAGAAAACTCGTTGAAATACACATAAAAAATAAAACGTCGATAAAGCGCTATAAATCATCGTTTTCTGGAGATATTCTTGTCGGAAAAATCTGCTTTTTATCGAAAGCTAGGTTCGCTCTAAAATGTAGAAGTGTTCATTCAATACTTCCGTTACCTGAAGATTTTGCGGAATAACCTCCAGTTCTTGACCCAATTTCCAGCTACTACTTTGTTTCAATAATTTATAGCCATCGAGTTGCTGATAATAGGAATGTGGAAGTGTAGAATAGGGGTTGTTGGTGCTTTTCAATACGTCTGCGAAATAGCGAGTTAGTCTTTTAAAAACGGCTGTTTCTTTTTGGGTGGTATCGAAGGAAACACACATTAGGATATCGTTGGGAAGCAATAGATCGGAACAGAAGGAAAGTACCGACTCAATTTCCGCTTCCGTTAAGAAAAAGAACACTCCTTCTATCAGGATTACTTTTTTGTAATCACGATACCCTTCTAATTTTTGAAGTAATTTGGCCTGGGACTTGGCATCGGTGATATCGGCATTCCAATGCTCAATGATGCGTTTCGGCAATAATTCTTCATTGGTAAACTCTTCGGTCTTCTGGCCTTTGAACAGTGCAATTTCCTCAAAATCCAATTCAATGGTATGTATCTTATTGGAAAGTTTATAAGGATACATGCTAAAGCCAGCTCCCATATTAACGAATAGGATTTTTTCTTCCTTTGGCCAGAGTTTCTCTAATTCAGTATAAAAAAATCGATTCCGAAGACAATGTAATAGTTCATCATGTTCCGTAACATTGGATGCAAATTGGTCGGCCCATTGATCAAGACCGGGTCGAAACCATAATTTGGCATAGGGGTCGAGGCTAATCAGCGATTGTTGCGCACGGTAATAGGCAATCATAAAAGCGGTATCGTGAACAAATATCTCCATCAGCCATTCAGATTGAGTAATTCTTCTAAATAATCCCGTGTATTGGAAAGTCGTGGCACCTTGTGTTGTCCGCCTAGCTTGTCCTTTTCCTTTAACCAATCATAAAATAACCGTTCTCGTCCGCAGTGGATCGTAGGAGCGTTGAGCGTCGTGTTATTGAATCGTTTGGCCTCGTAATCACTATTCACCTCTTGTAATGATTGATCTAAAAGCTTGGAGAATTTAGTGAAGTCGGAAGGTGGTTTTTTGAACTCGATGACCCATTCGTGTGATCCTTTTTCTCTACCCTCCATAAAAATAGGGGCAGCCGTGTAGTCCACGATTTCCGTCTGTGTAATTCGTGTTGTCTTTTTTAATGCAGCCTCCGCATTTTCAATAATGAGTTCTTCTCCAAATACATTGATGTGATGTTTGGTTCGGCCTGTGACTTTGATGCGATAGGGATTCGTTGAGGTGAATCGCACTGTATCCCCAATTTTATAGCGCCAAAGGCCTGCATTTGTAGTTATTATAATGGCATAATTTTTTCCCTCTTCCACTTCTGAAAGAGGTATAATCTTTTCTGAAGTCGAACCGTAAGTGTTCATGGGTATAAACTCATAGAAGATGCCATAATCGAGCATTAGGAGTAATTCTTTGTTGGCATTACGATCTTGAATAGCGAAAAATCCTTCCGAAGCATTGTAGATTTCATAATACCTGAAATCATCCTTTGGTAGCAGTTTATTGTATTGATCTATATAAGGGTCAAAACTTACGCCGCCATGAAAATAGACTTCGAGATTTGGCCAAATCTCCAGCAGATTTTTTTTGCCAGTAGTTTCCAAAACATTATTGAGTAGCACCAACATCCATGAAGGAACTCCAGCGAGGCTCGTCACATTTTCATTAATGGTCTCATCCACGATAGCCTGCATTTTGGTCTCCCAGTCACCCATAAGGGATATTTCACTGCTTGGGGTACTGCTATATTCAGCCCAAAAAGGCATATTATCGATAAGGATTGCGGACAGATCGCCGAAAGCGGTTCCGTTTTCTTTGTACAATTCTTTGCTGCCTCCTAAGCGCAAACTCTTACCTAGAAATAACTGCGCATCTGGATTATTATTCAAATACATACAAAGAAGGTCTTTGCTTGCTGCATAATGGCAGTTCTCAAGGGACTCGTCACTTACGGGTATAAACTTGCTTTTGGCATTGGTAGTGCCACTAGATTTGGCAAACCATTTAATAGGTCTTGGCCAAAATATATTGCTCTCCCCTTTTCGAGACCGTTCAATATCGGGTGCGATAGTTTCGTAGTTGGTGACAGGTACTCTATCTGCAAATTCACGGTAGGATTTAATAGAGGCAAAGTCATATTGAAGACCAACTTCCGTATTTTTCGCTTGGTGTAATAGCTGGTGAAGCAATTCTTCTTGAACTTCAATAGGGTATTTTAAAAACAATTCAATCTGGTGAAATCGTTTTTTCAAAAACCAAGAAGCGACCGAGTTTACTAAAGGAATTGGCATAATTTTGACCTATCTTTATATCGTAAAAATAGCAAATTTATCCTTATGAACTACGAAGGTGTCCTTTCAAAGATGCAAACGGAAAACGGGAGTCCCATCCAGTATTATCTAGTGTTTGAAAATGATTTTTTAAATGTGAATCAATTACTTGGGAAAACAATCACTCTTAATTTTGTAGGTTATCAATGCCTTAATTGTCGTTTGGCGAAAAAAATCTATCGCCAAGGATTTTGTTATGATTGTTTTTTTAAAATCCCTCAAGCAGCAGACTGGATTATTAGGCCCGAATTAAGTAAGGCACATCTGGGTCAAGAGGATCGTGATTTGGCCTATGAGCAGAAAGTTCAGTTGCAGCCACATATTGTCTATTTAGCCAACAGTAGTAATGTGAAAGTTGGTGTGACACGCAAGACTCAAGTGCCCACAAGATGGATTGATCAAGGCGCTCATGAAGCTATCGAAATTGTAGAAGTTCCCAATAGGTATTTGGCGGGTGTTACTGAGATTGCTCTTAAGGAACATGTGAGTGATAAGACCAATTGGCGTAGCATGCTTAAAAATGATGTGAAAGACGAAAGCTTGATTGAATGGCGTGATAAACTTCGCCCTTTTATTCCGGAAGAGGCGGTTCCTTATTATTTAGAGAATAAGGTCGAAACGAATCTCGAATTTCCTGTGCTACAGTATCCGGAGAAGCCCAAAAGCCTCAATCTTGAAAAAACACCCAGTTTCGAAGGGAAGTTGATGGGAATCAAAGCTCAATATTTTATTTTCGAAGACAACACTGTGTTTAATATAAGAGGAAATGAAGGTTATGTGGTCCGTATTGAGGTTAAGCAATAAAAAACCGAATGCCTTGTATGCATCCTACTAACACGAGTGCTAAGCCTACAAAAATGTCTTTTTTATAACCAGACTCATTTTCTTTGTTCACCATCTTTTTACCCCACTTTCCATAAAAATATAAGGTGGTTATCTTACCCAAATAGACACCCAAAAAGAATAGTAGCAGAACGATCCAAGGGCTCATGTCAGTAACTTTGAGAAGGTATTTTTGAATGACTGAAAATGCAAGCACCCAAAAAATAAGTACAGGAGGGTTGACAAAAGCTAGAAATACACCAGTTACAAATTTAGGAGCTTTTATTTTTTTCTCTGAAGTTTTTTTCCGCACGAGGCGCAATTTATTCCGAAGTAAAAAAAAGGAACCTACAAGCAAAAATAGAACGAACACCGTAATTTGAATCCATGGGTTCTGCAGAAAGTAGTCGGCAAAATTCATGGTACAATGCAATGCAAGCAATGACAACAGAACTTCCCCAATACCTGCGCCTAGGACTACAAAAGAGGCTTTTCGCAGGGTTTGGTTCATCGAAGTGTTGATCACAACCAAATTGGCCGCACCAGGAGGTGCTGCAGCAATAACCGCTGCTATAAATCCAATGAAAAGATATAAAATTGCCATGGGCATTTAGTAGGTAATTCAACTAATAACTTACAGTTACATATCGAAGAAACATTTAATTTCCTGTAGAATCTTTTTTCTTTTTCTTTTTCTTTTTACCAAAGATGCCACCGATAATATCCTTGACCACTTTAGTTGTTTCTTCTTCTGTGGTCGTTCCTGTTTTTTCAGCACCTGTCTTTCCGGTGTTTTCTTCGTTCTCCGAACCTTCCTTGGATGTCTTATCGCCACCTAAAAGTCCGCCAAGTATATCCAATCCTTTTTCTTGGAGATCGTCTTTTTGTTTTTCGATGAGTTGCTGAGTAAGAGCTGTTACGGCAGTTTGGGTGTCTAAATTCACCTTGGGGTTGCTCATGCTTCCTTTCAAACCAACCGGAAGAGTCACGGTCATATTATTGGCTTCTTGGGGGTCAAGCTTGGCTAATAGTTTATTTACTTCACCTCCCAAATATTTCGCCGGGACATCCATCGTCAGATTATAATCGATGCTTTTATCCAAACCGTGACTACCACCAGCGGTAATCTTAATGCCTTCTACTTCAAAATTGAAAGGCTTTACAATAATTTTTCCATTATTAAAATCAAGTGCTGTGCTTATATTTTGCAAGCTCAGCTTATCTATATTCAAGAACTTCACTTGTTCCCCTAATTTTGATAAAAGTGGGGTGTTTTCTGTGTTAACCTCTGCCGTTAATACTTGGGCTAACGCACTACCCACAATAGTTTTAAGATCGGGTGTTAGGTCGTTGTTCAGCTGTCCTGCTAGATTGAGCGTGGTGTTGAGGTTGCCGTCTAAGGCTTGAGCAATAGGCGCTATATATTTTAGCAATGACAATTTCCCGAACGATTCATCAATATCGACCTTTTGTAAATCGAGATTCATATTGAAGGTGGGAATCGCTTGCTTGGTGTTCACATTACCAGAGAAGGCAACATCTCCTCCGAAGGCCTTGGAGGTCACATTTTCTAGCGTAGCCGTTTCATCCGCAATTTTTATGGTCCCTTTAGTGTCTTGTAATTCAACATTATCATAAATAACCTTCTTGGCCGAAAAGTCAAGTGTCGCATCTAAAAAATCGGGGATTTTCACACCTTCATCTGAGACTTGAGCACTTCCGCCTCCACCTTCGGACCCTCCGCCTTGCGGTGATGCAGGGTCTTCTGAGGTCATAAAATCATTTACATTGAAAGTATTGGAAGTTACATTAAAACGACCTTTCAAATCTTGTTTGGCCATCACCCATGGAATGAGGTTTTGAATGTTACCAGTCGCCGAAATATCCGTTTGCCCAATGGTTGCATTCAGCTTATTCAGGGTAATATTCCCAGATGACATTTTAATGGCTGCTTCGCTAATCTTTATTTCATCCTTAAAAGCTTCATCTCGATAGGTGAAATTCGTTAGGCTTGCCGTCCCCGTGGTTTTTATATTCTGATATTGTTCTGTTTCCACCGAACGCATATCAAATTGAGTGGACACATTCGCTTTAATAATACCACTGAGATCTTGATCTAATTCTATGGGCAATACCTGTTCAATTTTTGCCAAATCCAAAGTGCCTCGGAGTGCCATATTTACCACGGCATTTTCAACTAGGTTACGTATGCTCCCGTTGGCGGTAAAAGTTTCATTATCAATTTTAAAGGTGAGACCGCCTATATTGAGAAAGGTGTCCTTAACCAGTCCAGTTTCGTTCACCAGTTGCGCATCGATGGAGATGTTTTGAACGGCCTTAGGTAAGTCGGGATATTTGAAAGAAGCATTATTGCTGTTCACCTTAATATCCATTTTAGGAATGTAGGTTTCGTTTACCTTCCCTTTCAACATTCCATCCACCGAAAAATTACCTGTAGTGGTCACGCCATCTAAGTTCTTTACATAGGCCTTTGGAATTACTGCTAGGAAGTTTTTGAAATCGGATGAAGGTGTTTTAAAGGTAAGATCCAACTCGCTGTCGTTTTCATTTACCTGCACAAATCCGTTAAAGGTGAGGGGGAGTTCATTGATTTTAGCTTCGTTTTCTAAAAAAGTGTACCTCTGATTTTTGAGATCGAGTTCAAAATTGGCATCGAGTGAAAGGGTGTTTTCTTTAAAGTATTCAACATCATCGATGCGGAAACTAACTACAGCATCCGTTTTTGTCACTAATTCTGAAACGTCCAATGCAAAATCTCCGTTCCCTTCGTGATTTACGTCGGTAAGCACTAAAAATGTTTGAGAAGATTCGTCTAGATAATTTATACGAGACTCATTAATTTCATAATGATTGAGGTCGAAAGAGAAACCGTTGTCACTTTCTTCGGAAGTATCCGTTGTTTCGGCACCTTCCTTTTTTATAGCAATATCGTAGTTGGCTCTCCCTAACGAGTCTACTTTTATATTAATAAGTGCTTCATCCAATTGGAGCGCCTCCACTTTAATAGGTTCGTCACCACTTTTAAAAAGTTGGGTGATTCCCATATCAATTTTCAGACGGGTTCCACTTGCGAGAGTGTCCCCTTCAAAGGGAGCGTTGTTTACCACGCTAAAATTTTTCACCACCACCGCGGCGTCTGGAAAACTACTAAAAAGGCTAAGATCTAACTCTTCCCAGGTCACCGTTGCATTTAGGTTTTCATTGATGTTCTTTTTAAGTAAATCTTCTAGGGTTCCTTTAAAAAGTAAAGGTGCGAGTACTAGAAATAAAATAACTATTCCTAAGATAATGCCCAGTATTTTCAATATTTTTTTCATAGCAAATATGTTAGGTTAAATGGGCTGCGTTATATCCTCTAATGATCCAATTTCTTCGGATCCTTTCAATCCGAATTTCTTCCGAAGAAAATAAACGCCAGCATATAAGAATGGAGTGTCAATGGCAGCTATCAAAATTTTAAATAGGAATCCGCTGAGCAACAAGGCTCCAAAGATGTCCCAGCTTATTTTTCCGAAGCTACATAGTAAAAAGAGTACCGCAAAAGTGTCTACAAATTGTGAGAAGAAGGTGGAAAAGTTGTTTCGCAACCAGAGGTGTTTCCCTTGGGTCACCCGTTTCCAAAAATGAAATATTTGAATGTCGATATATTGGGCTAATAAATAGGCAATCATGGAAGCGAAAACCGCCACGGCCGTAGCGCCAAACACACTAGAAAATAACTCGTCTCCAATAGGGCTATTCTCAATAGCCGGTGTAGCATCGGCAATTAATACTATTAACAAAGAGAAGAAGGAGGCAAGGATGCCCGTTGTAACCATCTGATTCGCTTTTTTCTTTCCGTATACCTCGCTAATTAAATCGGTAATTAGAAAAGTGATAGGGTAAGGCAATATCCCCACCGAAATTTCGAAGGTATAGATGCCAAAAAAGTCCCAATAAAAAAACTTTTGAAATATCAAATTGGAAACTACCAAGGCAGTAATGAACAACGCAGCTAGTAGAAGATATACACGCTGAGACAATAATTGTTGCTTCAAATTCAAAACGTAGGGCTTTTAGGTTTATCATCCCAAACTCAAAAATAGCATACTTGGAATTTGGGACTTTAAAATTGGTGCTTTTTAAATGACTTTTCCTTAATTTCGTCTTAAATGTTAAAATTAGAATTTTATCAAGCCATTGCATAATATATATCTGTCGCTAGGAAGTAATTTGGGCAATCGCTTTGACTATTTACAGCAAGCGGTGGAGGCCATTTTTGTCGAAATTGGACTGATTGTCAAAATTTCAAGTGTCTATGAGACACCAGCTATGGGTTTTGAAGGAAGTGATTTTTTGAATTGCGTTCTATGGGTGCAAACAACGATGTCCCCCGCAAAAGTGCTAAAATCAGGTCTGGCCATTGAAAAGAAATTAGGGCGAACGCGAAAAGAGACCAAAGAGTATGTCTCTCGATGTATTGATATTGACATTTTATTTGTGGACGATTTGGTGCAAGACACTCAAAACTTGGTAATTCCTCATCCGGAAATTGCAAACCGGCGCTTTGTTATTCAGCCCATGGCGGAGTTGAATGCTCAATTTTTGCACCCCGTTACAGGCGATAATATGATTCGGTTGTTGGCGGATACGGAAGACACTAATGAGGTCAAAAAGCTATCTAAATGGTTGCGAAATCCACGAAAAGATTACGATTTTTCTAAGTTCAACTATATCGCGATTGAAGGGAATATTGGTGCAGGGAAAACCAGTTTGGCAACTCAAATTGCGACCGATTTCAATGCAAAACTCATTTTAGAGCGCTTTAAAGACAATCCTTTTTTACCAAAATTTTATAAGAAGCCGGCGCGTTATGCCTTTCCGTTGGAGATGTCTTTTTTGGCAGATCGTTATCAGCAACTTTTGGAAGGAATAGCACAATTCGATTTGTTTAAGGATGTTGTTGTAGCCGATTATGATGGCTATAAATCCCTCATTTTTGCCAAGGTTACTTTAGCTGATGAGGAGTTCAATTTGTACAAAAAACTATTTCATTTAATGCATAAGGACTTGGCCAGCCCTGATGTGTATGTGTATTTGTATCAAAACACAGAGCGGTTATTGGAAAACATTAAAAAGAGAGGGCGAAGTTTTGAAAAAGGAATTGAGGCAGATTATCTTCAGAAAATAAATGATGGTTATTTCGAATTCATCAAGGGACTGCCGAAGGATAAGGTGAAAATCATCGATATTTCGGATCGTGACTTTATCAAAAGCCGAAAAGATTATCTTTCCATCCTACGAGAAATACTGAGTTAAAATTGAGACGGTAGGTATGCTCTGTTTAACGCAGTTTACAAAACAGATCCCAGATTACTACACCAGCACTCACCGAAATATTCAAGGAGTGTTTGGTTCCGAATTGCGGAATTTCAATCACCGCATCGCTAGCTGAAACCACCGATTGTTGCACTCCTTTTACTTCGTTTCCGAAAATCAAGGCGTAAGTAGTATTGGAACTAGTTTCAAATTCGTTCAAGGCGATGGAATCTTCTGCTTGCTCTATGGAGGCTACAAAAACACCATCCTGCTTTAATTTTTTCACCAATTCATCCGTGCTTTCCACATATTCCCAGTCCACACTATCTGTAGCTCCTAAGGCTGTTTTTTGAATGTCTTTATGCGGTGGCGTAGCGGTAATTCCGCAGAGGTAAATTTTCTGAATTATAAACGCATCGGCTGATCGAAAGACCGAGCCAATATTGTTGAGACTGCGAATGTTATCCAATACAATAATTAGCCGTGTTTTTTGCTCACCTTTATAATCGGAAGGAGAGATGCGACCCAATTCGCTATTTTTTAATTTTCTGTTTTTCATAATTTGGAGTCGCAAAGGTAAAATCAAACCCTTCAAAAATCTAATAATCGGTCAGGATTGTTAATAAATGACGATAACTTGGGTGGGAAATGGCTTTAAAATACAGGGGTGTTTATGTATTTTTATAGGTCACAATCTATACGGAAGATGGCGAAGAAGACTACCCCGTTAATGGGGCAATATAATACCATAAAAGCGAAGTATCCTGATGCTTTGTTGCTCTTTCGCGTGGGCGATTTTTATGAGACTTTTGGTTCCGATGCTGTGAAGGCAGCCGGGATTCTCAATATAACCTTAACCGCTCGAAATAATGGCGGTGATCATATTGAATTAGCAGGGTTTCCGCACCATTCGCTGAATACCTATTTACCAAAATTAGTCATGGCAGGTTGTCGTGTGGCTATTTGTGATCAATTAGAAGACCCTAAGCTCACCAAGAAGATTGTAAAACGCGGTGTGACCGAGTTGGTGACTCCCGGGGTGGCTTTTAATGATGATATTCTTCAGAGTAAATCGAATAATTTTTTGGCCGCGGTACATTTTGGTGCTACCCAACGTAACGGGAGCAGTACTTTGGGCGTGTCTTTTCTGGATGTTTCTACAGGGGAGTACTTAACCGCAGAAGGATCGGCCGAGTATATTGATAAACTGCTACAGAACTTCGATCCAAGCGAGGTATTATTCAGCAAACAAAAGAGGAAACTTTTTTCTGAAACCTTCGGAGACCAATTTCATGTGTTCTATTTGGAAGACTGGGTTTTTCAAGGCGATTACACTTCCGAAGTACTTCAGAAGCATTTCGGCACAAAGAATTTAAAAGGTTTTGGTGTAGATCATTTGGAGGCTGGCGTCATTGCAGCAGGTGCAGCTTTGCATTATTTAGGAGAAACGCAACATCATAAATTGCAGCATATCACGAAAATTTCACGCATTGCTGAAGATGAGTATGTGTGGATGGACCGATTTACCATTCGTAATTTGGAATTGTATCATTCCTACCAGCCAAATGCGGTGACCTTGCTCGATGTGATCGACAAAACGATATCTCCCATGGGCGGGCGCATGCTAAAACGTTGGATGGCGTTGCCCTTAAAACATCTCGATAAAATTACACGCAGGCATGAGGTGGTGAGCTTTTTGCTGGACCATCCGGAGCTTTTAGAGAAAACCCAGCAGCATATTAAACGGATGGGGGATTTGGAGCGTTTAATTTCAAAAACGGCTACCGGAAAAATTAGTCCGAGAGAAGTAGTTCAGCTTAAAAACTCTTTGGAAGCTGTTGTTCCCGTAAAAGCTTTGGCGCTGCAGTCTAAAAATGAATCGTTACAGATTATTGGCGAACAGTTGAACGATTGTGCCACACTTCGTGAGAAAATTAAAGTGACCTTGAACGAAGAGTCACCTGTGAGTGTAGCAAAGGGAAATGCGATTGCACCTGGAGTTTCTGAAGACCTGGACGAGCTAAGGGGTATAGCCACCGGTGGAAAGGACTATCTGAACAAAATGTTGGAACGAGAGACCGAACGCACAGGTATCACCTCACTAAAAATTGCATCTAATAATGTCTTTGGTTACTATATTGAAGTCCGAAATACGCACAAAGACAAAGTGCCTGAGGAATGGATTAGAAAGCAGACCTTGGTCAACGCCGAACGTTATATTACCGAGGAGCTAAAAGAATACGAAACCAAAATATTAGGCGCCGAGGAGAAGATTCATGCCTTGGAGCAGGAGTTGTTCGGGCAATTGATTCAATGGATGTTACCTTTTATTGGAACGGTGCAGCAAACGGCGGCCTTGATTGCAGAATTGGACTGTCTTTCTTCTTTCGCTACCCAGGCGAAACTTGCTAAATATACCCGGCCGTTATTGGATGATAGCTTTGATCTAGATATTAAAGACGGGCGTCACCCGGTTATTGAACAACAACTACCGCCAGATAATCCTTTTATTGCTAATGATGTTTTTCTGGATCGAGAGAATCAGCAGATTATCATGATTACAGGTCCCAATATGAGTGGTAAGAGCGCCATTCTAAGACAAACGGCCTTGATTGTGCTGCTAGCACAGATGGGAAGTTTTGTGCCCGCTGGAGCGGTTCGTATGGGCTGTGTGGATAAGATCTTTACCCGTGTGGGAGCCAGCGATAATATTTCCATGGGCGAATCTACTTTTATGGTAGAGATGAATGAGACCGCGAGTATTTTAAATAATATTTCGGACCGTAGTTTGGTGCTATTGGATGAAATTGGTCGTGGAACAAGTACTTATGACGGTATTTCCATTGCTTGGGCCATCAGCGAGTATTTGCATGAACATCCTACGAAGGCAAAGACCTTATTTGCTACGCATTACCACGAGATCAATGAAATGACAGAGACCTTTGATCGGATCAAGAATTACAATGTTTCGGTAAAGGAGTTAAAGACGGATGTATTATTTCTTCGGAAATTAGTGCCGGGAGGTTCCCACCATAGTTTTGGAATTCACGTGGCTAAAATGGCAGGAATGCCGCAGGTGGTATTGCAACGTGCGAACAAGATTTTAAAGCGTTTGGAGAAGAGTCATTCTTCGGAAGAATTGAGCGATAAAATGAAGGAATTATCCAAGGAAGAAATGCAATTGAGCTTTTTTAAATTGGACGATCCGCTTTTGGAGGAAATTCGAGATGAAATAATAGCAACCGACATCGATACGCTAACCCCCGTGGAGGCTTTAATGAAGCTGAATGAGATCAAACGAATGCTTCAGCGCAATGCTTCTGTAAAGTTAAAAAAATAAGGATCAATTTTTTCTAAAAAAAACCTTTGTGTTTGACGTAAAAATTTTAAATTTGCGTCCGCTTTCTAAGGAAAGTTAGTTCTTATTCATACGCGAAAATAGCTCAGTTGGTAGAGCGCCACCTTGCCAAGGTGGAGGTCGC
>Ga0256847_1001208_pt1 | contig 13712 bp, 13 predicted proteins | sample TeddybearmetaG_FD_189099 | JGI IMG/M metagenome (GOLD analysis project Ga0256847, IMG submission 189099) | Hydrothermal vent microbial communities from East Pacific Rise, Pacific Ocean - Teddybear | ecosystem: Environmental > Aquatic > Marine > Hydrothermal vents | place: Pacific Ocean: East... | reverse complement strand
AATTAGAGAGTCTCCTGTAACTGTAGAAAGAATGGGAATTAGAGAAATAAAAAATGCAGCGACACCCAATTTTTACGCTAGTTTAGAAAATTTAAAAGGAGTCGATGTAAATAAAGGAAGTTTAACTTTTAACGCAGTAAACACAAGAGGTTTTGCTACGTTTGCTAATACACGTTTTGTTCAACTTATTGACGGAATGGATAATGCCTCTCCAGCCTTAAACTTTGTTCTAGGTAATTTTGTTGGATTAAACGAATTAGATGTAAATAGCATCGAATTACTACCTGGTGCATCTTCTGCATTATATGGTGCAAATGCATTTAACGGAATTTTATTTATGACAAGTAAAAGTCCGTTCGATTATACAGGAGTAAGTGCTTATTATAAAACAGGACTAACAGTTCAAGACGCAGCTGGAGATAATAATTTCTACGAATTCGGAATTCGTGCTGCTCATAAATTTACTGAAAATTTTGCCGCTAAAGCATCTTTTTCTTACCTACAAGGAACCGATTGGTTCGCAACCGATGATAACGAATATGTTTTAGGTGAAGCAGGTCTTCCAGATACTATAGTTCCATTAGGAGAAAACTTAGATCATGATGGTATAAATATTTATGGAGATGAAGTTTCTTTAGGAGCTTTAGATACAAACCTTAATGAGGTTGCACAAAGTTTAGAAGCAATGGGCTTAATTCCAGTTGGAGCAAGTGGATTAGTACCTGCTGTTAATGTTGCTAGAACTGGTTATAGAGAATCCGATGTTACTGATTATAGAGCTAAAAGTGGTAAAGCCGATTTCTCTTTAAACTATCGTTTTAATAACAATGTAGAGATTATTTGGAACTCAAGATTTGGATTTGGTAATACAATCTATCAAGGTGCAAATAGATATCAATTGAAAAATTTCTTAATGCAACAGCATAAATTAGAAATTAGAGGTGATAATTTCTTTGTAAGAGGTTATACGACTGCTGAAACTGCTGGAGATTCTTACGATATGCGTTTTACAGGTATTAACCTTAGTAAAATTGGTGCTTCCGAATGGTTTGGAACTTACACCGGAGCTTATTTACAAGCGGTACTTGCTGGGGCTTCTGATGCCGATGCACATGCTGGAGCACGTATTTTTGCAGATGATACTGTAACTTTAAAACCAGGAACACAAGAATTTAAAGAAGCCTTTAGACAAGTTACTTCAGATCCAGATGTTTCTCGTGGTTCTAAATTTATTGATGATTCTAAAGTATATGTAGGTGAAGGAAATTACAACTTTAAAGAACTATTAAATAATGTTGTCGATCTTCAAGTTGGTGGTTCTTACAGAGAGTATTCTTTAGATTCTGGCGGAACAATTTATACCGATAGTGATGGTCCAATTAACTATAATGAATACGGTGCTTATGTACAAGCTTCTAAAAAGTTTGCAGACGACAGATTAAAACTAACGGGTTCTATTCGTTATGATAAAAATGAATTTTTTGACGCTAGTTATTCTCCAAGACTTTCATTAGTATATTCGGCTGGAGCAAACAAACAACACAATTTTAGAGCTTCTTTCCAAACAGGATTTAGAAACCCAGATACACAATCATTATTTATCGGGTTTGATGTAGGACGAGCTTTATTAGTTGGATCGGCGCCAGATAATTTAGATCGAGATTTACCAGGAACTGTACTTACAGGTAGAGATGCCTATTTTGATTCATATTCATTAACATCGGTACAAGCTTTTGCTGCTGCTGGAGACCCAACTTTATTAGAACCTGTCGTTACTAAACTTGTTGAACAAGAAAAAGTGACAGCTTTCGATATTGGTTACCGAGGTAAATTAGGACCTGTAACAGTAGATGTTAATGCTTATTATAACTCATATGATGGTTTTATTAGCAACAAATTAGTTGTTACTCCAATCTCTGGATCTGCTTTCGATGCAACTGGACTTGGTGACCTTGTTACTGGAAACACACAAGTTTTTCAATTATATACAAACTCTTTAGCCGATGTTAATTCATATGGTGCGGTTGTTGGTTTATCGACTAAAATTGCAAAAGACTTTAGACTTTCTGTTAATTATACTTTTGCTGAATTTGAATTCGACCAAGATTCAGATCCAGATTTTAGATCACAATTTAATACACCAGAGCATAAAGTAAAAGTTTCTTTCGGAAACCCACAATTATTCAAAAACTTTGGATTTAGTGTAAACGCACGTTGGAGTGATGAGTACTTCTGGGAATCGACTATAGCAAATGCTGTTATCGACTCTAGAACCGTTGTAGACGCACAAGTAAATTATTCAGCTCCAAAAATTAAATCATTATTTAAAGTAGGAGCAACTAATATAGGAGGCGAAGAATATAGAAGTGCTGTTGGTTCACCAAATATTGGATCGCAGTTTTATATTTCTTGGACTATCAATAACTAATAGTATATTATTATAGAAAAAAAGCTTCGGTCTTCCGGAGCTTTTTTTGTTTAATATATTTTGTAAACAAGCATGAAAGTTATCAATCTTATATCGGGGCCACGAAACATTTCAACAGCACTTATGTACTCCTTTGAGCAACGTACAGATTGCACCGTACTCGATGAGCCCTTTTATGGATATTATTTAAAAAATAGCACCTTACCTTTTAAGCATCCAAGCGAACAAGAAATTTTAGCTACTATGGAGCATGGATCTAAAAATATTATTAATTCTATAAATCATTTGGCTAAAACATCTATGGTTTTTGTTAAAGGAATGGCACATCATTATTTAACTAAAAAACCAACACACATCCTTTCTTGGGAAAATGTTATTTTAATACGTCAGCCCGAAAAATTGATTCGCTCTTTTTCGAAAGTTATTTCGAACCCGTCAAGTGCCGATATTGGTATTAAAAAGGCATCTGATTTATTTTTATTTCTGAAAGAAAGCGGTAAACAACCACTTGTTATCGATAGCGACGAACTCATGAAAAACCCTGAAAACTATTTAAAGAAAATATGCTTACACCTACAGATTCCTTATTCTGAAAAAATGCTACATTGGAAAACGGAAGGAATCAAAGAAGATGGAATTTGGGCAAAACATTGGTATGCAAATGTTCATAAATCTACAGGGTTTCTAAAACAAGAAAATAAAACAGAAGCGGCATTTCCAACACATCTTATTCCCTTATTAAATGAAGTAATACCTTATTACGAAATGCTAAAAGAAAACATACTAAAAAACGAATAATATGCTACAACAATACGATTCTCGGAATGATACTATAAAAGTTTTTATAAAAGATAAACTCTATAATCGAACTGAAGCAAAAATATCGGTATTCGATAGCGCTGTGCAAGGAGGTGACGCTGTTTGGGAAGGACTTCGTGTGTATCCCGAAGGAATTGTATGCTTAGACAAACATCTTAAACGTTTACACGAATCGGCAAAAACGTTGGCTTTTGTAGATATTCCAACAAAAGAGTTTATAAAAGATGCTATAAAACAAACGCTAGAAGCTAATAGCATGAATGATGAAACACACATTCGATTAACATTAACTAGAGGCGAGAAAATCACGAGTGGTATGGACCCAAGACTAAACCAAAAAGGTTCTTGTCTTATTGTTTTGGCCGAGTGGAAACCATTAGTTTATGATAATAATAGCGGTATTAAAGTACTAAGTTGCAGTGTTCGTAGAAATGGGCCTCAGTTTTTAGATTCAAAAATACATCATGCTAATTTATTAAATAATATACTTGCGAAAATACAAGCAAATGTGGCAGGAAAAGATGCTGGACTTATGCTCGATGAAAATGGATTTGTCGCCGAACTTAATGGTAGCAATATATTTATGATTAAGAATAATAAAGTATCAACTCCTTTTGCAAGTGCTTGTTTACCAGGAATTACAAGAGCAACTGTTATCGACTTGTGTACTGAAAATAATATTTATATGCGAGAAGACAACATTACTATATCGCAACTAATAAATGCCGATGCTGTTTTTGCTACAGGAACAATGGGAGAACTAACACCCATAATTGAGATTGATGGTCGAAACATTTCTGTAAACAATGATTTATTAAATAATTTAAGAAACCTTTTTAAGACAAAGGTTAGAGCTTTATGTGAACCTGTTTAAGAAGGGGAAGGGATAGCAGTGAAAAATACCACAGCCGAACCATTTGATTGGCTCGGCGAGGAATTGAAACGTATAGCCCGGTTTGTATGCAATTTAATTGCACTGCAAAGCCCCCATTAAAATATTTAGTATTAGCGTTTTAATTTTACAATTTAAAAAACTATCTTCGTGTTATATATCATAAGGGTTTACCCTAAATTAAATAATAATCAAATAAATAATTAGAAAATGATGAAGCTAAAAAAATACGTTGCCTTTATGCTTTTAGCAGTTGCGGTAACACTTGTTACTTCGTGTGAAGAGGATGATTTTGACTTTCCAGAAGAAGTAGTTATAGACCTTACTGGTGGATCGGCAGATTTTACAAAATATGTTTCAGTTGGAAACTCACTAACAGCTGGATTTACTGACGGAGCGTTGTTTTTAGCCGGACAAGAATACTCGATGCCAAATTTATTATCTCAAAAATTTGCAATGCTTGATGGTGGAGAATTTACACAACCATTAACAAATGATAATGTTGGAGGCTTAACACTTGGAGGAGTTGTTATACAAGAACCAAGATTATTTTTTAATGGTGCCGGGCCAGAAAGATTAGGCGATATGCCAACAAATGAAATTTCTAATGTTTTAACAGGGCCTTTTAATAATATGGGTGTTCCTGGAGCAAAAAGCTATCATTTATTAGCGAATGGTTATGGAAACCTTGCGGGGGTTCCAGTTGGACTTGCAAACCCTTATTTTGCAAGAATGGCATCAAACCCAAATGCATCTGTTTTAGAAGATGCAATGGCACAAAACGCTTCATTTTTTACACTTTGGATTGGTAATAACGATGTATTAAGTTATGCTACTTCTGGAGGATCTGGTGTAAATCAATTAGGAAATTTCGACCCATCAACTTATGGGCCAAACGACATAACCGACCCTACAGCCTTTGGCGGAATATACAATGGAATACTTAGTGGATTAACAGCAAATGGTGCTGAAGGAGTTGTCTTAAATATTCCTTATGTAACATCGATTCCATTTTTTACAACGGTACCTTATAACCCTGTACCACTTGATGCTGCAACAGCAGGAGCGGTAAATGCTGGGTATGCTCCATACAATGCTGGACTACTTGGTTTAGAAGGAGCTGGTTTATTATCTTCTGAAGAAAGAGCTGCACGTACAATTAATTTTGTTGAAGGACAAAATGCTGTTGTTATGGTAGACGAATTTCTTACAGATTTATCTGGTTTTGGATTGCCTTCATTACGACAAACAACAGCTGATGACTTATTAGTTTTAGTAGGGGCTTCTTTTATTGGAACAACCGTTGGTGGAGATCCAACACTTGTGAATGGCATTTCTGTTCCGTTGGCAGACCAATGGGTACTTTCATCAGATGAAATAGCTGAGGTTGTTGTAGCTACCGATGCTTACAATCAGACAATCGAATTATTAGCAAGTCAAAATGGTTTAGGATTTGTAAATGCAAATGCTATTATGCAACAAGTAGCGAGTGGCGGTGTTCAGTTTGATGAATTTACAATGCGAGGTAATTTAGTGTTTGGAGGAACATTTTCTTTAGATGGAGTACATCCAACACAAAGAGGATATGCGTTTATTGCCAATCAAATTTTAATGGCTATCGATGAAACGTATGGATCTAATTTTGTTGAAGCAGGCGCTTTATTAAAAGCAACCGACTATATTACACAATATCCTGCGTCTTTCTAAGACATAGAATTATAAATTAATTATATATAAAAGTCGCTCGTAACATATTGTTAAGAGCGACTTTTCTTATTTAAAAAATACATTTATTTAACTTCAAGCTTATTAGTAAAAAATACTAAAAAAGCTTTTTATTATTTTCAATTAAATTCTATCTTTGCCCCGTTTAAAAAGAGGTAATTTTTTTACCCTTATAGTACTAAAAAATAAACAGTTAATAATGTCAAAGATTACAGGAAAAGTTGCGCAAATAATAGGCCCAGTTGTAGATGTTGTATTTGCAAGTGGTTCTGAACTTCCAAAGATTTACGATTCTCTTGAAGTTGATAATAATGGAAACTTATTAATACTTGAAGTACAATCGCATATTGGTGAAAACACAGTTCGAACTATTTCAATGGATTCTACCGATGGATTGAGTAGAGGTGTAGATGCAGTTGCAACAGGTTCACCAATACAAATGCCAATTGGAGAAGATATTTACGGACGATTATTTAATGTAATTGGAGATGCTATCGATGGTATAGGTAACCTTCCCAAAACTGGAGATAATGGCTTATCAATTCACCGTGAAGCACCAAAATTTGAAGATCTTTCTACTTCTACCGAAGTGCTGTTTACTGGAATTAAAGTAATTGATCTTATCGAGCCGTATTCAAAAGGTGGTAAGATTGGTTTATTTGGAGGAGCTGGTGTAGGTAAAACAGTACTAATACAAGAACTTATTAATAACATTGCAAAAGGGCATGGTGGTCTTTCAGTATTCGCAGGAGTAGGAGAACGTACTCGTGAAGGAAATGATTTACTGCGTGAAATGCTTGAATCTGGAATTATTAAATACGGTGATGACTTCTTACAATCTATGGAAGATGGTGGTTGGGATCTTTCTAAAGTTGAAAAAAGCGCTTTAAAAGAATCAAAAGCAACTTTCGTTTTTGGACAAATGAACGAACCTCCTGGAGCACGTGCTCGTGTAGCCTTATCTGGTTTAACAATTGCCGAATACTTTAGAGATGGAGCAGGTGACGGACAAGGAAAAGATGTATTATTTTTCGTAGATAATATCTTCCGTTTTACACAAGCAGGTTCTGAAGTATCTGCACTACTTGGCCGTATGCCATCAGCTGTAGGTTACCAACCAACACTTGCTACCGAAATGGGAGCCATGCAAGAACGTATTACTTCAACTAAAAAAGGATCTATTACATCTGTACAAGCGGTTTATGTACCTGCAGATGATTTAACCGATCCAGCACCAGCAACAACATTTGCTCACTTAGATGCAACAACAGTATTATCTCGTAAAATTGCGGAACTTGGTATTTATCCAGCGGTTGATCCACTAGATTCTACTTCTCGTATTTTAACAGCAGATATTTTAGGTGACGAACATTACGATTGTGCGCAACGTGTAAAAGAATTATTACAACGCTATAAAGAATTACAAGATATTATTGCCATTCTTGGTATGGAAGAATTATCGGAAGAAGATAAACAATCGGTTTACCGCGCAAGACGTGTACAACGTTTTTTATCACAACCGTTCCATGTTGCTGAACAATTTACTGGAATTCCAGGATGTTTGGTTGATATTAAAGAAACAATTAAAGGCTTTAATATGATTATGGATGGCGAATTAGATCACTTACCAGAAGCTGCTTTTAACCTTAAAGGTACTATTGAAGAAGCAATTGAAGCAGGTGAAAAAATGTTAGCGGAAGCATAAATCTAGTATGCAGTTTGCAGTAGCAGTTTGCACTAGAAGCAACTGAGTACTGAATACTGAATACTAAATACAAAAAAATATGTATTTAGAAATAGTAACTCCAGAAGCCTCATTAGTATCGGGCGAAGTTGAATCGGTTACCGTACCTGGTGTAAATGGCGAATTTCAAATGCTTAATAATCACGCAGCAATTGTGTCTTTATTAAAAGCTGGTAAAGTTAAATTTGAAGGGGAGCTAGAATTTGCTGAAGGGTTTGAAGATAAATTCACCAAAGATGAGGATGGTAAATGGATCCTAGAAATTTCTAGCGGAACCATCGAAATGAACAATAATAAAGTGATTGTTTTAGCCGATTAACTAAAACAGTACACAAAATATAAATCCCAAATGCTTTCCAATTACTCGGAATAGTATTTGGGGTTTTTTACATCTATGTCTTTCCCGCGAAAGTTGGAATCCAATACAGTTTTAATTAACAAATACACTAGTCGGTACTATATTCAAGCAAATCGCCAGGTTGACAATCAAGTATTTCACAAATTCGCTCGAGTGTCGAAAACCGAACAGCTTTTGCTTTTCCCGATCTTAATATTGAAAGATTGGCTTGAGTAATACCAACTTTTTCTGCCAACTCCTTACTGCGCATTTTTCGCTTGGCTAACATAACGTCAAGATTTATTATTATTGGCATGCTTATACAGTTAATTCGTTTTCTTCTTTAAATTGAACAGCCTTTTTAAATGCATCACTAAGTATCAGGAAAAAGACGCCTATAATTATTAAGAATAATAAGTATTGAAAATCAGTAAACCCAAAAGCTACATTCAACTTATAAGATGATACAGTAATAATGTAAATTATTAAAAGAATCCCTGTTGTAATTCCGCAAATTGTAAATAACCACCCAATCTTTTTTAGCTTTAAAATGGTTTTACTAGTGTATAGCTTTTTCTTTAATAATAATTTTGCTAAACTTCTTAATTCATGAAACCCTTTAAAGAAGAGTAAAAACTCAACATAAAAAAGAAATATAAATATACTTACTTTAATCGTACCTAAATCTTTAAAAGCAACATAGGAGGTATTAATAACTTGTTGTTCTGGGAATACTAAAAGATATATAATTACTGCAGGCATAAAAATTACAAATGGCACCAAATAAAAATAAGCAATATCAATAAGTGTTTTAAAAAGAATGTTTCGTTTCATGTGTCTATATTATTTTTATTAAATCGGTCACATGCTGTTCGCCATTATTCATTCCTTTGGGAGTGAAAATTTTAACATGCTCGTTTCATATTTTAATTTATATTGTTAAATCGTTTTCATTTTGAAGTAAAACCCCTTTGATAAACACCTTACTAAGTATCGAAAATGATATTCCCGCAATTGCAATGATATCTAGATTTTGATGCCTTATTATTGTTAGTATATTTTCTTTTTCTGAAATAACAAACAAAAAAATTACCTCTAATGCAAATATGTATATGCAATAATTTATAAAAATAGCACTCACTTTTTTAAGATTTGCAATAGTAGATTTAGTAAAGTAAGATTCTTCTTTTATTAGTTGAAGTAGTTTAAACAAGTAGAAAAATCCAAATAATAAATATACTCGAAAACCAATTTGTGCAATTCTAATTCCGTACGCACTATATCGCAAAGATTTTTCTGAAGTAAGAAATGTAGTATTATTTTCTTTTAATGAGTTTTGATAAACAACACTTTCTTCCAACTCTATGATATTTATTTCTATAATATCTGAAATAATTGCACTTAGCGAAAAGATAAAAACCCAAATAAATATAAAAGTCAAAAATCGTGTTTTATTTTCCATGAGAATAAATTTTGATGATGCAAATATAAATAAATTATTGATAAACAATAATAAAATATCAAATAAAGATAATTAATGTTTAATGTATTTAAAATTTTATCAATCTAGTAATTACTATCTTTGAGGGCTATGTTACCTAAAAAACTACAAATTAAAATCGATAATCGTAAAGCGAAAAATGCTTTGCGTCGTTTAACAATACCTTCTGATTTAGTCGATTTTTCTTCTAATGATTATTTAGGTTTTAGTACTTCGGAAACTATTTTAAACAAAAGTTTAGAAATTCTTAAAGAGTATTCAATACAAAAAAATGGCGCTACAGGCTCTAGGTTACTTTCTGGTAACAACGAACTTTATCACAAAGTTGAAAGCTATATTTCAAATATTCATAATACTGAAGCTGCAATAATATTTAATTCGGGTTATGATGCGAACCTTGGTTTTTTTAGCTCAGTGCCACAACGCGATGACATTATTTTTTACGATGAATATATCCACGCTTCCATTCGTGACGGTATTAAATTATCGAATGCAAAAGCCCTTAAGTTTAAGCATAATGATTTAGAGGCTTTTTTTGAAAAATTTAAAAAAAATCAGCATGATGGCGAAACCTATCTCGTCACCGAATCTGTTTTCTCAATGGATGGCGATTCTCCCAATCTTGTAGAACTTAGTTTATTTTGCGAAAACAACAACATCAAACTTATTGTAGATGAGGCCCATGCAGTGGGTGTTTTTGATTTTGGATTGGTTCAAAAACTAAACCTCGAAAATAAAGTTTTTGCTAGGCTCATTACCTTCGGAAAAGGATTAGGATGCCACGGAGCAGCAATTATAGGAAGCAACGCCTTAAAAGAATACTTAGTAAATTTTGCTCGAAGTTTTATTTATACAACTGCTTTACCGCCTCACTCTGTTGCAACAATTTTATGTGCATATCAAGAATTAGTAGCTTTGAAAACTGAATCTTCCGAAAAGGATTCACTTCTTCAAAACATACACTTTTTTAAAAAGCAAGTAAAGAATTTTCAGTTGGAATCTTTTTTTATCGAAAGTCAATCGGCAATACAAAGCTGTATTGTTTCAGGAAATAATCGTGTCAAAAATATTTCCGAAGAGATAAGAAAAAAAGGATTTGATGTAAAACCCATTTTATCTCCTACTGTTTCCTTCGGAAAAGAACGGATACGATTTTGTATTCATAGTTATAATTCGCAACAAGAAATTACAGAAGTCTTGCAATTACTTACTATTTTTATAGTCTAAATTATATTTAAGAATATTATGAGTAAACCCCCGTTATTTACAACTATTGCAAAATTTACCTATACTTCGGAAGCGCTTATAATTAAAGGCAGACTTGAGTCCGACGGCATTGAAGTATTTTTAGCCGACAATTTAACAATCGATACCGACCCTTTAATTAGTAATGCAATTGGCGGCGTTAAACTAAAGGTGTTAACAGAAGATGTTGAAAAGGCTAGAGAAATACTAAATTCAATTTCTCAGTATTCATTAGATGATGAAGGGGAAAAAATTGAATGTCCGAATTGTAAAAGTGAGAAGGTAGATTACTTTAGTAATATTAAAGGCACAAAATCGTTTTTGTCTTTCCTTGTAAGTTTTGTATTTTATGTTTTGCCTATCTATAGCAAGCGTGAATATCGGTGTGAAGAATGTAAAACTAGATTTAAGGTAACATGAATCAAACCTATTTTGTTGTCGGAATTTCTACCGAAGTTGGTAAAACAATCATATCTTCAATACTCGTTGAAACACTAAAAGCCGATTATTGGAAACCAATACAGGCTGGCGAATTAGAGAATAGCGACACACATAAAGTGAGTTCTCTTATTTCTAATTCTGAAACGAAGTTCCATAAAAGTGCATATAAATTAGCTTCGGCTATGAGTCCGCATGCAGCTGCTAAAATCGATAAAATTGCTATTTTAGTAAAAAATATTGCCCGCCCTAAAACAAAAAATAACCTTGTAATTGAAGGTTCGGGTGGTTTGATTGTTCCTTTAAATGACAAAGAAACAATGCTCGATATTATAAAACCAAGCGACCAAGTTATTGTAGTTTCACGCCATTATTTAGGAAGTATCAATCATACCCTATTAACGATAGAAATTTTAAAGAAGCGAAATTTAAATGTCTTCGGAATTATTTTTAGTGGAAACGAAAACAAAGATTCCGAAGAAATAATTACAAAAATGACGAGCGTAAAAACTTTAGGGCGAATAGAAGAAGAACCTTATTTCGATAAAAATGTAATCCTAGAATATGCTGAAATTTTTAAAGGAATACTAGATTAATTTTCATAATACTATGAGCCTTTCAAACCGCGATAAAAAACACATCTGGCATCCACTTACGCAACACAAAACTAGTAAGTCGGCAATTGCTATTGTAAAAGCAAAAGGTGCAACCCTATGGGATGAAAATGGCAACGAATATATCGATGGTATTGCCTCGTGGTACACATGTATGTATGGGCATTGTCACCCTTATATTACTTCTCGAGTTGCCGAGCAAATGCTGCTTATGGACCAAGTTGTTTTTAGCGGATTTACACATGAACCTGCTATCGAACTTTCAGAAAAATTAATTGCAATACTTCCTGATAATCAGCAAAAACTGTTTTTTTCAGATAATGGTTCTACATCGGTTGAGATTGCCATAAAAATGAGTTTGCAATATTATTTTAATAATGGAGAAAAAAAGAACGCCCTTTTAGCGTTTGAAGATGGTTTTCATGGCGATACTTTTGGAGCTATGTCGGTTTCAGATTTATCGGTTTACAATGGTCCTTTTGAAGATTTTTTTCTGAATGTAATTCGCATTCCAACACCAAACGGAAAAAATAATGCTGAACTATTAAAGCAAATTGAAATACTAATTTCTGAAAATGATGTAGCTAGTTTTATATACGAACCATTAGTTCAAGGAGCTGCGGCAATGAAGATGCACAACGCTGAAGGCTTAAATGATATTTTGAAGTTGTGCAAACAACATAATATTCTTACAATTGCAGATGAAGTAATGACGGGTTTTGGAAAAACCGGAAGCAATTTTGCTTCCGATTATATAGAAACGAAACCAGATTTTATTTGCCTCAGTAAAGCATTAACTGCAGGAATGTTGCCAATGGCAATTACAAGTTGTACACAAGAAATTTATGATGCTTTTTATAGCGATACCATTGAAAAAGGCTTTTTTCACGGACATACATATACTGCAAATCCGTTGGCTTGTCGTGTGGCTTCAGCAGGGATTGATTTGTTGCAAACTAAAGAAATTCAAAATAATATAAAACAAATCATTGCGGCACATAAACAATTTGATATTACAATTAAAGACCATCCAAAAGTAGTAGCAACTCGACAAATTGGCGTAATCTATGCAATCGATCTTAATGTTAAAATGGAGCGCTACGGCGATTTACGAAACAAATTATTCGACTTTTTTATGAAAGAAGGCGTGTTTTTACGACCCTTAGGTAACACAATTTATATCCTTCCTCCTTATGTAATTTCTAAAGAAGAGCTTGAGAGAATTTATTCTGTAATTAAAAAAAGTTTTTTACTCTTTTAATTCAAGACTAGGTAATAAATCAATCTCTTCATTAGTATCTTTTATAGTTACTGTCATTACTTCGTACGTCCAAACATCATTCTTTTTAGTTCCAGTAACATGTAAAATAGCTTCCCCTTTTGGACCTTTTACAGGTACTTTTATATCGGCAAAACCATCACTATTTTCAAACGAAAAATTTCCATTAATCATTCCATTTTCTTCAATGGGTTCGCCTAATTTTTCGATAACAAGTTCGTTTTTTAAAAGTGTTGCCATCGAATCTTCATAAGGCTGTGATTCTTTAAACATTTTTGTAAGTCCGAAAAAAAGTGTTCCAGCAAAACCTACTATAAGTATTATAATAAATAGACAACCACCAGTAGGTACAGCCCATTTCCAATTTCGACCAAACCAATTTTTTCTATTTCCTTCCATAATATTTACCTCTTTAAAAGCTGTTTAAAAATACAAGAACGTGTATTTTTACAGAAAAATACAAAAATTGAAGAAAACAATTTCAATAACACAAATTAACTCGGTTTCAGCTCTTGGAATCTCTTCTAATGAGGTTTGGAAAAACTATAAAAAAGACACTAATTTTTTTCAGCAAAAATTATTTAACAATATAAACCAAAAAGTTGCTATTGTTCCTGTATCTCAGGAAGTAGAAAAAAAACTACAAGAACTTAAAAATAGTAATTCAAGGTATGCATACCTAGATCGAAG
>Ga0256847_1001207_pt1 | contig 13716 bp, 20 predicted proteins | sample TeddybearmetaG_FD_189099 | JGI IMG/M metagenome (GOLD analysis project Ga0256847, IMG submission 189099) | Hydrothermal vent microbial communities from East Pacific Rise, Pacific Ocean - Teddybear | ecosystem: Environmental > Aquatic > Marine > Hydrothermal vents | place: Pacific Ocean: East... | reverse complement strand
AGGATAACAGAATGAGCCCAAACGAAATAACTCTGAACGACATCCTTTCTTGGGAGAAAATTGAAAAGTCTGAAGCTGGAGGAGACGTCTACTATTCTGAAGAATTAGATATGTCTGCAGTTGTCTACAAGAACTGCTTTAAGTTATTTTTTAATAGGAGAGAAGGCACGAGAACAAATAGCCCTAGAGTTTTCAAAGACGTTAGAATGGAAAGGATTAGAATAAGTTCCAACGAAATAGATAGATTGGTTAGCGCTTTAAAAGAAGCCAATAAAGATTACCGAAATGGTTCGCCTTCTATGACAGACGGTCAATACGATAATATGATAGGGGAGCTTGAAGAAGCTGATCCCGACAATGAGTATCTTCATAAGGTAGAGCCAGAACACTTCGATGAGAAAGTAGTCACTCTTCCTGAACCAATGCTGAGCACTGATAAAGTTTATACAGAAGAAGACTTAGGCAAGTGGTTGAACAAGGTCAGAAAGTCGTGTAAAGAGATGCACGAAAACCCAATAGAACAAATAATAAGAATAACACCTAAACTCGATGGGTATTCAGGGTATTGGGATGGTGAAGGGTTTTACACTAGAGGGGATGGTTTAAAAGGAACAGACATTACCCTAGCAATAGATAGAGGACTTCAGGTTATTGGTGGAAAAAATGTGAAGGGTCCTGGAGAGATAGTAGTCAAGAAAGAATATTTTGAAGAGTTTTTATCAGAGAAGTTCAGCAACACTAGAAACATAATAGCAAGCGTAATAAAAGAATCCGAATGGGATATAAAGATAGCACTGGCAGCGAAGACACAGAACGTAGTGTTTCAACCATTTTCAGTATTAGAGAAGATGGAAGTATACTTAGATGAAGTTCCAAAGAATATAGAAATAGCCAAGAAGCTATTCAAGAAAAATAGTCCTTATGACATGGACGGAATCATTCTAGAAGTAGTTGATGCTGGTGTAAAAGAATACATGGCTTGTAATAAACATCATCACCATTGGATGGTAGCGGTAAAAGAAAACACTGAGATAAAAGAAGCCGTCGTAGAAAAAGTAATACCTAATGTAAGCCGCACAGGAAGAATAAACCCAATAGTGGTAATAGAGGAAACAGTATTAAGTGGGGCTAAGGTAACAAGAGTAACTGCCCATCATTACACCATAGTAAAAAACAAAGGTATAGGGAAGGGAGCACTAGTCAAGGTAACAAGGAGCGGAGAAGTTATACCCAAGATTGAAGACGTTGTCAAACCAGCTATATGCAGACTACCCGCTACTTGTCCATCTTGTAAACAAGCACTACAATGGGACAGCGTTTACTTAGTATGCACCAATATGGAATCTTGTCCAGCACAAAGGGAAGGGACGTTAGGACACTTCTTCGATGTCATAGGCTTGGATGGGTTCGGTCCAGCAGCAGTAAAGAAGTTAGTTGATTTTGAAATCTACACTATTGCACAAGTTTATAACCTGACCAAAGAGGAATGGGTTGAGGCCGGCTTCGGTGAAGGACAGACAAAGAACTTAATGAAAGAGCTAAGAAGAAGTAAGAGTATAGACATTAAAGAAAACGTATTCCTAGCAGGCTTTGGTCAGCACAGACTAAGCAGAGGCAACGCCGAGAAGATTCTAAAAGAGTATGGGTTCGATGAACTGTTTGAATTGTATATAGAGGACATAGAGAACTTGAAGGGTTTTGCAGAGATAACAGCCAGAGACCTATACCTAGCCTTTCAAAATATTAAGGACGAGGTTTACGAACTATTAGACCTTTGTAAGTTTAAGTTAGTAGGTCCAGAGAAAATAGAAGTAAGACAAAGTCCTATAACGGGAATGGTATTAGTTTTTACTGGGAAGATGCAGGGTAATAGAAAAGAGATGCAGGAGCAAGCAAAAGTATTAGGCGCTACAATAGGTAGTGGTGTAAATGGGAAAACAACCTATCTAGTAACAGGCGAAAAGGTTGGGCAGTCAAAGCTACAAGCTGCTGAAAAGAACGGTGTACAAGTGATTACAGAAGACGCCTACTACGAATTAATAAAGGGGTAATATATGACAGTAGCAAAAGAAGTTGGAAAGCTGATAGAAATTAAATTAGCTGAAAAGATAGTAGAGAATTTAGACATTGACAAGATAGCATTAGCGCTGTCCTCGGATATAGAAGACCAGATTGTGGCACAAACCAAAGAAGCCTTGGGAGAACAGTTCGACTTCGGGGATATGATATCTGATCTTTTGTTTCACTCTGATAGCGAAGCTGCTAAAGAGTTCAAAAAGACAATGGAGCAGTTGGCAACTAAGATGGCTCATTCTATCGTAGCTTAACCTTTAGAATAGGCACTGGGGAGTACCTTATGCAGTTGGGACTAGATAGGGTATTCAGAGTTAATAGCTCACCTAGTGTCTATTCTAAATTCTAATAATTCCTAAATAAAACGATAAGAAAAAGGTATGGGTAAACATGGAAGTTGGAACTATTAAAATAAAGGATACTGATGGAATCCCCTATACTAAAAAACATAAAGAGAAAAGACCTAGATAGAAAGTACACCAATCTAAAGGCAGCAATAAAGAAATGCTACGCCGAAAAGATTAGTGTTCCTGAGAACTCTCTACAAGATATCACAGATGAGGAGCTGGCTAAAAACTTAGTTAAGGCTGGTGATTCAAAATTAACTTACTTCATACACGAAACAGAGCTTGCCGATATTACAGGCAACGGTGTCTTTGTCTTTTTACACTATGCAAAGTTCCTAGTTGAAGAAGAATCGGAAGAAGCCTTTGAAGCTTTACTAGATGTGTGTTACCCATTGCGCGGGCTAATGGTAGACTCTTATTTTTACGGTGGAAAGAAGGTTAGATAAATGGAAGACTTATATAAAATATTAGGCGTAAGCCGTGACGCCAACCCTAGGGATATCAAACTTGCTTACAGAAAGAAAGCCAGTGAGTTCCATCCTGACAAAAACATTGGAAGCGAAGAAGCAGCGGAAGAAGCTTTCAAGGAGATCAAGATAGCATACGAGATACTTAGCGATGCTGACAAAAGGCACTTGTACAATGAGACTGGCAAGGTAGACAACAATACAATAAGTATCAGAGACAAAGCTCTCCAAACTATTGCCCAGCTGTTTATAGAAATGATAGAGATGAAAGGGTTTAATCCTAAGAACCATAACCCTCTAGATGTTTTAATTAAGGCTATGCTTTTTAGGGTATCCGAAGTTAATGATGAGATTAAAAAGTTAGACCTGTTCATTAGCCACTACGAATTTACTATGAACAACAGTAAGAACACCAAAGGCGAGAATAATATTTTTGAGTCTACTTCTAGAGCAAGAACTCTAGAACTGCTGAGCAAGAAGGATGACCTTAACATAGTAGAACAGGTAATCAAACTTACCATATCCATAACGAAGGAACACGGATTTGATATTGAATCAATGCAGGCCCCTGCTCCGGCAAAAAGATCTGGCGTGTGGATAGAAAGTCCAAGCTTTTTTGATAGGGGAACAAGATGAAATGGGGATACTAAGTAAAAAATCTGTACTATGGTTTAAAGAATTATTAGACAAGGAAGCAGGACTATGAAAACATTTGTAATAGCAGCAAGTATCATGTTGACATCTTGTGGTATGTACCCAACACCACAAAATTATGGACCACGTGACGTAGAGAAACAAAACCCGCATTACGATGCCTGTGGTAACTTAATACAGAACTGCCAAGGCTCTAATTGCGATAAACTTTGTGACAAAGGAGAAAAGGAATGAAAAAGATTTATGTTAAAAGCACGGTACCAGGTAGCCATAGTGAGTTCAAAGTAATGACAATTAGGGCTAGCAAGTATATGCCTCATCAAGGACTGCAAGAGGTGGCGCGAAGAAAGCTTCAAATAGAGAAAGGCCATTTAGCAATTACGGGTTAGGGTGAAATTCGTTTATGTTTCCTAAGTAGAGAATAGTCGTAGGAAGATCCATCAGGACCTCGCGTGAGGTTCTTTTAAGTCGCTACTCCCTTAGCGGCTTCTTTTTAAGTTCTATGAATAGAGTTGAGGTACGTGGTATGTCAGATTCTAACGTGTTAGAACTCCAAGTAAAAAATATAACATTCCGATTCTGTCCACACTGTTATCATAGAATATCACAGACTCAGATAGAGCTAGCCCGTTTCAACTACGACTGCCCTAATTGTAATAAGAGAAAGCTCAGCGAGTTTAAGTATGCTCGATGGCAAGTACTAGGTAAGTAATAACCACACCGATTAGACAAACCCTTGACTGGGTATTTGTGATGTCTGAAACGAATAGAAGGCTGACCCAAGAGAGGTCTGCAAAGGATTAAGGTATGACCACTGCAGCACAGCTAGACATAGCACAAGAGTTAATAAATAGGTACGGGCAAAAGGAAGTCATGGAATCATTAGCCAGGATGTCTGGTTATGATGTAGTACCACCAACCATTATGGAGTTCATGACAGATCCGTACTATCTTGGTGAGAGTCTAGTAGACGATGAGGGCAAGCTATCCATTTATCCAATTTGGCAAGACGCTTTAAAAAAGATATACCCAAACCAATTCTATAGCCCGTACAAGGAAGTAATTTTCACCGGGTCCATTGGACAAGGTAAGACAACGATCGCTAAGATAGGATGCGTGTATGACGCTTGTAAGCTGCTTTGTCTTAAAGAACCCCATTCCTATTTGGGAGTTGGTAAAGCAAAGAAGATGGTATTCGCTTTTGTGAATGCTACGTTAGACTTAGGTAAAAATGTACTACTAGATGAGATAGAAAACTGGTTTAGTGCCTCACCTTTCTTTAGGGAAATGATGGCAACGGCTCCACGCAATTGCCAGTTTCCTAAGAACATAGATATAACAGCAGGCTCCCGAGGTACTCACGTATTAGGAGCTGACGTTGTAAGCGCTTTACTTTCAGAGTTAAACTTCCAAGATAAGGTAGCTAACCAGGCTTACGATAACTACACTAATGCTAAACGAAGAATACAATCTAGGTTCCTAGGAGCTTACAAAAGAACAGGATCTTATCCAGGACGGTTATGGTTAGACTCATCTAAGAAAGATAGTGCAAGCTTCTTAGATTCTCATATTGAAAATGCTTATAAAGATCCTATGACCATAGTGTTCGATTATCCTATTTGGGAAGTACACAAACACAAAGGAATCTATTCAGGAAAAACGTTCCAGGTATACGTTGGATCTAAAGCCAGAGATCCTTTTATTGTAACTCACAAGGGACAAGTAGGGAACGACACTGGTAATGTTATTGACGTTCCAATCGAATATGAAATTGATTTCCAGCAAGACCCGTTTAACGCGCTTCGTGATTTGGCTGGCAAGGGGACTTGGTCGTCTCATACGTTTATTACGTCGCACACGAAAATAGCACAGGCCCTGTCTATTGTTAATCCTGTTTCGATCGACGTCGTACAATTAGACTTCCAAAACGAAGATAGGATAATAGATAGTCTGTTGCTAGACCAAATAAAACCAGACGCTAGACCACGATTCATTCATATTGATATCGGATTAAAACACGATAAGACAGGGATAGCCTGTACTAGACTTGATGGCTTTGCTGAGGTAAAAAGGTTCAACTCTTTAACTGGGAAATACGATACAACTAGAGATCCATTGTTTAAAACTGAATGGGTCTTAGCAATAGAGCCTACCCCAGGCAATGAAGTTCCTATCTACAAGATTAAGAACTTTATGATAGACTTGAAAAACAATGGTGTCCCCATTGCTCTTGTTAGCACGGATGGATACCAAAGCACAAACCTAAGACAAGACTTAATCTTAGTTCAATTTAATGCCGAGTTGATATCAGTAGATAGAACGAAAGATCCCTATGAAACTATGAAGAACTCTCTACTAGAGGGCCGTTGGACTTGTGCCAATCATCCTATCTTAGAAAAGGAACTTCAGGAGTTAGTAGATATGGGTAAGAAAATTGATCACCCGAAGAACGGCTCAAAAGATTTAGCAGATTCTTGTGCAGGTTCTATTTATGCTGCCTACCATGGCATAGCTAAGCACGGAGCTAACTTTAATGTAGGTGATTTCCTAGAGGTAATGGATCAGTTTGAAGAACCCTCTACTATCTACGATAAGATAGCAGGAGGAGCTATGAGAAATTCTATGTGGGAAGGATAAGGTAATGGACGAGGATGAAGATTTAGAAGATGAGCTAGATTCAGAGTTAGACTTTGACGATGAGTACAACCCATTCGGGGATTACGGAGAGATCACAGATTTTGAAGATACAGGAGATGGTTATGAGTAAGGCAAAAGAAATGTTGGAGAGTGTTAAGGCCGTGGCCAAAGCTAGAGAGGCTACTCAATACCTTGACAATGGGAATGAGAAAAGACCTATGGGTGACGTGATACCACCTCCTACACAAAAAACTTTAGAAGCTGGGATATATAATGTAGGCTCAGATATGCAAGGTCCGTATTTTAGAATCTCTGAACAGAACACTGATGAGCTTCTGAGGTTTGCTGACGAGAGATACGAAACAATTTTAGAAGAAGTAAGTAAGTTTTGGACGCTAGAAGATAACTTCAAGAAGATGGGCTTCACCATGAAGCGTGGAGTTCTTCTTCATGGTGCTCCAGGAACAGGTAAGTCTTGTTTAATAAAACTATTACAAGAAGATGCTATTAAAGAAGATCATCTAGTTTTTATAAGTGAAGATCTATACAGCCTCCCTGGTGTTTTGGCAAAGGCAAAAGAGATAGAGCCTGATAGAAATGTCTTAGTGGTACTAGAAGACGTGGACGCTCTTATTAACTACGGAGGCGAACAAAGACTTCTAGAATTGTTTGATGGCCCTAATCAACAAGACAAAGTTTGTTATGTAGCTACTACTAATTATAAAGACAGACTCCCACCAAGAGTATTAAGAAGTGGACGCTTCGATCGTAAGCTAGAAATACTGAACCCAGGATTCGAGGGACGCAAAGCTTACTTGGACAAGAAGCTAGGGATACATGAAAACGAAAAACGTATAGACGAGATGGCTGACAAGACTGACGGCTTTAGCTTCGGAGACTTACGAGAGTTCGTGGTGTCAGTATTCTGTTTAGAAGAGGACGAAGACAAAGCAATACAACGCATATCATCAGGCGGTGTTATGGAAGGACTAGAGAAGAAGTTCTGCAAGGCGACAGGCGCTACATCCATGTCTGAATCTGCTATACAGTGCTCGTTAGACGAGAGTTTGGGCATTGCCAATGCTATATTAAAACAATTAGAAGGTTCCGGTTACGAGGATCCTTCCTTAGAGCTAGGGGACTTGAACTTAGAATCCTCTTATAAGAAAGCCAAGAAAACGAAAAAACCTAAAATGAAGAAATAATCTTAAAACCACTAGGAGTACACAATGAAAGATCGAGCAAAGAAAATGAAAAGCTATATGAAATACCTGTTGGGAATACTAGCCTCTTTAGGTTTATCCGCTAATGTAGCAATGGCAGAGGGACTTGAATGTGATATCAATACCACCGTTGGCGCTTGTTCTGGATTGGCATTCGATTTACGTCCCGCGGATTCCGGAGAAAAGACTACAGGTTATACTGTACACATTACTTTTCCAGACGGAACAAAGCAAACCTTCGATCTTGATAAGAAAGTAAACAAGGTTTTATGGTCAGAGATACAAGCCGTGTCAGGACAATACTCGGCTTACGTAGTTTCAAAGAATGCTAAGGGCACATCAAAAAAGAGTAACGTGGTCCCTTTCGTCTTGTACCAGTCAGCGATGGCACCACTGAACTTCCGAGTGATCAAGTAGAAGATACTGAGCTGACTACCTTTGAGAAGTTTTTAAAGGCAATCATAGCTTGGCTATCCTCCTTCTTCTAAACTCGACAGATGGCTGGTACTTAGGGAGAGGCAACTCTCCCTTCTTTAAAAGGACTTATACATGAACACAGCAGACGAGATACTTAAAGACATAAAAGAAAAGGGAGAAGCTGAAGAGCTTCAGAAGATGTTCATGGATATTATGAAAATGATAAAAGCTGAACAAAAGGACTTAGCTATATTCAAGATGCTGAAGTCTAAGTATAATGTGAACGATGCAAAGACAGCCCTCAAAATGATTAAGATGGCTAAGAACTAACGCCATCAAACCTTGACTTCTGCTTTATATTTTATATAATATAAACATAAGAAGTAGTTAAGGTAGTAGAAAATGAGACAAGGTTATATTTACACATTTGGAGAAAGAACCGGATACAATATAACCGCCTCTAAGGATGGTGAAACTTTAAGATTTAAGAACGTAGCTTACAGGGATTTTAAAAGATTGATAAGGGAAATGAAAGAAGACGGTTACGAAGATTTCAAAGCTAACAAGATAAAGCATAGCACTAAAAAGTAGGACGAGTATTATGATGCCTATAATTAAAGAACACGCACTAGACTTTCTATTTACTTACTGCGACGGAGCTATAGCAGCTGACCTTCTTATCTACCAAGCTAAGAAAGAAAAGATGTTTCAGTTTACTTGGAACAATAGACTTTATGCTATAGACGCTAACGACATATCAAGACAGGATATACTTAGACGCTACAAGATATCATGAGTAGTTGGCAACTAGCACTATTCGAAGATATAGTGACAAAGTTTGATACTCCATCAGACGCCAATTTCTACTTCGATCATATACACTTTCCAGATAGATACGAGTTTGAAGATAAAAGAACTGCTAGACGCTACTCGGTCGAAACACTTAGACTAACCAAAGAATTAATACGGGATTGTTTTTCTTTTAAAGACAGCCTAAAGAACCCTTGAATTATTCTTTATATTTTATATAATATAAACATAAGAGATATAAAGGGGAACAAGATGAAAAGGGTGACTTTATTTTTTGTAGAAAAAGGGTACATGAACAAGACTAGATGTCTAGGACAAGCCGATATAATTGATGACATAGGCAATGCAATAATAGTCGAAGCTTCAGATGGTCAGATTTTTCAGTTCGATAAGACTTCGAAAAGAGAATCTCATGAGTCTGTCCTAAAAGACGTAGACTACTTGTACTACAGAGATGCTGCATAACATGAATAATAAGAACAAAGATCAGAAAGAAACCTCTCCGGAACACGAAAAAGATGCAGAGTGTTTCATGTGCAGTAAGATGATGAATCCTGAACACAGCTTAGATTCCCTTCGGGATATATGCTCAGAAGAATGTCGAGCAGAACTAAAAGAATTCTGTAGATAGATACCAATTAAACCAACTTAACTAAAGGACAGCTCAGTGAAAACAGCAGATGAACTAGTACGTATTATAGAGGCCGGATCTTCTTTCAAAAACACATTTAGTATTCCTGTTAAGAATGCCGAGAAGTTTGCGAAGAGTATGAAATTAGTTTGGGAAAAAGAAAAAGAGATATGGACCCTTCATGATAAGAAGACACACGTTGCTACGTATATACCAAAGACAGGAGAACTCTTTTCTAACCTCAAAGAAGATGAAGTGATTAAATTAGCAAAGTAGGAAAACTTTCATTCGTCAAAGGAATTCTGTAGATAAATGAATAAACGTCAAATAAAAGACCTGTCTAATCAGATCATGGCTGAGTTTCTATGCTCAAGGTTAGAAGAAGAGAAGGACTTCGACAACTACGCTCGCATAAGCACTTCTTGGAATTGTTTGTCCGTCGAGTCTAGAAATTTTGTGTTAGAGGGAATAGAGAAAGCTATTGAGAAAGCTATAAATAAATAGCACAAAGGTATAGTTCCAATATAAGGAGCTATGCCTAATGAATAAGCGTCACGTAACAACCCAATGTGATTGTGGAAATTACTACCCGAAGGCTAGACAGTCTATCGGGTATTTTTGTTGTCTGTCCTGTGGGGACAAAGCAGCGTCAATAGAATCTGAAAGAAAATCAAAGTGTTTGGCTCCTGCATTCAACAAAGGGCCTATCATGTATATTGGAAGTAACCAAGCAGCTAAGGATATAGGAAAATGAAAACAAAGCACATGCTAAACGACGCAATACTATTCATGCTATTCGTTGCCGGATTTCTACTACTAACAGCAGACGTATCTGCAGAAATAAAGAATGGGATGCCCATTAAAGAAATAGCATATCAAAGGGCTTGGTGTGGATCTCAGAATGGTGAGCGTGAATACAGATTAAAAGATAACACAAGAGTAGATTGCTTGACCAAAGATTACGCGGTTGAGATGGACTTTGCTTATAAGTGGGCAGAGTCTATTGGTCAAAGTTTACACTATGCTAGAATGACTGGACAACGGGCTATGGTTATTCTAATAATTACAAACGAAGATAGAGATAGAAAGCACGTTAACAAAGTTAAGAAGATGATAGCACATTTTGGTCTGCCTATTACTTTAAAACTTATAGACAAAGAAGTTTTATCTCCAAAGTTTAAATAAGGAAAAGATATGGAAAACTTAAATGAAGTAGTAGCAAGCTTGGATGGTATGGATAGCAAAATAGGTATGGAGAGGAAAGCCCTTTTAGAACGACAACATAACATCTCTATCAATGTAGTAGTAGAAAAAACAGAAGAGGGCAATACTACTTTAACTACTGACGGCTTCTCTAAACTTAAAGCCATAAATAGTTAATGCCTAAAAAGAATAAGGGTGGGTCATCTACGAAGGGAGTAAAGAAAGGCCATATTAGAATTCGTAGTGACGCCCACCAAAAGCTACATGAAGAACACATAAAAGTAAAGAGCGCTCTTAGAAGATCTGAGCAGATTAATAAAGACATAATAAAAGCAAACATAGTATTAGTGGAACAGATAGTAGTATTGGAAAAAGATATACACATACTAAAAGAGAAAACAAATGCTAGAAATAAGGTCACCAATACCACCAGCAATACACAGGGATCTAAGAAAATCAAAAGTCTTACTGACTAGGGACATAGAACTTGCGTTACTAATCGCGTATCAGAAGGGCGATAAGAATGCCCAAACTATTTTAGTCGAAAGTAACGTAAGACTGGTCGCTAAGTACGCTGCTTCTGTCAATGGTTACGGGGTTTTATTTGAGGATCTATATCAAGCGGGTATGATAGGGTTCCTAAGGGCTTTAGACAAGTTCGACACAACCAAAGGTTTCAGACTATCCACGTATGCTATCCCATGGATTAGACAAGGGATCTACAGAGAGATATCTAATAAGAGTAGAACGATAAGATTGCCCATACACCAGATACAGGATTTAAAAAGGGTTACAGACCAGTGCAAGTCCTACATAGTTTTAGGTCTTAAACCTGATTATGAAAAGATAGCTAAAGACTTAGACGTCGATTACGACCATGTCATAGAAATGTTAAACATAGAAAATAGGGTACTGACAGAGTTTAAATCTGACGATGGCACATTTAGATCAATAGACCAGTGCATAAGTGACGATGAAACCATGCCGATAGAAGAGTACTCTATCGCGGAAGACTCGAAGTTGGTACTTATAGAGCTAGTGCAATCTCTTCCAGAAAAACAGGCAACTATCCTGTACTACAGATTCGGCTTAGACGGGGCTGGTGAACAAACCCTAGAATGGATAGGTAGATTGGTTGGTGTAACAAGAGAACGCATACGCCAATTAGAGTTGAAAGCCCTTCAGACACTTAGGAAAAAAATGAAAGCTAAGGGATTAGTTCTATCAGACATGCTCTAATGAAATAGATTAATATCTTTTGTTGTTGAGCATTTAATGCTTTTCGTGAAAGAGTGACAATGTCCGGACTTGCTGATATTCTATTAGGAAATATACTATTAGGGGAACGAGCAGATGCTCCTACCACTTTGAAACAGAATCTACAGGGTCTTGACTTCAAGACTAGAAAGAAAACAATCCTCCTCCCAGGCCAGTATCTATTCGTAGAATTTGATTCTACCGATCCAAAGATGTCCATCGTAGTAAATCTAAAATCCAAAGAGCTATTCCTCGTAGACTCATCCCAATTTAAGAAAGCCAAATAGTGATACCCTTAGCGAATAGAGTATTGTTAGAAGCAACTTTTGATCTTGCTCATAACATACAAGAAATGGATATATCAAAATCTTTCGATAAGGTTTGGAAGTTAATCATTACACAGGCTAAGAAACTTAGTAAAAAGTCTATAGAAGTAGCTGACGGCTTTAAGGTAATGGCAACAGGTTACGAAACAGCAGGGACTCCGGTACCTGGTGTGCTTATGGGTAAGTCTATTTCTGATCCAAAGTCAGGAAGAGTTATCTCAATTTCAAGCGATGGTAAAACATCCGTACTTTTAGAATTCTAATTTATGGCATCTTTCAGTATAAAACAATTACTAGGCTTGGGCAAGCGTGGTGGGAATGTTCAAACACCTAATACTCCACAGGGAGCTGGTGTAAGTACAATCACGTTAGACAGAATGGCCAGCCAAAGTGCCCTAGATTTCCAGGCGGCTGAAGCGCTTGGTGCTATGTACGGAAAGTCTGTAGAGACTCGTGAAGACTTCATGAAGCAGTTCATGAAAGTCCGAGACTTCTATATGGTCGATGCCATACTAACCTTGTACTCTGATGATGCCCTTACCCCAGATACTACATCCGGTGAAGTAGTGGAAGTCACGTCAGATAATCCCACAGTTAAAAAGTTATTAGAAGAGCTACAAGAAGAGATTAGCTTCGATGGGTTAGTGAATGACCTAATCATGGATCTGCTATCCTTTGGCGAGTACACACTTCGATTAAAAGTAGAGCCAGGCAATGGGGTTGTCGAAGTAGTAGATGACGTTGTTCAAAAAGATATGGTTGCCTTTTATAGAAAGGGAACACCCTACTGCTTTATGCAGAAGATGGGGAACAACTTAACGCTATCGGCACCAGTTGAGTTTGCTCACTTTACTTTAGGCAATAGAAAACTACGAATAAACTTAGGCCGAGAGTTTGAACAGAGCGGCAACAAGTCAAAGTTAGTATTGCCTGACGGTCTTCCTACTTACGTTAGAATAGGAAAGCCTTTACTGTTTGGCGTATTAGGAAAAATTAAAGAGCTTCAGTTACTAGAGAACTTAGTTCCTGCTGCCAAGCTAAAACAGATTACAGCAGGAAACATCGTAGGCGTCCAGGTCCCACCTACCACGTCGCCCAAAGATGGCTTCGCTATTGTACAAAAGTATCAAAATCTTTTGAATAAAAAGATTGGTATAGATCTAGCTAACCAAGATCTATCAGTAGCTGACATACTAAATCACGCAGGTGAAACAAAAGTTATTCCTATCTTTGGTGATAAGGGAAGCTTAGAAACTGTTGACGTTAGAGAGAATAGAAACGTCGATGATCTCCTGTCCAATATCAAAGATACTAGAGAAGTTATCCTGTCCAGCATAGGCATACCTCCTGCTTTGTTATTTGGAGACGATGGCCCTAAATCTGAGATATTAAAACGGTATGCTAGGTACGTACGGAAACTAAAGTCCATACAAACGGCAGTATCCAATGGACTAAAACAAGTATGCTTAGCACACCTTGCTAACTCAGGAGCCATCCAGGATATAAAATTAGACGACATCAAAGTAAACTTCAGAAATCAGCTAGTCAATGTTGACTCGCTAGACAAACTAGAATTCTCCACTGCAGTAATACAAACTCTTAGGGATATGAATGAGTTCATAGGAGAGCTTCAAGAATCTGAGACTTTACGAGACGTAGTAAATGTAGAGA
>Ga0256847_1001206_pt1 | contig 13719 bp, 10 predicted proteins | sample TeddybearmetaG_FD_189099 | JGI IMG/M metagenome (GOLD analysis project Ga0256847, IMG submission 189099) | Hydrothermal vent microbial communities from East Pacific Rise, Pacific Ocean - Teddybear | ecosystem: Environmental > Aquatic > Marine > Hydrothermal vents | place: Pacific Ocean: East... | reverse complement strand
TGACTGTCTGGCAAGGCTCGACAGAAATGCGCCACAATCCTAGCTATACTATTACAGTAATCCCAAACCGCTGGAGTTTCCGTATGCTCGCTCGCCTGATCCTTGTCCTGACTTGCATCGCCGCCCTACCGCTGGCAGCCACCGCGCAGTTTGGTCCAGAACAAGCAAGCCCCCGCACCGCCAAGGAAATCTACGCTGACCGAGCGATGAAGGATGCTGCCAACCTGATCCGCGTCACCCCAACTGATGTGGTCACGACCAAAGACGGGATAGACCCCGAGCGGGCTCAGAAATGGCACAATCAGGCCCGCACACGTTACCAAGAATTATGCGATGCGCGTGAGACCAGAGCCGATTTCTGGTCGCGCAATTGCTATAAGCTGGCCGATATCTACCGCCGCGGTTTGGGCATCACGCAAGACTATAGCCTCGCCAAAACATTCTACATGGCCGCTTGCCTTGAGGGCCAGCATCTGAACGCCTGTCTGCAACAAGCCTATATCGATCATACCGGACATGCGGGCGAGAAAGACTGGCCAAACGCCCGCAAACTCTATGAAGTTGCCTGCGATATGGGCGACCCGTCAGGCTGCGCCGGGCTCGGCAATATGCTGTATCGCGCGCAAGGCGGTCCGGCTGACCGCAAGCTTGGGGCAATCCTCATTCAAAATGCCTGCGCTGCAGAATATGAGTGGGCCTGCGAGCGGCTCGAAGGCTTTGGCCTGACCCGGCGCGAACGCCGATTTTAATCCGCATTCCCTGACGGCATCTTGTAAGCGGCACGCACTTTCGGCACTCCTGAATACAAATGGGAGGCAGTCATGCGAACACTCGGTCTTACAATTTGCGCCTTGATACTGGCCAGTTGCGCCCCTTCAGCGCCGTCCTCTGCGAGCAATACCACTGCTCCCCCACCGGCTGGACAAGCAACAGTACCAACCCAGCAAGCCAATGCCGCCCTCGCCGCCCGCCTGCCGCTCGGCAATCCCAGCGACCAGACCGATGCCGAGCGCGGACGTTTGGCCTTCATCGATGCCCCCGCCATCCTCAGCGCAGATGGAAATGTCGTCTGGGCCATCCCGCAATTTGAGTTCCTGAACGGCGACGCCCCCGATACAGTCAATCCATCGCTCTGGCGTCAGTCTCAACTCGCCGCCCATCATGGCTTGTTCGAGGTCTCTGACGGCATCTATCAAGTGCGCGGCTATGATCTTGCGGTGATGAGTGTGATCGAAGGCGACACGGGATGGATCATCGTCGACCCGCTGACCACAACCGAAACTGCGGCTGCGGCCTTGAAACTGGTCAATGACACGCTCGGTACACGCCCGGTTACTGGCATCCTCTATACCCATTCTCATGCCGACCATTTCGGCGGCGCGCGGGGAATTATCAGCGAAGAAGATATCACCGCTCGCAGTGTTCCTATCCTTGCGCCCATCGGCTTTTCAACAAGCGCTGTCTCCGAGAACCTGATCGCGGGTAATCATATGAGCCGCCGATCCACCCTGATGTTCGGCAACACATTGCCGCGTTCGGCCACAGCGCACATTGGCTCTGGCCTCGGCCCCGGTCTACCGAATGGCACAGTCAGCCTGATCCTACCCACCGAAGAGATTAGCGGACGGGGCACCATTCGCGTCATCGACGGCGTGACCTTCGAATTCATTGACGCGGCAGGCACCGAAGCCCCAGCCGAGTTCATGTTCTACCTGCCCGAAAAACGCGCTTTATGTACCGCTGAAGTCGCCACTGCGACCTTCCACAATATCCTGACCCCGCGCGGCGCAAAAGTCCGCGATGCTCTTGGTTGGAGCCGCGCAATTGATCATGTTCTGGCCGAGTATGGCGACAAATCCGATGTCGTCTTCGCCTCGCACCACTGGCCGACATGGGGCGCTGAGAATGTCCAGACCTTCCTGTCCGACCAGCGCGATATCTATCGCTATGTCCACGACCAAACCCTGCGCCACGCCAATAGCGGTGCCACCATGTTTGAAGCCGCAGAAGCCATCGAAGAACCCGCCTTCCAGACCGAGGCCTTCAACACACGCGGCTATTACGGCACGCTGAACCACAATTCAAAAGCCGTCTACCAGCATTATTTTGGTTGGTGGGGCGGTGTTCCAGCCGACTATAACAAGCTACCGCACGAGGTTTCAGCAGCGCGCTATGTCGCCGCGATGGGTGGTCCAGAGGCAGTGATTGATCTTGGCGCAAAAGCCTTTGCCGAGGGCGACTATCGCTGGGCCGCTGAAGTGTTCAACCATGTCGTTTTCGCTGCCCCAGACAACAAAACCGCAAAGGACTGGCTTGCCGCAACCTATGAACAGATCGGTTTCCAAGCTGAAAGCGGGGCATGGCGCAGCTACTACCTGACCGGCGCAGCGGAGCTTCGACGCGGTGTTCCGGATGTCGGTAATCCCGGTCTCGGTAATAAGGATTTCCTCAGGGCTGTGCCTTCACTCGACCTGTTTGACGCGATGGCCGCACGGTTTGATCCGGCCAAAATGACACACGAACCATTCGTGGTGAACTTCACATTTACCGACACGGGCGAAACCCTCAGCCTGCATCTCAACAAAGCTGTTATCGTCCCACGCGAAGGTACGGTCTCAGATGCGGCGGCCAGCGTCACCACGACCCGGGCTCTGTTCGATCAGGTTATTCTCGGTGAAACTTCAGTTCAAACCGAATTGGTGCGCGGAAACTTTACCATAGGTGGCGACATAGGTGCTGTATCAGCGGTCTTCCAATCCCTAGACAGGGCCGAGTTCTGGTTCCCGGTGGTTACGCCCTAAAGGTGAGTCAAAAAGCGGCACGCAGCCGCTAAAACAGTTAATTGGCCAGCGTAAATTTTCGACGGATTTCAATCGGCTATTATCGCACAATCACTATTTTGATCCGTTCATAAGGACCAAAGTGATGGATCGACTGATCGAAAATATATTGCGGCGCATTCCGGCGATGCGCATTCACGCCGACAGCCGTGCCGAGATCATGGCACCGGGCGAGATCCATCGCCGCCGCATCGTGATGATGGCGGCATTTGGTTTTGTCACGACACTTGGCTTTACCCTGTTACAGATTGGTTTCTTTGGATTTGCACAGTCTGCCCTGCCGCGTATCGCCACGGGCATGCTCGGCAGCGCGCTTTGCCTCTATGGTATCTGGCTTGGTCTGTGGAGCGAGAAATACGAGAACAGCCTGCGCTTCCTGCTGGTCATCTTCTCCGCTCTGGTCTGGACGGAAGTCTTCCTCAGCGGCGGGATTACCTCCTATAACGCCGCGATCTTGCCGATCTTTCCAGTCGTCGCTGCTCTGCTACTCAAGCCGAAAGACGCGCTGCTTTTCACCGGCCTGCATATCGCGGTGATTGTCGTGATTGCTCATCTTGATCCGAGCGCCAGCCTGTTGCCGATCTTGCCAGAGTTGCAAGAACCGACCCTCGCCGTTTCCGTCGCCATGCTGATGGTCGCGGTGATCGTCTGCGCAGGTAGCGCGCTCTACATGGCGCATCAGAACCAAAGAGTTGAGAGCCAGTTGCGTGAGCTTCTGATCCATCAAGCCTATCTTTCAGTCCACGATTACCTCAGCGGGCTTGGCAACCGGATACAGTTGCAACAACGCTTTGCTGACAGTCCCGATGATGATGAGTTTGACATTCTGTTGATCGATCTTGATGGCTTCAAAGCCATCAATGACACGTACGGCCATGAGGCAGGCGACTATCTAATCAAAGCCGTGTCGGATCGGTTGCGAGAGTTTATCGAAGATCAGGATCTTGCCGTCCGGCTTGGCGGCGACGAGTTCGTCATTCTGCTGCAAGACGTAGATATGCAGCTGGCCGAGATTCGAAAGTTCGCCACCGCCATCATTGAAGCGATTAGCCGCCCTTATCCTTGGAACAATCAAATCCTGCGCATATCCGCTTCAATCGGCCATGCCCGTTACCCTTTGCATGCCGACTCGCCGGGCCGAACGCTTGGTCTTGCTGATCAAGCTTTGTATAAAGCCAAGGACGCTGGCAAAGGCCGGTGCGTCACGCACGGCCAGAGACCACGCCGGACAAAACCCAAGAAGAAGCGCCCCTTCATCCTGCCCGCCCAGCCGCACTCAAGACTGGTCGAATAGAGCTACACTCAAGCTGGCGCACCTCCATATCTGCCTCAGTTTCCCCCGCCGCGCGAACTCGGCTGGTCAAACTGGCATAAAACGCGCAATGTGCCGTAGATATTCAAGAGATCAGTCACGCCTTCATGCGACAGACTGACCGACCCGGGAGGATTTGATGGAACAATTACAAGGTATGGACGCGTCATTCGTGTCGCTGGAACAGCCCAATGCACCGATGCATATTGGCTCGGTCCTGATCTATGATCCATCAACGGCGCCCGGCGGTTTCGTTCGCTTCAAGGATATCTTGCGCTTCTTTGAGAGCCGTATGCATCTGTCCAAGACGATGCGTCAGAAACTGGTCAAAGTGCCGTTCAATATCGACTATCCTTACTGGGTTGAGGACGAAGATTTCGATCTCGAATATCATGTCCGCCACGTCGCTTTGCCCAAACCCGGCGATTGGCGTCAGCTCTGCATTCAGGCTGCGCGCATCTTCGCTCGCCCGCTTGACCTGACCCGTCCGCCTTGGGAATTTACCATCGTCGAAGGTCTGGATAATGTTCCGGGCATTCCGAAAGGCTCATTCGCGATGGTGAGTAAGGTTCACCATTCGGCAATTGATGGCATGTCCGGCATCGACCTGATGACCGCCCTGCACACACCAACCCCGAGCACCGCACCGCCAAATGAACCGGACCTGTGGAAGCCAGACAAGAACCCGTCCAAGACGCGAATGTTCGCCAAAGGCTATGTCCGCGCTTGGCTTAATCCTATCCGTCAGATCGGCGTCGCAGGCCAAGCCATTCCCGGCGTGTACCGCGCTGCCAAGGGCCTGATCAAAGGCGACTTCGACCTCAACGCAGCGATCCAAGCGCCCAAGACCCGCTTCAATGGTAAAGTCTCGCCGCACCGGGTGTTTGGCGGGACGACGTTTGAGCTCAAACATATCAAGGACATGCGCGTCCTGTCCGAAGGCGCCAAGGTCAATGACGTGATGTTGTCAATCGTTGGCGGAGCTCTGCACAAATATCTCAAAGCCAAGGATGACCTGCCCGAGACCACAATGACCGCTATGGCGCCGATCTCAGTTCGCTCCGAAGGCGAAAAGAACACGATGGGCAATCAAGTCTCGGCGATGATCGCACCGCTCGGCACGCATATCGCTGACGCGGTTGAGCGCATGCAATATGTCCACGCTGAGACGCAAAAGTCTAAAGCCATGACGAATGCGCTTGGCGCGCGTCAAATGACCGAGGCCAGCAAAGTCTCCCCGGCCTTGTTCATGGCGCTCGGCGCGCAGCTGTACACCCGCCTTGGCATTGCCAATTATATGAAGCCGGTGCTGAATACGGTGGTCACCAATGTCCCCGGCCCGCCAATCCCGATCTATTCCTGCGGCGCGAAACTGGTCAGCATGCATGGCATGCTCTGCCTGCTCGACGGCATGGGTATTGGGCATATTGTGCAGAGCTATGTCGATCAAGCGACGATCGGCTTCACCGCCGACCGCAAGGTGATGACTGATCCGGATTTCTACAGCCAATGCTTGCAAGAGACCTTTGACGAGATGGCAGAAGCCGCCGGGATCGATCTGAAACCGAAAGCCAAGGCCAAACCCGCTGCGCGCAAGAAAGCGGCGAGCAAAGCCAAACCACGCAAGAAAAGCGCGGCCAAATCAAAAGCTGCCGCTTGATCTCGCCGGTTCGCGCATGATTAACGCCGCATTCATCAACTGGGCGCAGACTCTGCGAACACCCATCCCATCTGCATATCTGGGCTTGTTCCGCATACGAATACAGCCCATGTCCTATGCAAATGACCGTGAAAACACGGCAGCTGGAGGAAAATTCAATGGCAGCAGCGTCAGCAATGGCTAAGCCCCCATCCCTGTTCTGGACCCTGACAGAGGGCCGCGCGATCCTTGAGCTTGTCTCATTTGGCTTGCTCCGCAAACCTTTGAAGAACCTGCCCAAAGGCGATGGCCATCCGGTTCTCGTCCTGCCCGGCTTCATGTCTGGCGACACATCAACCAAGCCGATGCGGCGTTTGCTTAGCGATCTTGGCTATCAAGCTTTCGGCTGGAACCTCGGCCGGAATGTGAAATTCGACGCCACCCGCGAACGTGAGATGTCTGATCTGTTGGAAGACATCCATGCCAAGACCGGGCAAAAAGTCTCGATCATTGGTTGGTCACTTGGCGGTGTCTTTGCGCGTGAGCTAGCCAAGCGCCATCCTGACATTGTCCGCATGGTGATTTCCCTTGGCAGCCCGATCTCGAATGATCGCAGGCATTCTGCACCAAGCCGCTTGTTCGAAGCGATCAATGGCAAGGAGACCACGCCGGAATCCGAAGGTCGCTATCTCGACCTCGAAGAAGCGCCGCCGGTTCCGACCACGTCAATTTTCAGCAAAACCGATGGCATTGTCGGCTGGCGCGGCTCGATTCAGCATGACCGGTCGCATTCAGAAACCGAGAATATCATGGTTCCAGCCAGTCATATTGGGCTTGGCGTCAATCCGCTGGTTATGGTCGCCATCGCGGATCGGTTGGCCTTGCCAAAAGGCAAATGGAAGCCGTTCGACCGCACGGGTTGGCGCGAGCATGTGTTCAAGGATGCGCCCGCTTAAACCCCAAGCGGAAATCACTTCACATCCAAACCCCTGCCGCTTAAACAGCGCGCCATGCTTACTCGTCTTCTCGCCGCGCCTTTACTGATTGCGCTCATTGCGATTGCAGTGGGCTCTGGCATTGATGCGCTGGTCAAAGGCATCGCGCCGGGGGCTGGGCTGCATCACTTGCTGGCGTGGCGCTATCTGTTTGGCGCGCTGATTGCGCTAGCGGTTTTTCGCGCTCAGAAACGACCGAAACCGAGCCACGAAGCGATCCGATTTCACACCATGCGCGGCTTGATGCAGCTCGGCACGGCGGCGTTCTTCTTCTATGCCCTGCTGCACTTGCCGCTGGCTGAGGCGACGATCATTGGTTTCACCGCTGCCTTGATGGTGCCGTTTGTGGCGCGGGTTCTGCTTGGCGAGAAGATCACGGCGCTAGCGCTGGCGGCGACCGTGATTGGCTTTGCCGGGGCAGCGTTGGCAATCTCGGGATCTCCGGAGCAAGCTAGCGCTGATCCGGAGCGCGTTTTGGGGATTATATCCTGCTTCATTGCCGCTTTCCTGTATGCGCTGGTGCTGGTCATGCTGCGTATGCGGGCGCTGCACGAGGATGCGACGACAATTGCGATGTTCACCAATCTGGTTCCGGCCATCGCGCTATTGCCCGTGGCGATTGGCTTTCCGCTGATTGCCGCCCTGCCGATCTCGATTGCCGGAATTGGCGCGCCTGCTTTGGGCGACATGCCGCTATTCCTGATGTTCGGTATTCTCGGCTATAGCGTCTGGTATCTGATGACGCTGGCCTATGCCCGCGCACCGGCCCAGCGTCTCGCGCCGCTGGAATATACCGCGCTGATCTGGAGTGCGCTGTTCGGCATGGCGTTCTTCTCCGAAACGCCCGGCTGGCAGCTCTGGGCCGGGGCTGCGGTGATCATCGCCGCCTGCCTGATCGTGGCGGTTGAAGGTCGGTTCCTGACCCGCAAACAGGCCGGGCAACCTGCGAGTGATTTACCGGATTAGAGGCTGAGGCAGCACGAAGGGCCGGAGCGCGCGGGGCGTGCTCTGGTTTTATCCCGCGCTAAGCGCCTGCGGCGCACGCGGGAAAGCGGGTCGCCGTTCGCTGCGCGAACATGGACCGGGCTCAGGGCTGTACGCTTCATTTCAAGCTTATTTCTGTTTGAGGCAGCAGCAAAGGCCGGAGCGCGCGTTGGCGTCCGGTGTCGTGGTGGTGAGTTGTGGTTGGTGTTTTGAGATGTGTTGTGTTTGGGGGGAGGTTGCGCAAGGGGTGGCGGTGTAATTCGCAAGGGCTCATTGCATCCTATGCGTGTGTTCAACAGTGGCCATTCGAGCAGGCGCATTGCCAGCGCCAGCTGATTACCGAAGCGAGTTGGGTCGAAGGCTATGCCTGACACCAGCCGTGCGAGGTCCCGGCGTTCACTTAGAGCGCGGTTCCAAGGGGTGAGTTTTGGTTTGCTGGGCGACCACGGCTTTGGGTCGCTGGGGTCATCCGCGACGTGCAGGACATAGACTTTGCCGTCCCTTGCCACACCGCCGAGGACCATACGACCTGTTTCCTTGATCCAGCGCTCAATTTGGAACAGCTGCCACCACACCCACGGCCAAAGATAGACCGGAACATTCTTGTACAGGTGAGGTTGAAGGGCATAATCCATGGGTGGGAGTATATGTGAGCTGTGAGTTCCGTCGGATTGAAAAGCTGGATGGGTAGTATCTATGGGGGAAAGGTGGGGGATACGGTTCAATCTATCCCCCAAACTTTAGATAGGGTGATGGACTGCACGGTCGAGCCGTGCAGAGCGTAAAACTAACAAATAGCTCTTATTTGTTTTCGGCGTCAGAGGAGATACAGCTCCCCTCGTCCCTCATCCTGAGCCTGTCGAAGGATAAAGGGACACCGAGCTAGCCGTCGAAAACCGATAGCCCGCCTCTATCCTTCGACAGGCTCAGGATGAGGCTAAAACAACTCTTTACCGCTGCACTTGCATGGCTTTGGCGATTTCGGGGCGGGCTTCGGCGTCGCTTAGATAGTGCGGATCGGCGCGCAGCTGGCTCGCCTGTTCATAGGCATAGCCCCATGACAGGACCTGTGTGTCGGTATTCTTCGCGGCCATGATTGAGAGACCGATTGGAACGCCGTGAACCTCGCCCATCGGCACGGTGATATGCGGATAACCGGCAATCGCCGCCAAATAGCCTGCGCCGGCCCATGACGGCCAGACGTCGCCATTGACCGGATCAACCCGCGGGGCCAGCGGCCCGGAGGGCGAGACCAGCATGTCGATATTATGATCAGCGAGCAGCGCATCAATTCCGCTCTCGCGTGTGGCACTTTGGATCGCATCGCGGGCGGCGATATAGGCCGCATCCGTCAGGTCGCCGAGGGCGTCGGATTCCTCGAACAGGTCCTGATTGAACAGGGCCAGTTCCACGTCGCCATGATCGGCATTGAAGGCGATGATCTCAGTCAGCGAGCGGGCGGTGACAGCCGGCGCAGCATCGCTGAGATACTCGTTCAGGCTGGCTTTGAATTCGTATTCCAGAACCAGCAGCGCGTCGCCCCAGAAATTCTCGGCATCCGGCTCGAAACTGTCAATCTCGACGAGCTCTGCGCCAGCGGCCTCGAGCACGGTCAGCGCGGCGGCGAACCGGGCCTTGATATCCGGGTTGGAGCCTTCGGCGAACCGCATGACACCGACCCGCGTGCCTTGCAGCGACCCGGCATCAATCATTGAAGCGAAGCTCGCCTTGCCGGTCTGGCCCGCCATCGCGTCGAGCATCATGGCCGCGCCCATCACCGTCTTGGTCATCGGGCCTGCAGTGTCTTGGGACGGCGAGATCGGCACGATATATTGCGCCGAGACGAGGCCGACGGTGGGCTTGAACCCGACAATGCCGTTGACATTGGCCGGGCAGATCACCGAGCCATTGGTCTCTGTGCCAACTGCGCCTGCGGTGAGCGAGGCGGCGACCGCTGCGCCGGAGCCGGAACTGGAGCCGCACGGCGAGCGGTCGAGCATGTGCGGGTTGCGGACTTGGCCGCCGAGCGCCGACCAGCCGCTGATCGAATTGTTCGAGCGAAAGTTTGCCCACTGACTGAGATTGGTCTTGCCGAGGATGACCGCGCCTTGCGCGCGCAGGCCCGCGACGAGGGGGCTATCGCGCCCGGTGATATTGTCTTTCAGCGCGAGTGAGCCCGCGGTGGTGGCGACCGGGTCAAGCGTTTCGATATTGTCTTTGAGCAGGATGGGCAGGCCGTCGAGGGGGCCGAGGGTCTCGCCTGCGGCGCGGCGGGTGTCGCTGGCTTTGGCTTGGGCGAGCGCGTCAGGATTGAGCGCGAGGACCGCTTGCAGGGTCGGGCCGGCGCGGTCGATCGCGTCGATGCGGGTGAGATAGGTTTGGGTCAGGGCTTGCGAGGTAATCTCGCTGGATGCGAGGGCGTCGCTAAGCTCGGGTATGGTTTTGGCGGCCCAGCCAGTGGCCTCATAGGAGATGATCGTTGCGGTTTCGCCGCTATCTGGGGCGGGCGTATCGCTGCCACATGCGGCCAGGATCAGCCCGCCCGCCAATGCTAAAATCAGTGCCCGCATCATCTCACCCTCCAGTTTGAGACCGTCTTAGTCTGTATTCACGGCCCAGTCCAAGGCGTCTTCGAGGCGGTCATCGCCCCAGAACAATTCTTTGCCGACAGTGAAGCTCGGCGCGCCGTAGAGGCCGAGGCTCTGGGCCGCGTCGACATTGGCGCGTAGCTCGTCCTTGGTGGCGCGGGCATGGGCGGAAAACAGGACGATCTGTGAGATCCCGCCAGCGGTTTCGATCAGGCGATCAAGGGTGAGGACGTCGGAAATGTCATGCCCTTGCGAAAATTGCGCGGTGTAGACCGAGCGGCAGAAATCCTTGCCCCAATCTTCGTGCAAGGCGGCCAGAGCGCAGCGCGCGGCGAGCACGCTATGCTGGGGGAACTCGCGCGGATCATCTGGCGCGGGGCGGTTGAACGGCAGGCCATATTTGGCGCTGCGGCGCTCTAAGTCGCGCCACATATTCTCGCCTTTTGCGGGGTAGATATTGAACGGCGAGGTCTTCCAACCTTGCGCGTTGAAGATTGGCCCCAAGAGGAAAGGTCGCCAAGTGACGGTGACGCCGCGTTTTTCCGCCTCCGCATCGATACGCATCGCCGAGAGGTAGGAATAGGTGCTGGCAAACTCGAACCAGAAGGTGACGGGGTGGGGCATGCGAAACTCCCTACAAAATAGATAGCTTAGGCCGGAGTTTCGCCAGCAAAACCTGAAGCGAACCAATCCTCAACACTGACGGGGTTTTCGAAAGTACCTTCAGCGGGATAAATATCGGCTCCTTAGATAGTATCCCCCCCACTCTTAGTCGGCCCAAACATACGTTTCACTGACTGCGTAATGCCCATATTACCGTTATAGTTGCAATAATATAGCTCCTTACCAAACCCCAAGCCAGAATCGAGGTCTATAAGTCTACAGTTTGCCCCGGAAAATGCGAACCCTACAGCATAAACTTTGCTTGCTCGACTTATCCACCTTCGTGCTTTGTTTCGATCTTTCTTGATCAATGGAGGCACATCGGTTTCCCCTACTACGCATATTTCTTTCGCCCATGATGATACGACTTCAGTAGGATTTTCGATCCGAGACGTTACTTGTCCAAATGAACCATGCATATGTGCGATATCGACATATTCTTTGAATCCCTCATACTCGTACTCTGTCTTTTGAAACAATTCAGACAATACGTGTTCCAAAAGAGTATCATAATTGAACGTCACCAATTTCAGTTTAGACTTTAACGTGCCGTTTCGAACCGAAAACCTAACGATATTAATGAAGTGATGTAGCCAATTTCGTATCGGTTTTGAGCTGCCCTGCGAAACTCGATCTGAACCAATGTGTCGAGCGGAGAACATGCGAAGGTTGTAGTAGTCAAAATTTCTGATTTCCGGACCACCCCTAAATCTAAACCCATGTCCAGTAGGCTCGCTAGGTAGATACATTTGGTTGAAAAGTGTTGCAGCTATTCCGGTTTTCACAAGTGACGCAATACTTGGGTTATCTGCGATAAAATCATCTATGGTGTCATGAGTGGATGTGCTCAGCAGCTGCACAAGTTCCTGAGCATCATTTTTGAAATTTGTTTCACACTCAGAATCAAGAAAACAAGCCGTATGAATGGGGGCGGCTCTAAAAGCTTCTCTAGGATGTTGATCGGCGTAAGCTTCGATCTGATATTGTGCATCCGCACTCAGCTCAACCTTCAACTGAGCAGCTATTTGAGTAACAAGATCACCACCTAACGAAAGCCCAAAGGGCTGTGAGACACCTGCACCAAGTATAAGGACGCTATCCGAATCAATTATCGACATACTGCCAAAGTAACCAATTATCTTAGGTACTTAACCCCTACCGCCCGAACTTCTTGAATTTTACGCGCTTAGGCTCAACCGCTTCGGGGCCGAGGCGGCGTTTTTTGTCTTCGAGATAGGCGGTGAAATCGCCTTCGAACCATTCGACATGGCTGTTGCCTTCGAAGGCTAGAATGTGGGTCGCCATACGGTCAAGGAACCAGCGATCGTGCGAGATCACGACAACGCAACCGGGAAAGGCTTCGAGGCCTTCTTCAAGCGCTTGCAGGGTTTCGACGTCGAGGTCATTGGTCGGCTCATCGAGCAGCAACAGGTTGCCGCCTTTCTTGAGCATCTTGGCGAGATGCACGCGGTTGCGTTCCCCGCCCGACAGCTTGCCGACCATTTTCTGTTGGTCGGTCTTGCGGAAGTTGAAGGCGCTGACATAGGCGCGCGAGTTGACCTCGACACCGCCCAAATCAATCACGTCGAGGCCGTCGGAGATTTCCTGCCAGACATTATTCGTCGCGGTCAGGGTGTCGCGGCTCTGATCGACATTACCGATCTTGATCGTCTCGCCGAGTTTCAGCGTGCCCTCATCGGGGGTTTCCTCGCCGAGGATCATCTTGAACAGGGTCGATTTACCGGCGCCGTTAGGGCCGATGACACCGACAATCCCGCCGGGCGGCAGTTTGAAGCTGAGGTCTTCGATCAGCAGATTGCCCTCGAAACCCTTGCTGAGATGGTCAATCTCAAGCACGACATGGCCGAGGCGCGGCCCGGGCGGAATGCGGATAGATGCGGTGGTGACGGTTTGGCGCTCGGCTTTGCCAGCCATTTCCTCATAGGCCGAAATCCGGGCCTTGGATTTGGCATGGCGGGCTTTCGGACTGGAACGAACCCAATCAAGCTCGCGTTGCAGAGCGCGCTGCTTGCTGCTTTCGGAGCGCGATTCGAGCGCCATGCGTTTGACTTTTTGCTCAAGCCAATCGGAGTAATTGCCCTCATAAGGCACGCCCTGCCCGCGATCCAGTTCGAGCATCCAGCTGGTGATCTCGTCGAGGAAATAACGGTCATGGGTGACCAGAATGACGCAACCTTTGAAGTTGACCAGATAGTTCTGTAGCCATGCCACGGTTTCAGCGTCCAAGTGGTTGGTCGGTTCATCCATCAGCAGCATGTCAGGCTTGGACAGAAGCAATTGGCAGATCGCGACGCGGCGAATTTCACCGCCCGACAGCGTGCTAATCTCGGCATCATCAGGCGGGCAGCGCAGGGCCTCCATCGCCATCGAGATTTTGCTATCAATGTCCCACGCATCGGCGGCGTCGATCTGCTCTTGCAGCGCCGTCATCTCTTCCATCAGCTCGTCAGTATACTCCTCGCCGAGTTTCTCAGAGATGGCGTTGAACTTGTCGAGAATGATCTTTTCAGGGCATTGGCTGGCGACATTCTCGAACACGTTCATTGAGGTGTCGAGCTCAGGCTCCTGCGCCAGATAACCGACCTTGATGCCTTCGGCGGCCCATGCCTCGCCGACAAATTCGGTCTCAACCCCAGCCATGATCTTGAGCAGGGTCGATTTACCCGAGCCGTTGACG
>Ga0256847_1001205_pt1 | contig 13735 bp, 16 predicted proteins | sample TeddybearmetaG_FD_189099 | JGI IMG/M metagenome (GOLD analysis project Ga0256847, IMG submission 189099) | Hydrothermal vent microbial communities from East Pacific Rise, Pacific Ocean - Teddybear | ecosystem: Environmental > Aquatic > Marine > Hydrothermal vents | place: Pacific Ocean: East... | reverse complement strand
ATTTAGTTGAAATTGTGCATACTTTAAAACAAGTCGTTTGTGTTAAGGGGTAAGTAACAAATGTTAGAGAGATGATTATTTTAATCACTGATTTTGGCATATTACCCAAGGCAAACTCGCTTTTAAGACCGTTTATTTGCGAATTTTATAAAATAATTAATCGTTTTTTTTAATTAGTTATTGCTTAGAATTTCCCAAATAAAATAAATTAAAATCTAGTTTGTTATGGGAGGGAATCGCAACCCCTATTTATCAATAATATTAATTTTAACAGGCATAAATCCTACATCTAAAATTGTTTGTTTAATCTTTTCTAATGAAGGTTTATCCGAATCCGTTTCAAGACGTACTTTTTTTTGTTTTAAACTGACTTTTACTTGTGAAACAGCAGACATTTTTTTAAATTGTCGTTCTAAACTATCAACACAAAAAGCACAAGTCATCCCATGAACTTCAATATCAACCGTTCTGGCATTAACATCAGACATTAAAAATAAACTTAAAACCAAGCTATTTAAAAATAATTTTTTCATTGTTAAACCTCAATTAAATATTAAAAAATTGGCGTAAAGGAAGTAATAAAAAACTAGCAAAAAAACCAATGCACCAAATTAAAACACTGATTCCAAAAATAATTTGATTCCAAAATTTAGTTTTTTGACAATATTGAGCAAGTTTTGGATCCGTCGGGCACGTTTGATTAGGTCGCCAAATAATCCATGCTAAAAAGACCAAACATAAAGCAGAAATTCCCAATGTCCATAATTTATGCTCTGCTAAAAAATATAAAGCGGGAATTTGATAATTTAAACTAGCAACCGTGGCACCTAACCCCATTGAAACTAATAAAATAGGTAGAGCACAACATAACAACGTGCTCGTGGTAATAAAAAGGGTCATCCAGCTAAAATAAGCTTTAATGTTCACAACCACATTCTCCTGTTCCCTTTCCCATGTTATCCAATTGAATTGGCGGACAAGGCACCGTTCCATAAGAACAAAAAACACAACAATCGCCTTTTAATGGTTTTAGTAAAACCTGACAACCCGCACATTCATGAAACCATAAACAAGCATCAGTTGGCATGGTTAATGTTTCACTAAATCCGCATTCTGGACAAGTTAATAAAGATTCAAGTACGACTTCTGACATTCAATTTTCTCAAAATGATAAGATATTTGTTATCATACAACCTCTAGTAACTATAGGTTCAAGTCTTAAATGCCAAAAAATCAATTTTCAATTGGAGAAATTGCCCAAAAAGCCCGCTGTAAAGTAGAAACCGTGCATTATTATGAAAAATCAGGACTAATGCCTAAACCGCCAAGAACATCAGGAGGGCATCGAATTTATCAATTAAAAGACATTAAACGATTACATTTTATTCGGCGTTGTCGTGAATTAGGATTTAGTATTGCCCAAATCAAAGAACTATTAAAATTTATTGATGAACCAAATCATTATTGCGGAGAAGTTAAAACAATGACAATGATACAGGTAACAGAAATACAGCAAAAAATTAAGGATTTAGAACGCTTAAAAAAAGCCTTAAATCAAATGATGGGAGAATGTAAAGGGGCGGATTATTCAATTAATGAATGTCCTATTATTGATGCGCTTTATAATGTATAAAAAATGTCGGGCTGCATTGCACAATGCCCGACTAAAAGTACGAATATACAAGAGAGGTTGAATAAATTAAATTATTTCTTTTTTGTTGTTTTGGTTGTTTTATCTTCTTTATCTACGGTTTTTTGTTCAGCTTCCGCGATTTCTTCTTCTGTTGAAAATAAAGCCTTACGGATTTTAGCTTCTATTTCATTTGCCATTGCCATGTTTTCTTTTAAATACAAGCGGACATTTTCTTTACCTTGTCCAATTCGAGTTCCGCTATAACTGTACCAAGCACCTGATTTTTCAACAATTCCTTGGGCAACACCCAGTTCAATAATTTCAGCTTCTCGTGAAATCCCTTCATTATATAAAATTTGAAAAGTCACTTGTTTAAAAGGCGGGGCGACTTTATTTTTAACCACTTTAACACGGGTTTCATTTCCAACCACTTCATCGCCTCGCTTAACTGCCCCAATACGACGAATATCTAAACGAACAGAAGAATAAAATTTAAGCGCATTCCCGCCTGTTGTCGTTTCTGGGCTACCAAACATAACCCCAATTTTCATTCTAATTTGGTTAATAAAGACAACAGTACTATTAGTACGCTTAATATTCCCTGTTAATTTACGCAAAGCTTGAGACATTAAACGCGCTTGTAAACCAACATGATGATCACCCATTTCGCCATCAATTTCAGCTTTAGGCGTTAAAGCCGCAACCGAATCAATGACCACCAAATCAATGGCGCCCGAACGAACCAACATATCCGAAATTTCTAATGCTTGTTCACCATTATCAGGTTGAGAAACCAATAATTCGTCAATATCAACACCCAATTTTTGAGCATAACTGGGATCTAAGGCATGTTCCGCATCAATAAAAGCACAAGTTCCACCTGTTTTTTGTGATTCTGCAATAATATGTAAAGTTAATGTTGTTTTACCAGAAGATTCAGGACCATAGATTTCAATAACCCGTCCTTTAGGCACACCACCCACTCCTAAAGCGGCATCAATGGCCATTGAACCTGTTGATATGACTTCAATACCAGTATTCGTTTGATCGCCCATCCGCATAACGGAACCTTTACCAAATTGCTTTTCAATTTGGCTTAGAGCGGCTGAAAGTGCTTTTTTTTTGTTATCATCCATCTTTAAATGTCTCTTGGTTGTTAATGTTCTATGTTTGTTCTATTATGGCACAGTAATCTTATTTTGCAAACTTTTTCTTTGATTTATTTTAAAGGATAAACTATATTATTATTATTATTATCCATAATAATTTAGGATTTATTTAATTTACATCAAATGAAAAAATTTATTTTACTTTTTAGTGGTTTGATTTTAGGAATTTTTCCTTTATTAAATCAGGCAATGCCCCTTCCAACCTTCGCTCCTAATACAAAAATTGATTATGATTTAATTAATTTAGGTAATAATCGTTATCGTTATGTTTATACAATTACCAATGATACTTCAACAAATACCACCAAAATTCAATTATTTGATATTCAGTTTGATCGGAATTTATATGATGAAAATAGTTTAGTTATTACAACAACGGGGGCTTTGGCTGCGGATTGGACGGAGAATATTTTATTCTCTATTGCTAATAGTGAGCCTGTTTATAATGCTTCTTCATCAATTGGAATTGCTGACGGACAAAATCGTAGCGGATTTTCTGTAGAATTTACTTGGTTAGGACAAGGAATGCCATTAGAACAAGACTTTGAAATATATGATGTCAATACCAATGCTTTTCTTGAGTTTGGTAAAACTAAATTGGGACAATTTATTAATAATCCACCCCCACAAAATATACAAACAAGCGCTCAGTCTGTGCCGACTTTATCAAACGGGACACTTGCTTTTTTGTTTTTTCTTATTTTATTGGTGATTTATAGAAAGTCACTTAAACTACATTTAAATTTGGAGTCAAAATGAAATCAATTATATTTAAGCTAGGTCTTTGTTTTTTGTTTATAAGTGGTTATAGTCAAGGGTTAACGCTAAATGATCTTTATGCTGGGGATGTAAAAATAATAGATTATAACTTAATTTCTGAAAAAAGGATTAGTAATACTGTTTTTGAATATACTTATAAAGTATCTATAAAAAATACAAGCGGTGTTAGATTAGAAGGCGTGACTGCTTTATTTACAAATTTCGAAGCAAAATCACCTGAACAAGAAATTGATTTTAATTTTTCTATTGAAGGGATTCAAGATTTCGATAAAACATTTTTGACTTTGGGAGGCTTGGATATTAATGAAACAAAGGAAAGTCTTGATGCTATTACAATTCGTTATGATCGTTCAACAGCGCCATTAAATATATCTGATATTTTTATATTCATAAGTTACAGTAAAGAAATTTTAATTGATGATACCAAAAATAATCATTTTTCTCTTTTTGTTTCTCCTAATTTTAAAGTAAATTCTCATCCAAATGTATCTGATTTACTTATTACACCTCATCAAAATCCAACAAATATTAATACAATAGAAAATCTACCTTTTATAACAGATCAATTTATTGAACTTCAATTACCAGAAAATAAAGATTTTGAAGAAACAGAAATTTATATTGAAGTTAAATATGCCTCAGAACCTTATCGTCTTTTATTATTAAGTGACAACAAAGTTAAATGGACTGCTTTTGAAAAAGATACAACACAAGGAATGGCTAAATTTACTTTACCTATAGATGAAAATAGAAAAGTAACCTTTGCTTTAATTGGAGAATATTAAATGTTAAAGAAAACAATAAAATCTCAGAACTTAAAAACAAATCAACGGAAAAAAACAATGAAATATCAATTTAATATCATATTTTTATTATTTACTTTGTTTTTTAATATCAGTTTTGCTGATGATTTATCCAATGTTTTTTTTACAGTAGAAAAATCTTTGGATCAAAATAATAATATTGAAATATTAGTTAAAACTTCATTTAATTTAACTCAGTATAAGATACAAGATAGAGAATTAACAGGATATGAAATTACAGGTTTTTTTTTAAAAACAGAAAAATCTATTTTTTCTAATCCTGTTGAAATAACAAAAACAATTTCTGATCATAGTTTCATTGTAAAAGGTTCAGGAATACATAAGATCTCTTTAGAAGAAAAAAAGAAGGCAGGAGCAATTGTTTGGGAACAATTTGTTTATATTCCTTATCCTAAACCAAAAAATTATCAACAAATTGCTGAAAAATACCTGCCCATTGTAGCATATGCTGATAAGACAAATTATTTTTCACAAAGAATAGAAGATATTTTAAATTTCACTAATAATGGGGGTATTGAAAATGATCCAAACATTCAAACTCCAAAAATAAAAATTATAAATTATACGGGGAAAAATGGAGTATACAAAATGGGAGAAAACTTAATTGAATTTATGACAAAAAAAGGACATTTACAATTTGTTTTAAATTTTAATGCAGATCCAATTATACCATTTTCAGGAATTCCAACATCTGTTTCCTGTGATGCAACAAATTCTGGTTGTAATAAACTTTTTTTAAGAGACTCAATAGGTGATACTCGTCCTTTAACTGTATACTATACTGCAGAAGAAATAACAGAATCACTTTATATTAGTTACTATTATATTTATGCTTTTGATAGAAAAAATGGAACCATAGCAATACCTGGTGGTGGCGCTCATGCTTTTGATAGAGAAAGTTTCACTTTAATTTTTAAAAAAGAAAATAATATATGGAAACCTCAATCTGCTGTTTATGGGGCACACTTACCAACACAAAATATGGAATTTAGTGGATGTAATCAAAATAATTTTAAAACCTGTCTTCAAGGGGCAACTGTTTTAGCAACAGTAAATAAAGGTAAAGTTAAACTTGTCTGGAAAAATATTCCTAGATTAGGTGATCATCCTGTTATTTATCCAGCAGAAGGATCTCATGCCCTGTTTCCTGTTTATGGGCGTTATCTTATACCAAAAGCAAAAATTCTCCCAATTCCAGAATTAGATGAACTTGCTGGAAATATTAGTGATAAATATACTTTTTATCCTAGTGATTTTGAACTTATTGAACTTGATTTTTATACAAATAAGAAACAGTCTGCCCTTGCTTTCAGTGGTTTTTGGGTTGACGGTCCTGGAGAAGATCTTAATTCCCGATTCCCTCCCTTTATCCGCTCCCCCAAATTTTGGACAGATGATGCAGTTTCCTCTTTTGACAACTGCCTAACCACAAGCTGTAGCCCCTACTTCCCCAAAAAAATCCACGGCACCCAAGATCACGGCGCCATCAAAGGACAAATAATAAATCTTCCAGGAAATGGTATTGCAACCGTTACTTATGGCGGTAGCTCTTATTATAAAACAACCACTGATTCAGAAGGTTACTTCACCTTAATCGCCCCTATTTTAAGTGATGCACATCCCTCACTACCCGAAGGAATATTAGTAACTATTAATGGTGAAAATAAATATTTTGGTTTTAATAATCCTTCTGATTTAATGGTCGAAGGCGGAAAAACCAATGATTTAACAGAAGATAGCGATGGCAATCCTCGTGTTTTAGATTATAAAAGTAACAACTTTCAAGGCACATTTCCAACCTGTAACGGCAACAATATTAATATTTAATAATAGGAATATAAAATGAAAACTCAACTAACCCTTTCCTTATTTATTTTAACTTATTTATTTTCAATCAATCTTCAAGCAGAAATAACGATTGCCCAAAAAGAAAAGACGTTTGATGATTTAGCCAATTGGGCTGAAAATCACGTTGAATTTAAAAAATTTTTTGAACCTCATCAAGAATCTCAAACCTTTAGCTCTGAAGAGTTTCAAGCTTCTCCAAAACTTCCCTATGAATGGCGTTTTCGCCTTTACCCAAAAACAAGTAATATTGTGGGAATTTATTTATTAAAAGATATTTATATTACAGGACCCTCCTTTGGCTTAGCATTTCCTGAAACCTTTCGTATTGGAGATGTGAGTGATATCGGAAGAAATTCATTAATTGACCAAGATCCTCTCACCGCATATTGTCAACTTCAAGGCATTAGACCCAGTGCAACAAAGTAGAAACCATAAGTTGCTTTTGTTTCTAGCTATTTTTTTGTAAAATAACTTTTTAAATTTAAATGATAAATAACCAATGGCAACCACAATTTCAGTAGAACACAAAGTTTCTCCCGCTAAACTTGATATATTAGGTGTTTACGATTGGGCAATTTGGGAAAAAGAAGTCTCCACTTTTGAATGGCAATATACTCAAAAAGAAACTTGTTATATTTTACGTGGCGCATTTTCAGTAACCCCAGAAGATGGCGAAAAAATGGAATTTAAACGCGGAGATTTAATTACTTTTCCTAAAGGCTTGAAATGTGTTTGGGAAATTACCAAAGATGTTGAAAAACATTATCATTTTGGTAATTAAATTTTCTTAGTTAATTGCTGTATTGCCCATTCAATATGTTCTTGTAGTAATGGGCTTTGATTTTCTTGCGTTTGATTTAATATCTTAAGCGTTTCTGAATCTGCTTTACTATTACCTAGTGCAACTGCAATATTCCGCAACCAGCGTTGATAACCAATGCGCCGAATAGCCGATCCTTCGGTATTTTTCAAAAATTCTTGTTCTGTCCATAAAAATAATTTAAGCAAAGTTGCTTGATCTAATTCATGGCGAGGATAAAAATCTTTTTCTGCCGTGATTTCTGTAAAACGATTCCAAGGGCAACATATTTGGCAATCATCACAACCATAAATATGATTACCCATTTTAGAACGTAATTCAATGGGAATCGCTCCTTTTAATTCAATGGTTAAATAAGAAATACACAACCGAGCATCCACCACATAGGGTTCAACAATGGCATCTGTGGGGCACGCAATCATACATTGTTGGCAACTTCCACAATGATTGGTGGCGGGAGCGTCATAAATAAGATCAATATTAGTATACAATTCCCCTAAAAAAAAATAAGAACCTGCTGATGAATTAATTAAATTACTGTGTTTGCCAATCCAACCTAATCCCGCCTGTTGGGCAATGGGTTTTTCCATAATAGGAGCGGAATCAGTAAAAGCCCGATAACCAAATTCGCCAATTTCAGAGGTTATTTTTTGTGCCAGTTTTTGGATTTTTTTACGGATTAATTTATGATAATCCCGACCTAACGCATATCGAGAAATAAAAGCTTGTTGAGGATTTTTTAAGGTTTGTTGACTATCAAAAGCGGGCGGATAGTAATCCATACGCAATGAAATAATACTTTGAGTACCTGATTCTAATAAGGCAGGACGGGTTCTTTTTAAACCATGTTTTTGCATAAAATCCATTTCACCATGATAATCTTTAGCCAACCATTGATGTAAAAATTTTTCAGTTTCTCCTAAATCTATTGGGCTAATTCCAACTTGTTGAAAACCTAATTCACTCCCCCAATGTTTAATCTTTTGAGAGAGTTGTTTTTTATTAATAAGATTATTATCCATTTATTAATAACAACGATACTCGTTCCCATCGCTCCGCGTGGGAATGCATATGATCTTAATTATATTAAATAATTTCATACAATACGATATGTTTAGTATGCATTCCCACGCGGGAGCGTGGGAACGAGGAATAGCTTTAATTTTAATGTGTTTTTAAAGCATCTTCGGCATTTGTTTTAAGGTTATTTATTTTTTGTTTACTTGCTTCCATTAGTGCTGCTCCTTTCTCTTTACCTGCTGCCATTAACTTTGCACTTTTTTCTTTAGTTGCTGCCATTAGCTTTGCACTTTTTTCTTTAGTTGCTACCATTAATTTTGCACTTTTTTCTTTAGTTGCTGCCATTAACTTGGCGCTTTTTTCTTTACCTGCCGCCATTAGTTTTGCACTTTTTTCTTTTGCTTTTGCCATCATTGTTTTACTTTTTTCAACCGTTGAGGCAGTGATTTCTTTCGTTTTATCAACCATTTTTGTGGTTGCTTCTTTTGTTGCTTTTACGGCGGTTCGACTTAATTCTTTGGTTTTAACAACCAGTTTCTTTGATTCCTTTTTAATTTTTTCAGTGGTGGTTTCTTTCTTTTGGACTAACTGTTGTTCTTTATTAGTATTGTTTTTTTTGGTTTCTTTTTTATCACCACTATCAAAACAAGCAGTTAAAAAAAGGGCTAAGAAAAGGATAAAGATTGATTTGATTTTCATTTTGTCTCCAAATAAGAGTTGTATTATTAAAAAATAAGTCGTTATTATACAATTTTTAGATCATAAAAACGAATTTCATTATGACAAACATTAAGAGAAACTTACTTTTTATTTTATTTGGTTTTTTAACGCTTTTATTTTGTATTTTATTATTTTTATCTAAAGATTTTTTAATAACAGGCAAGATTGATCAAGTGGATAAACCCGTAAAACCTTGTGATTTACATCTTGAATCTTGTTTTAGTTATTTTGATCATAATAAAAAACTGTCTTTTTCAATTAATCCTAAACCAATCCCCGTACTTAAACCATTAGAATTAGAAGTACAATTGTTTAATTTACAAGCAAGTAAAGTAAAAGTGGAAATTAAAGGTTTAAATATGGATATGGGATCTAATTTTAGCTTATTGAAATCAAAAGGAAAATCAATTTTTAAAGGAGAAATTATCCTACCTTCCTGCATGATGGAAACAATGCAATGGCAAACTAAAATTACCATTACAACAGAAAAAGAAACCTTACAAAGTCAATTTTATTTCTCAACTAAAAAATAAAATTCAGTTTTGTCATAGAAATAGTCTATACTGTTATAAAGATGATTTATAATATTAATCGTTAACAGAGAAAACCCTTATGAAAGATTTTGCCCACTTCTTGTGGAGTAAGGTAACGGGTTGGTTAATGAAAGAACGCCCGCCACCAGTCTCTCCACTTTGCGATTTTAATCGCCTCGTTACTGAGTTACGCCTCGCCGATATTATTTTAGTTGAAGGGCGCAGTCGGGTTGCTGATGTTATTAAAATAGTCACTCAAAGTGCTTGGACACATTCCGCTATTTATATTGGTTGTTTAGATAATATTCATCATCCAAAACTAAAGTCTTGGGTTGAAAAACAATATAAAGGAGATGGTCAAACGCCTTTAATTGTTGAGGCTTTATTAGGTGAAGGGACCATTGTTTCCCCTATTGAACGTTATCGTAAAGATCATTTGCGGATTTGTCGGGCGGCGGGACTCTCTAAAGAAGATGCTCAACAAGTTATTCGTCATGTTTGCCGTTCCATTGGAAATGAGTATGATATTCGTCATTTACTTGATTTAGCCCGTTTCTTTTTTCCTTGGTTTATTTTACCAAGGCGCTGGCGTTCTAGTTTATTTCAACATAATGTAGGAAAGGCAACAAAAACAGTTTGTTCTTGTTTAATGGCGGAAGCTTTTACCCGCATTAATTATCCTATTTTACCTTTTATTGATCGCTCAGATGATGGCACCATTCGTTTTTATAAACGTAATCCCCGCCTTTTTACCCCAAGCGATTTTGATTATTCACCTTATTTTAATATCGTAAAATATCCATTTTTAGGCATTGATGATATTCATTTATATCGCAAATTACCTTGGTGTGAACAAGATATTTATTACAATGATGGTCGCAATCCCGCTTTAAAAGAAAGTGAAGCGATTGCTTTGGCAAAAGAACCAACGACAACGCCCTCATCGGGTGTCGTAAGTTCCATTATTCACTTACGCGATCAAGCTCATTTTTTTAGAAAAAAAGAAGGAGGTTAACTCATGTTTATTTTTGCTTTACTACTAACTGCAACAACCCTTTGGTTTTTACTGGATAAACGCGCACCTGAAACAGCGTGGTTAATCAGTGGCGGAATTTTATTATTACTTTTCCCACTATGTGTTGAAAATCCCTTTTTATTAATGTTAATTGTTTGGCCACCCGCTTTAATTATTATGCTGGTTTTAGGTTATGACAAAATACGCCAAAAACTAATTAGTGCGCCTTTATTAAAACAATTTAGAAAAGTAATGCCCGCCATGTCAACCACCGAACAAGAAGCCTTAGATGCGGGAACGGTTTGGTGGGATGGTGAATTATTTAGTGGTCGTCCGCAATGGTCGCATTTATTGGATATTCCGCCTTGTCATTTAAATGACAAAGAACAAGCTTTTCTTGACAACCAAGTCCAACAACTTTGTGAAATGATTGATGATTGGCAAACTACCCGAGTTGATAAAGATCTCGCCCCAGAAGTTTGGCAATATATTAAAAAACAAGGTTTTTGGAGTTTAATTATTCCTGAAGAATATGGCGGTTTGGCTTTTTCTGCTTATGCCCATTCTCAGATTGTTATGAAAGTTGCCAGTCGAAGTGTGACGGCAGCCGTTACTATTATGGTGCCTAATTCATTAGGACCAGGTAAGTTATTGCTACATTATGGGACTTTAAAACAAAAAAATTATTATTTACCGCGTTTGGCAAGAGGAGAAGAAATTCCTTGTTTTGCATTAACAGGTCCCAAGGCGGGAAGTGATGCGGGGGCTTTACCTGATAATGGCATTATTTGTTATGGACAATGGCAAGGTGAAAAAATCTTAGGTATTCTTCTTAATTGGGAAAAACGTTATATTACCTTGGGTCCTGTTGCCAGTTTAATTGGCTTGGCTTTTCATCTTTATGATCCCGATCAATTACTTGGAGAACAACATCATTTAGGTATTACAGTTGCTTTAATTCCCCGAGATCTTAAAGGGGTTGAAATTGGCAAACGCCATATTCCTTTAGATATTCCTTTTCAAAATGGTCCGAATAAAGGCAAAGATGTTTTTATTCCATTGAGTCAAATTATTGGTGGTAAAAAAGGCATTGGACAAGGCTGGCGGATGTTGGTTGAATGTTTAGCAGAAGGACGCGCCATTTCATTACCCGCCCTTTCAACCAGTGGAGGCAAAGCAGCTTCTCGTTATACTGGTGCTTATGCCCGAGTACGCCGTCAATTTAACTTACCTATCGGTTATTTTGAAGGGGTTGAGGAAGCTTTAGCCCGCATTGCTGGTTATACTTATCAAATGGATGCGGCCCGTCAATTAACCTTAAGTGCTTTAGATTGCGGTGAAAAACCCGCCGTGGTTTCGGCGATTATAAAATATCACTTAACCGAAAAATTCCGTCAAGTTATGAATGATGCCATGGATATTCAAGGCGGTAGCGGAATTTGTTTAGGTAAAAATAATCTATTAGGGCGGGTTTATCAATCTATTCCCATTGCCATTACAGTTGAAGGAGCTAATATATTAACCCGTAGTATGATTATTTTTGGACAAGGCGCGATTCGCTGTCATCCTTGGGTTTTAAAAGAATTTAATGCCGTTCATCAAAGTGATTCTAAAAAAGCATTAAAACAATTTGATAGTGCTTTTTTTGGACATATTCGGTTTTTAGCCAGTAATATTGTCCATAGTTTTTCTTTAGGATTAACCCGAGGGCGATTTTCTAAAGTTCCTGAAATCAAAGATACTAAACGCCAATTTCAATATTTAAATTGGCTAAGTAGTAGTTTTGCACTTTGCGCCGATATTGCCATGATGACTTTAGGCGGGGCTTTAAAACGTAAAGAACGGCTTTCTGCCCGCCTTGGTGATATTTTAAGCGAGCTTTATTTAACTTCAGCCGTATTAAAACATTTTAATGACCAAGGTTGTCCAGAAGAAGATAAAGCGTTAATGGAATGGACTTGCCAAGATTCTTTTTATCGAATGCAAGAAGCTTTCCGCTCTTTTTTAGCTAATTTACCTTTCCGCCCTTTGGCTTGGTTATTACGCTTTTTAATATTTCCTCGTGGTTTGGCTTTTAGTATGCCGTCCGATAAAGCAAGTCATCAAATTGCGCGGATTTTATTAAGCCCCTCAGAAAGTCGAGAACGTTTAACCAGCGGAATTTTTAATAGTGATGATTTAAGTGGTAAAGTCGGACGACTTGAAGCTTGTTTTAAATTAGCGGTTGAATTAGATAGTCAATTAAAAACATTACGCCAAGCCGTAAAGGCGGGGGCAATTCCCAAAGAACCTCATGGCAAAATGTTACAAGTTGCTTTAGAAATAGGGGTTATTAATCAACAAGAACATGATTTATTAGTCCGCCTTGAAGAATTGACGGTTGAAGTAATTGCAGTTGATGATTTTGATAATTTTGGGGAACAGTTTGTTTTAGCAGAGGATAAGGATAATACGGTTCATCATAAAAATGTGGCTTAATGATAATGAGTTTTAAGATAAAAAAATATCTGTAACAATAGATAGTTCCCATGTTTTTTTATCTGAAACTTGTTTATTATCTAGTTAAACAAGATCTCTTTACCCATTATTTTTTTGCACTATATTAGTAGAACAAATACTTAATTAAAGTTTATCCTTCTTTATAAGTTCTTCTTTAATTTCTGGAAATAATCTATATATTAATTCAGAATAACTTTTATTTTGTTTTGGTCTTTCAGATTTAAAACGTTTTACTTTTTTAGAAAAATTTTTTTTCTTTTCATCTTGTTTATTGATTTTATCTTTATATCCATAAACATACAAACCCCAAAGATATATTTTAGTATATTGTCTCAGAGATTCAAGAACATAATTAGATAATGCTAAATAATTTTTAAAACCAAAACCAATAATTTTTTGTTTTTTTAAGGAATATAAAGAATTTAATATTCCTTTTATTTCAGAAAAATCATTAATTTCAATACCCATATTTAAAAATTTATATATAAAATCGCTTTCTTTTTTATTTCTTTCAAGATAATGATAACTTTTTCTATGTATCCAATATTCTTCAAAATTATGTATAATTTCAATCTCCAAATATTTTTTTAATTTCATTTTTTCATTATCATAATTATAATAATAAGCTTTGAATTCTTTACTATCAAAAGTTAAGTCTTTTATTGTTATGTATTTCTCCATCCACTTCGATTTTATGATTTTATCTTCAATGTATACCTTTTCATAACAACATTTAAATATTAATTCTTCTGATTATATCGGATTTTGGGGAGAAAGGATTGATGGGGAAAAAATCACTTGAAATTTTTAACCAAATATAAAAGAATGAGTTTGACAGCAACAAACTAATATAGAAGGTTAAACTTTAAAATGA
>Ga0256847_1001204_pt1 | contig 13749 bp, 10 predicted proteins | sample TeddybearmetaG_FD_189099 | JGI IMG/M metagenome (GOLD analysis project Ga0256847, IMG submission 189099) | Hydrothermal vent microbial communities from East Pacific Rise, Pacific Ocean - Teddybear | ecosystem: Environmental > Aquatic > Marine > Hydrothermal vents | place: Pacific Ocean: East... | reverse complement strand
AATAACACGTTTTCTGCTTCATAACTCATTGTTGAATTTGTATTGTAATTAATTAACCTTGCCGTATTATTTTCAAAGTCAACTGACACAGAAACTTTATCGTTTTCTAAAAACTCTAATTTAATAGGAGTATTCAATAATTGGTAACTAGAAGAATCTAATACTAGTTTAAAGGGTACCTTTCCATATACATCAATCTTTCTAAATCGACCTTCTTGCAAATAATCGATATAATATTTTAACTTATTTACAACTTTTTCATTATGACTTCTAGATCTCAAAATGGCCATAATGGTTTCTACTTTATCACTGGGCCCTCCCCAATTAAAAGCAATATTGGTACTTGATGTAAACAAAGGATTCTGCTCTTCTTTAACAGTAATAATACTGTTTAAACTATAGATTCTTTGCTTGCGTTTATTTATAAAAGAAGCAATGAATAAACCTAACACAAGCATTGCTAAAAACAATTTCCAATGTGAAATTACTTTTAACACATATTCTTTAATATCAAACGATTTTAACTCTTCAATATTTACATCAAATTTTTCTAATGGCTTCATTTTATTTTATAAATTTCTAACTAATAGAATGGTTGTTGTAACTAATGATAACACTGAAATGATTGTAGTAAAAGTCTGTGCACCTGTTGTTCCTGTACCCCATGATTTTTGTTTTAATGGTTCTACAGATATAATGTCATTTGATTGAATATAAAATAACTCTGAATTGAATAGTGAAACATCCGTTAAATCAAGGCTAAACTTTTGAGTTCCTTCCACATTTCTCCGTATTATAGTTATTTTTTTTCTATTTCCTGTTAATTTTATATCTCCAGCATTGGCGATGGCTTCGACAATATTAACTTGATTTTGAAATAAGACCAAGGTTCCTGGGTTTTCAACTTCACCAAGCACTGTAAACCGAATTCCAGCTAATTTGACCGTCACAAATATTCCACTAATGTCTTTAAAAAATTTACTAAGTTCTTCTTCAACTTTTTCTCTAACTTCTTTTTCTGTATAACCCAATACATTCAATTCTCCAATGTAAGGTATTCTTATATTGCCTTGCCTATCAACTGTATATGACGTGAAATATAAATTCTGTTCATCAAACTGATTTCCAAACTGAGATCCTTGCTGGTTAGTTTGATTAAACACTGAAACCAATTTTTCATCTTCTGCTTTCAACCGAATGTCTAAAATATCATTTACTTGTAGCCTATAGGGTTCATTCAACATTTTATGAACAGAAGTTTTAGAAATAGGCTCTCCTTGAAAATAAACTAAATCCTTAGTAGGAATACAAGAAGTGAAAAATATTGCAATAGCAACTATAAGTAAAATCTTACGCATTTTTTCAATTTTATCTTAAAAGCAAACCTACATAATTTTTTTAATTTTTTTTACATAAACAGCTCTAAGTTCTTAAGAAAGTTGTAACAAATTAATTCATCATAATTGTCACTAAATTTTATTCTTTAGCAAATATAATTTCTGACCCAAATTATACATTAGAACTCTCTATTCCAAGCTCAAACTACTGCAAAACCTGCCTGCCAGCAGGCAGATATAAGGCCGTTACTTTTTGCGATTTAACCCATATGCGGTGCTATGCTGAAATTACGAAAAAGTCATATTTTATTGTATTTTGAACTCTCATAACGAAATCCTAATGCATATTCCAGGTTTAATTGTTTCTTTAACCCAACTTATGCACTAGAAAATCTATTATGGCTTGAAACTACAGCAAAATATAACGCTTCGCTACTTTTTGAAGTTTAACCATAGCAGTGCTATGCTTAAACTACGGAAAAGCCATATTTTATTGTATTTTCAAGCCTCATTACGAAGTTCTAATATATAATGCGGGTTTAAATAATATTTCTCCCTATTTTCGAAGCATTAACAATCATATATGTTATTTCAAATTAAAGCATATTTAAAATTTTTATTAAAATCGAGCAATCAACATGGTATACACTCTCCATTTGTATATAATTTGATAACAAAATGTTTTTATGATACACATCGAAAAACATGGTATCAACAGTTAGAGAAATACAGGAATTGTTTATTAAAAAACAACAATGTATTATTTGTAGAAGATTTTGGTGCTGGTTCAAAATCACTACAAAATAAACAACGTAAGGTTTCAAAAATTGCTAAAAATGCTGGAATTTCAACTAAAAGAGCACAGTTATTAGGTCGATTTGTTCATTATTTCGAGGTAAAAAACATTTTAGAAATTGGCACTTCGTTGGGCATTTCAACCGCAAGTTTACAATTGGGTAATCCCAATGCTATTATTACAACACTTGAAGGCTGCAATGCAACTGCTGAAGTTGCTAAGGACAATTTCAATAACTTCAATTTTAAAAATATAAAAATAATTTTAGGTAACTTTAATGAAACATTATCAAAAACAATTGAAAATAATTCTTATGATTTGATTTATTTTGATGGCAATCATCAAAAAGAACCTACTATCAATTATTTTGAGCAATGTTTACAGCATATTCATAACGACTCTATCTTTATATTTGATGATATTTATTGGAGCAAGGGTATGCAACAAGCTTGGCAACATATCAAGCAACATCACGCTGTAACGGTTAGTATTGATACTTTTTATTGGGGCATCGTTTTTTTTAGAAAAGAACAAAAAAAGGAGCATTTTAAAATTAGATTGTAACCTGAGTTCGACCTAAGATTTAATTTACAGAATTTTAAGAAGAGGTGAGATTTGAAGTATAAAATTAAAAGGAATATCTAGATATTTTAATAATTTTATCCAAAAAGATTACCTTTTCTTTGGATTTCCAATGGATTTGATGAATTTTTTCCAATTACTCACTAATATTTATTTCTATATTAATGTGTTCGTGAACCTCCTTTGTCGGTTTCTTGCCATATTTTTTCAAACTAACCAGTTAGTCCTTCAAAAATATATCTACGAATTGAATAAAAATTCATTCAAACTGTAAACAAACCTTAGGTCAAACTCAGGTTTGTAATGAAATTGCCAAATAAAATTTCTAACAAAACAGTATCTTTGGAATTTAGTTTTCAATAAGACTAAGCAAATAGCTAGAACCTACCATCAAAAAATAAAACACATGAAAATATATACAAAAACCGGTGATGCAGGAAAAACTTCTCTTTTTGGAGGTAGCCGTGTACCAAAGTACCATTTACGGATTGAAACTTATGGTACTATTGACGAGTTAAATTCATATATAGGACTCATCAAAGATCAAAAAGTAGATTCAAATACATCATCAACCCTGCTCAAAATACAAAATGAACTTTTTACTATTGGTGCAATGCTGGCAACACCTGCAGAAAAAGAAATCTTAAAAAGTGGCAAAAACCGATTGACTATTTTTAAAATCACCTCAGATGAAATAGATTTTTTGGAACAAGAAATCGATAGTATTCAGAAAATACTCCCAGAAATGACTCACTTTATTCTTCCTGGTGGTCATCAAACCGTGTCATTCTGTCATATTGCCAGATGTGTATGTCGGCGCGCAGAACGCTTAGCAGTACTACTGCATGAATCAGCACCCGTTAATGAGTCTGTATTGATATATTTAAATAGACTTTCTGACTATCTTTTTGTGTTGGCACGGAAATTGACTATTGATACTAAAGCAAAAGAAATTCCTTGGATTGCTAAAAAAGAAAACTAGTAACCTGAGTTCGACCCAAGGTTGGTATTAAAGAGGTAAATTAATCACGTTCTTTTATCATATTGAAAATAATCCATAAAAAGCTTGTTTTTTTACTTAAAAAAATTACTTTTGCAAAATTATAAATTAGATTAACAGCTATGTATTGGACATTAGAATTAGCATCTCATTTAAGTGATGCGCCTTGGCCGGCAACAAAAGATGAATTAGTAGATTACGCAATCAGGACTGGAGCACCGCTAGAAGTTGTAGAAAACTTGCAAGCGATTGAAGACGAAGGTGATTCATATGAAGTTATTCAAGATATTTGGCCTGATTATCCAACGGATGAAGATTTCCTTTGGAATGAAGATGAATATTAAAAAATCATAAAGGTCTCAATGAGACCTTTTTTTTTGGCTTTTATAATAACTTTAACAGCTAAAAAACAGAGATATTCAATACCTTTGTTTGCCCTATTAGGGTAAATATATAAAGGTTTATCTTAGAGGTAATTAAAAAATCAACCTACTTGTCTATCGTCAGATAGATTCTAGAATAAATTTTCGGATATAATAAAATAGATTCTGAAACTTCCGATTCCGAGTACTCGGGACGGGACAGAATAAAAAAATATAATTATGAGTTTTATAAATTCAATGCTTAAAGTCTTTGTAGGTGATAAGAAGAAAAAAGACTTAAAAATATTACAACCTATCGTTGACAAGGTTAGAGCCTTTGATGCTGAAGTTGAAAAGTTATCAATAGACCAACTTAGAGATAAAACAGTAGTGTTTAAACAAAAAATTACTGATGTAACGAAACCTTTTGATGATAAAATTACTGAATTAACTACTGAAATTGAAACTGCACATATAGACCGTAAAGAGGAAATCTATAAAGAGATTGATACTTTAAAAGACGAATTATATGAGGCAACCGAAATTGTGTTAAACGAAATCTCCCCTGAAGCTTTTGCTGTGGTTAAAGAAACTGCTAAACGTTTTGTAAACAATACTACTTTAAAAGTAAAGGCAACACCTTTTGACAGGGAAGTATCCTCTGACAATGCTTATGTTACTTTAGAAGGTGATGCTGCCATTTGGAAAAATTCTTGGGATGCCGCGGGAAAACCTATTACTTGGGATATGGTACATTACGATGTACAATTAATAGGTGGTTCTGTACTACACCAAGGCAAAGTTGCAGAAATGATGACAGGTGAAGGTAAAACATTGGTTGCTACCTTGCCTATTTATTTGAATGCACTTTCAGGCAAAGGAGTACATGTCGTTACAGTAAATGATTACTTAGCAAAACGTGATGCCGCTTGGATGGGACCAATTTTTGAATTTCATGGTTTGAGCATAGACTGTATTGATTATCATCAACCGAACTCTGATGCACGTAGAAAGGCATATAATGCTGATATTACATATGGTACTAATAATGAATTTGGTTTTGATTACTTGCGAGATAATATGGCGCATTCGCCAAAAGATTTAGTACAACGCCCACATAATTTTGCTATTGTAGATGAGGTAGATTCTGTTTTAATTGATGATGCCCGTACTCCTTTAATTATTTCTGGAGCAACCCCTCAAGGTGATCGACATGAGTTTAATGAGTTGAAACCAAAAGTCGATAGTATAGTTAAAATACAACGCACTTTTTTAACTGGCGTATTAGCCGATGCAAAAAAAATGATTGCTGAAGGTGATACTAAAGAAGGAGGTTTTCATTTATTAAGAGTTTTTAGAGGTTTACCAAAAAATAAAGCCTTGATTAAATTTTTAAGTCAAGAGGGAATCAAACAGTTATTGCAAAAAACTGAGAACTTCCATATGCAAGATAACAATCGTGAAATGCCGAAGGTTGATGAAGCTTTGTATTTTGTTATTGATGAAAAAAACAACTCCATTGAATTAACAGATAGAGGTATTGAGCATTTATCAGGAAGCAAAGAGGATAGCTTTTTTATATTACCAGATATTGGTATTGAAATTGCTAGAATTGAAAATGAAGGATTGTCACCTGAAGAAAAAGCAAAAAGCAAAGAAGAATTGTATCGTGATTTTAGTATTAAAAGCGAACGTATTCATACACTAAATCAACTATTAAAAGCATATACTCTTTTTGAAAAAGATGTGGAATATGTGTTAATGGAAGATAAAATTAAAATTGTAGATGAGCAGACAGGGCGTGTAATGGACGGTAGACGATATTCTGACGGACTACATCAAGCCATTGAAGCCAAAGAAAATGTAAAGATTGAAGATGCTACCCAGACTTATGCCACCGTTACTTTACAGAACTATTTTAGAATGTATAGAAAGCTTTCTGGAATGACAGGTACTGCTGTTACTGAAGCTGGAGAACTTTGGGAAATCTATAAATTAGATGTTATTGAAATACCAACCAACAGACCCTTGGTACGTAAAGATAGAGAAGATTTAATCTATAAAACTAAACGTGAAAAATACAATGCTGTCATTGATGAAATTGTACGGTTGGTCGCCGAAAAAAGACCGGTATTAGTAGGTACCACTTCTGTAGAAATTTCAGAATTATTGGGTAGAATGTTGACTATTCGTAAAATACCTCACAATGTATTAAATGCAAAATTACATAAAAGAGAAGCAGATATTGTTGCTGAAGCCGGTAACCCCGGAGTAGTTACCATAGCCACTAATATGGCGGGTCGTGGTACTGATATTAAACTATCTGATGAAGTGAAAAAAGCTGGCGGATTAGCCATTGTAGGTACAGAGCGTCATGATTCTAGACGTGTTGACAGACAACTTCGTGGTCGTGCAGGTCGTCAAGGTGACCCTGGATCATCGCAGTTTTATGTATCATTAGAAGATAATTTAATGCGTCTATTTGGCTCTGAACGTATTGCTAAGATGATGGACCGAATGGGATTGAAAGAGGGTGAAGTTATTCAACATTCCATGATTTCTAAATCTATTGAGAGAGCTCAGAAAAAAGTAGAAGAAAATAATTTTGGTATTCGTAAACGATTATTAGAATATGATGATGTGATGAATGCCCAACGTGAAGTGGTGTACAAACGTCGTCGTCATGCCTTGTATGGGGAACGTTTACAAGTTGATATTGTAAATATGGTCTATGATACTTGTGAAAGTATTGTGTTGGAAAATAAGGCTGCAAATGATTATTCTAATTTTGAATTTGAATTAATCAGATTCTCTTCAACTACTTCACCATTTACCAAAGATGAGTTTGAAAGTAAATCTGAACAAGAGCTCATTGACGAATTATTTAATATCGTATATAAACACTATCAAGATAAAATTGAACGCAATGCAGAGGCTGTTTTTCCAGTAATTAAAGATGTTTATGAAAATCAAGCCAATCAATATGAACGTATAGCTGTTCCGTTTACGGATGGTGTAAAAACATTAAATGTAGTTACAAACCTTAAAGAAGCTTATGATACGAAAGGAAAAGGTTTGGTAACAGATTTTGAAAAAAATATCTCTCTAGCCATTATTGATGATACTTGGAAAAATCATTTACGTCAAATGGATGAATTGAAACAATCTGTTCAAAATGCGACCTATGAGCAAAAGGATCCGCTATTGATTTATAAGTTTGAAGCATTTGAGTTGTTTAAAACAATGCTCATTAAAGTAAACAAAGAAGTATTGTCTTTCTTATTTAAAGGTGAATTACCAAATCAAAGTTCACAACAAGTTTCTCAAGCAAAAGAAAAAAAGAGAGAGAAAGTCCAGGTTAGTAAAGCTGATTTTAGGAGCCCTACTCAAGATACTTCTCCACATCAAACACAGGAGCAACATGTTACGGAAACTATCGTACGTACAGAGCGTAAAATTGGTAGAAATGAACGCGTTACTATTAAAAACGTAATGAATGGTCAAAGTAAAGAAGTAAAGTACAAACAAGCGATACCTCTTATTGATAAAGGAGAATGGGTGTTGGTGGAGTAGTTTATATAACTATTTTACCAATCATTTGTTTTTTTGAAATAGTATTTAAAATAATTGTTTTTAATTCTTTGGTTTCATTAGCTTTACCGTAGTTGTGGTATACAGTATATTTAATTACAATTGGTTTCTTTACACTTTTTCTTGTTTTATTCTCAATATTAATTAACCATTCACCTTTGGGAGCATCAATCAATAAAAATTCTTCAGAATTGAACCCTTGTTTTTTCTCTTGAATTATACGTAATCCATTTTTGGATTTTGTATGTGACCAGATAAAAAATAATTTTTGAGGATTGACAAATTGCAATTCAAATTCAGCATTTACATCATTCCAATTAAAAACAATACGAGCATCATAATTTCCAGTATTTAAATATGCTGCTGGGATTTTAGAAACATCTAATTCTTTTTTATGAAGAGAGATTAATCTTCTCAATTCACTATCTATATTTTTTTGCAAACCTGAAAAATCAACATCAGGTATTTTATTATCAAGAATATCATTATATATGTTTAATGCTTTTTGGTAATATCCTGTTTCTTGATAAATTAACGCTAAATCTCTATATGACTGTGCATCTTTAGGCCTTATTTTACTAATCTTTTCATATGCTTTTCTTGCTAAGACATAATCATAATTTTGCTCAGCTTTATAAGCAACAAGTTTTAACAGGTTTGCATTATTAACATCTATTTCTAATATATTTGAAAGTATTTTTGACGACAGTTCTCTATTCCCCCATTGTGCAATATAATCAGACACATGTATAAAGTAAAATAAATCATTAGAATAGCTATCTCTTTGTTTTAAATATCGATTATAAACTTCACCCAAAGTTTTACTCTTTTTTAATTCTTTTAGATATACTTTATTTACCGAAGTTTTCAACAAGATTAATTTTTCAGTATAATTATTATCTCTCTTTTTAGCTCTATCGTAGGGTTTGTTTTTTGAGATGTTTTTAAAAGTTGCTGTTTTTGTAGTAATTAAAACTACACCTCCAGCTCCATCACTTCCCCATCTATTAGTAGCTGCTAATCCCTTCAAAATAGTTATGCTTTCAACATTAGTTGGATTAACTAAATCTCTTAAATTAGCATTTCCTATTGCCAATGGAGTATTGTCAATTACGATAAGTGGATGTGAATTGTAATTTATTGAGATAAATCCTCTGGTAATCATTTTACTAATATCATCATTACTTCCAGCATTAGAAACGGAAAATTTTCCTTGGATAATGTTAGTAACCTCTGTAGTTGTTGATTTAATATCATCACTATTAATAGATTGTACGGCATAGCCTAATCTCTTTTTTTTAACTTTACCATAAGCAGTTTCTTCTACTTCATCTTCATCGACTGTTCTCTTCCCCCTTCCTTTTACCACAATTTCTTCTAAATCATTCGGATTAAATTCTAAAGAAATATCAATTAATGTAGAGGCTTCAATTACTATTTTTTGAGTATACATTCCAACAAAGCTAACCAGTAATGTATCTCCTTTAGTTGCCGTGACTTTATAACTTCCATTTTCATCCGTTATCGCGTTATTAGGCTTTCCAATAACAAGAATAGATGCTTCTTTTAAAACTCCTTCTGGTCCAGATACTATCCCTGAAATTACTTTATTTTTTATCAATTCTTTCTTAGATAAACTATTTTGAGTAGTAGAAATTTTATTGTGGTTTATAGGTATGTTTTTTAAACTCACTTTAAGTAGCGACATACTTTGCTCGATAGTAACATTGTTTAAATTAATATAATTTCCTTGCGATAATATACCTTGTTTTTTTAGTTCCCTATGATTGGCTAGGGAATTACTATTGACAATAAATGTTGGCTTTTTGGTATTTACAATCAATTCATCAATACTTTCAAATCCATCAGTAAATAGTAAGCTCACATCAGTATTTGTTGGTTTCGATATTAGTTGATAAAAAGCAACACCATCATATCTTGTGTTTTGCAATGCTGATTTTAAAGAAGACCAATCAGCATTTACAATTGTATAGGTTACAATAGTATCAATAGTAGTACTAAATGGGACGAGTTCTACTTCTACATTTTGTAGAATCGAAAAGTAAGAGTCTAACAATTCAAATTCTTTTACCAAATCTTTATTCTTCATTGATAAAGATATATCCCAATACATGGTAATTTTCTGTGGAGTAGAATAGTTAGATTGCGCTACAGATATCTGAAATATCAACAAAATTACTACTATCAAATGGGTTCTTTTCTTCATACCTTCGCATCTTTGAAGTTTTAAATCATTGTTACCAACTAATAAGTAAATTTAGTAAGATTATTTTAAAAATTGTTTTAATGTTGCGCCTCTATCAATTTTCTTAGTATCAGTTTCAATAAATTTCTTAATAAAAAATGTTTCTTTCGGTATTTCATATTTATGGAGAGATGATGGGAACTGTAAGGCAGAACTATAGTTTTTGCTTTCAATAAGTAACACCAATTTTTCTCCTAAAATAGCATCTGGAATTCCTGTCACAAAAAATCGACAGCCAATGATTACTGACAATTTCTCTTCAATTTGTTCTGGTATTAATTTTATACCTCCAGAATTGATAATAGTATCATAGCGGCCAACCCACTTGAATTCGGTATCGGAAACTAGTTCAACTATATCGTTTGTAACAACTGGTTTATCTGATACTTTTGGAGCATTAATTACTAGACAACTTCTGTTATCTGTTGATATTTTGATGCTGGGCAATGTTTTATAATTAAGAGATTGCCACGTTGTCCCGATAGCTATCGGGGCTCCTTGCAATGACAACTTGGTTGTGACCAAGGTGATACTTTTACTGGCATTAGAATTCTCAACCTTTAACTCTAAACCATTTAACTGTCTTACCGCAATATGTGTGATGGTTTCAGTCATTCCATAGGTGGCATAAACCTTTGTAGAGATACCTTGCAAACTCTGAATTAACTTATTGGATACCACTCCTCCACCAACAATCAGTTTCTTAATTCTATATAATTGTGATATAGAATTATATAGTTGTAAGGGAATCATTGCGCAAAAATCATACTCAGTATCAATGTTCTTTAAAGGATTAGAATTCGGTGCAACCACATCTAACCACCAGCCCAATACCAATGCACGAACCAACATCATTTTGCCTGCAATATAGTTTGGTGACAAACATAATAATGCTGTTGTTTTGTCATGAAGATTAAAATAGTTACCCGTTGCTAAGGCACTATTAACCATATGTTTTTTCTTAAGTAGTATCTTTTTCGGTTTTCCCGTAGAACCTGAGGTTTTTACTTCTATAAACTGAGCATCAGTAAACCAATCCTTTAAAAAAGAAAATAAACTTTCTGAAAACGTTTTTGAAAAGGATAATAGCTCATCAACATTATCAAATCTTTTTCCGTTAAGGTGGAAATCTTTATGAAAATTTTTATAATCCATAAATGGATTCCTGCCTTCGCAGGAATGACAATTTAGTTCTCTTCTGTTATTAAAGTAGGCTTTTCAATTTTACCAAACAGTTTTTCTTGCCAGTTTTTCCAACCATATTTCTTTGATAAAATGAGTAAAACTATAGGGTATAATATAAATACCGGAAAATATGTTTCCCAACCCAATGAAGGTTCTGAAGTGTCTATATATAACGCATCCGTTTGGAATGCTGTCCAATTTGCCGTCACAAAAATAGCAGCCATAATATTGTTTGCAGCATGCATCCCTAATGCCAATTCTGTACCTTCGTCTACTAAGGTTGTAATTCCGAAAAGCAAACCTGTACCAATATAAAATACCATAATACCATAGCCTAGTTTTTCTACTTCAGGATTTAAACTATGTAATAACCCAAATAAAACAGATGTTATAAGTAAAGGAACCCATCTATTCTTCACTAAAACGCCTAAACCTTGCATTAAATAACCTCTAAACAATAACTCTTCTAAACTCGTTTGTAATGGTAGAAATACCAAAGAAATTAATACTAAAAATAAAAAAGGAATGGGTTTAAAATTCCAAATCAAACTGTCAGAGTCCATGTATATTCCAATTGCTAAAAATACAATTGAAATAAAAAACCATAGGCCAAAAGCGTAAAAAACTCGTTTCCAATCAATTTTTGAACGACTTGTCACTAAACTAGTTACTGACCTTTGATGTAAAAATTTTACAAATAAAAATAAAAATACTAGTAAAACTACAAACGGAAAAAGGTTTTCTAACAAGAATAAATTCTTATTCCCTTGAAAATTCTCCATGTCTTTATACAACTGTTCAAATAGCTCAGGCAATACTAAATACATCACAAAATTTAAGATAAATGGCGACATTACTATGGCTATTGTTATTATATATCGCCACCAATCATTTTTCCCTTTGTAAGCTTGTTGTATAAAATTCATTAAGTAGGTTTTAAATTTATCTTTCAAAAATACTTTTTATATGTTAAATTGCCATTGTACTTCTGGATTATAGTGTAAATGCCCATTATTTACTGTTAATGGTGAATCAAAATTATTTATAAACAGACTGCCTGTACCCAAACCTTGTGGCATTTTTACAGCTAATGAATAGGTAAACTGAGCGATGGCATTTAAGCCTATATTACTTTCCAATGCAGAAGTTATCCACCAGCCCACATTGTGGGCGTTTACAATTTTAATCCAATCTTTACTCCCAGAAAAACCTCCAATTAAACTTGGTTTTAAAATAATATATTGGGGTTTAGTTGTATTGATTAAACCTTCTTTTTCTTTAAAAGAGAAAACACCAATAAGCTCTTCATCTAGTGCAATTGGTAATGGTGTTTTTGAACACAATGCTGCCATTTCTTGTGCTTGTCCTGCCTTGATTGGTTGTTCTATAGAATGTAAGTTAAAATCAGATAAACGTTTTAATTTTTCCAATGCATTTTCAGGATTAAAAGCTCCGTTGGCATCCACTCTTAATTCAATCTCTTCTGGTGAATATTCCTTACGGATAGATTTTAATAATGCTAATTCTGTTTCAAAATCAATAGCACCTATTTTTAGTTTTATTGTTGTAAAACCTATTTTTAGTTTTTCATTGATTTGTTGCTTCATAAAAGTCTCAGTACCCATCCAAATAAGTCCATTAATGGGTATAGTACCAATACCTTTTGTAAAATTAGATGGAAATAATTCAAATAATTTTTTACTTTGCAGTGATAAAAAGGCTTGCTCAACCCCAAATTGAATTGACGGAAGGTCGTTGACCTCATTTAGTATTTTTTCTTTTCCTAAATGGATATTTTTACAAACCCATTCTAACTTTTCTTCGTAATCAGGTCTATCATCAACACTCAATCCTTTAAACAAACCACATTCTCCTACTCCTTTTTTACCTTCATCATCTAACAGCAAAAAATAGGTTTCCTTGGTATGCAGTACACCTCGGGATGTACCTCCTGGTTGTTTGAAGTTAAGAATGTATTTTTTGTAAGATGCCTGCATTGTCATAAAAACCCTCAAGTTTCAAACCCCAAAATACAAATAAATCACAATTAACAATTGTCAAATTTCATATATTTAACAAAAATTGTGAAAACAAGAAATAGTACTGTATCAATAACATTTTTTATTTGGAATCTATTTTTGGAGTTTACAATTTTAAGAGAATTGCCCTCGTAGTTCAATAGATAGAATAGTCCCGAAGCATCGGAATCCTAAACTTTAGATCTAGGTTCGATTCCTAGCGAGGGTACTTTTTAAAATATGAATTTGGAATTTACGATTTATGATTTCTTTGATTGATGAGTAATTTAAATAGTAAAGGAACTATTATAATATATTGAGCCCACTTAAAATAAATACTAGACCACATAAAATAAGAAAAAAAACACCTTTCCAATCTAAAAAATCTGAAGTAAAATCCCCTAACTTACTTTTCTTTTCAAATCTATCCCATAAATAAAATCCTAAAAGTAAAAAAACAAATCCAATAATTATTTGTAGCCAGTAGCTCATTTAAAATTAAATGTTTATTTCTGCGAATGCAAGGCAATCCTATTTCCTTCTGAATCTAAGAACAATGCCATATAGCCATGGTCTTCAGAAATTTGAGTCTTTTTTTGTAAAACCTTTCCT
>Ga0256847_1001203_pt1 | contig 13760 bp, 13 predicted proteins | sample TeddybearmetaG_FD_189099 | JGI IMG/M metagenome (GOLD analysis project Ga0256847, IMG submission 189099) | Hydrothermal vent microbial communities from East Pacific Rise, Pacific Ocean - Teddybear | ecosystem: Environmental > Aquatic > Marine > Hydrothermal vents | place: Pacific Ocean: East... | reverse complement strand
ACACTCTCAATAATTTTAGATTCTGCATTATATGCAATTAAACTTCTAACATGTGGAATCATTTTTCCAATCTCATCTTGGTCTATCGTTGCTCTTACTGCACTTATTTCCCCTAATCCTAAAGTAGAATTGGGCATGATAAAACCTGGATACACATGTTTACCTTTGGCATTTATGATAGTTCCTTTGGATGTAATATTGTCAGCAGAACTGGCAACTGTTGTTAATTTACCATTCTCAAAAATGAGAATACTATTTTCAATAATTTTTCCATTACCAATATGTGCCGTCGCTCCAATAATTGTAATAACTTCTTGTTGTTTGGAAGCTGGAGTTTGTTGTGCTATACTATTTCCGTAGAAAAACAATAACAAACCTGAGATTATGTATTTTATAGTTTTCATTTTTAAATTGATTTTATTGTTCAACTGTATCACAATGGAACTCTTTTTTTGTATTTTTTTTAGGAGTTTGCGTTGGTGCTCCTTTACTTTTTGCCTTCAACATCATATTTATGAGTTGATTTCGTTCTTTTTTGATAGTTTCTCGTTGTAATTTATCTTTTTCAATGTCAAAATATACTTTTCCTTCAATCAATGTTTTTTCTGCTTTGGCATATACAGAAAGTGGATGATTACTCCACAATACTAAATCGGCATCTTTGCCTACTTTTATGCTTCCAACTCTGTTGTCTATATGTAATAATTTGGCAGGATTCAAGGTAACAAACTTCCAAGCATCTTCTTCAGAAACGTTTCCATATTTTACTGTTTTAGCAGCTTCTTGATTTAGACGCCTTGACATTTCTCTATCGTCAGAATTGATGGCAGTTAGAACTCCTACATTATGCATGATTGCTGCATTATATGGTATAGCATCATTGACTTCATATTTGTACGCCCACCAGTCTGAAAATGTGGAACCTCCTACACCATGAGCTTTCATTTTATCTGCAACTTTATAACCTTCTAGAATATGTGTAAATGTGTTTATTCTGAAATTGAATTTTTCAGCAACTTTCATCAACATATTTATTTCACTTTGTACATAAGAGTGGCAAGAAATAAAACGTTCTTTATTTAAAATTTCAGCCAAGGTTTCCATTTCTAAATCTTTTCTATAAGGCTTTCCACTTTTCTTTAAGGCGTCATATTCTTTTGCTCTTTGAAAATAATCTGTGTATACTTGCTCAACACCCATTCTGGTTTGAGGAAAACGGATTGTTTGTGCGCTTCCCCAATTTGATTGTTTTACATTTTCACCTAGGGCAAACTTTATAAATTTTGGAGAATTACTATACAACATAGCATCAGCAGTTTCACCCCATTTTAATTTTATAATAGCTGACCTACCTCCAATTGGGTTTGCTGAACCATGTAAAATTTGACTGGTGGTTACACCACCTGCCAAATTACGATAGATATTAATATCTTCATTATCAATATTATCTTCTATGGTTACTTCTGCACTTGAATTATGACCTGCTTCATTGATAGAAGCTGCGGCAATATGAGAATGTTCATCAATAATACCGGCAGTTAAATGTTTATCGGTTGCGTCAATAATTTTAGCATTTTTAGCAGACAGATTTGTACCTATTTTTACAATTTTTCCATTTTTAACCAATACATCAGTATTTTTTAGAATACCATCTTTTTCGTTGGTCCAAACAGTTGCATTTTTAAAAAGTATGGTTTCTTGTGTTGGTTTTTCTTTGATTCCATAACCAATATTAGGATATGTTATAGGTAAAATTGTTGGAGCTTCTTTCTCTTTTTTGTCTTTTTTATCTTCATCTTTCTTTTCTGATACTTTTTTTATAGCTGTCCAAGTGGTTACAGTGCCATTAGAAAGTGTAGCCTCTCCATGCAAGTTGTCACTATCAGTTTTGACACTACCATGTAATCTATTGGATGAATCACCGTCGGTTAAAATAATTCCAATCCAACCATCATTATAACGAATTTTAGATTTTATTTTTACGGTATCCTTTTTAACAGTTATACTTGGTTTGGTAGGTTTACCCTTAATTTTTAAATCATATGTATTGCCTGCTAAAGAAAGCGTATAATCACCACTTACATCTTTAACATTCATTGCATTGAGGCTATATTTTGAGCCTTGCACCCAGTTTTCAAATAGGGTAGTCTTAACATCAAATATATCGCCAGAACAAATTAAAAAATTGGCATGCATTCCTTTTTTAAGAGCACCTATCTGATTGCTTTTTCCTAAAATTTGAGCAGGTATCGTAGTCAATGCTTCCAGTGCTTTTGTTTTATCCAATCCATATTCAATTGCTTTTTGCAAATTTTTATTGAAATCTTTCAACGATTTTAAATGATGTGTTGTGAACGAAAATGAAACTCCGTTATTAGCCAATACAGCAGGATTCGAAGGTGCTTGATTCCAATAACGCATATCTGCTAGACTTACATAGTCTGCTTGAAAAGGGTTCTCTACATCATATGCTTTAGGGAAATTTAATGGAAGTATAAAAGTTGCATTGGTGTTTTTAATTTCATCAACCATTTGATACTCATCTCCTTTACCAACAATAGTATATTGAATGTTAAATAAGTCACCAATTTTATCGGCACGTAAGGCATTCGATTTTCCATTTGCATAAAAAATTTGAGGCAAATTCTTATTACCATTTAATGCTTGCAGAGATATGTCTTTGGTTGATACATTTCCTTTTGCGTACCAATCGGCATCGTAATATACTTGCCGTAACAAAGCCATTGCACCCATAAGAGAAGTAGGATATCCTTGTTTTGAAAGTTTACTTTTATTAAATGATAAGTATTGTGCAGAAACATTATCTAACAATCTATTTGCATTCGCCTCATTTGAATTTAATGCAACCAAAACACCGGTACCTCTAATAATACCATCTTGAAGATGTGTATTTACAACTCCGAAGCCTGCTTTTCGTAATTCGGTAGCTTTTTTAGTATCAAACTTAAATTTATCAAAAGCATTTGTTTCTGGTCTAATATGCTCATTCCAATAATAGCCTTTCCGTTTAGAATCATATTGAGGTGCTTGTCTGAATCCGTTACCTTTTGATTTAGGAATTGCCACACCAAAATTAGAATACGCATCGATAAAAGAGGGATAGATACTTTTTCCGTTAAGGTCAATAATAGTTGCATTTTTAGGAATTGTGATGCCAACACCAACATTTACAACCTTACCTTCTTTAATAAGTAATGTCCCTTTTTCAATTATTTGAGTAGGAGTACTGTAAATTTTAGCATTTGTAAAAGCAGTATAATTTGAATTCTTGCTTTTTACACCATCATTCTTGGGAAAATATTCTTGTGCAGATACATTGATAAAACTAAAAAGAATGCACAAAAGTAAAACCCTCAACTGTAGTAATGAGTATGAGTTTTTCATGAATAGGTTAATTGAGTTAGAAAAGTTAAAGTTATAATTATAAATGTAGAATATGATGAGAACTAAAAAATTAACATTTCTTTAAGAATTTTTTGTTTCGCAGAAATGTACATAATTTCTTAGAGATTGCCATACTTCGACTGCGTTCAGCGCAGGCTATCCTTCATCCCTTTCTGCCGACAGGCAGGCTTGTAATGACATCAAAATTTATGGCAAAATTATAAGAAGCAAGGTATTAGTTTTTAAAATTATAACCCATACTTTTCATTATAGGCAACTAATAAGTTTACCATCTTACTATAACTTTGCATTCCATCTTTTTGCTGATTGGCTTTTAGATAATTATCATAAAATAATTTAAAAAAGGGCTCTGCCTTATTTTGATACGATTCCCAGAAATCTTGAGATTCCTTAATATTCTTTAAAATACCTACGGGTATTTCTTTAATAATCTCTTTTGATACTATAGAGTCTTTAAAATGGATTGCAGAAACTGAATACCTAAATGCTGTTAAATATGCCGAATAGTTAAAATTAGGGTCGCTACTTCTAGTAGCGGCCAAAAAACCAATAAAGTTTGCTTCACTTTCTGAGGCAATACCTAGCTGATGTGCTACTTCATGACTACTAATCATAGGTAAGTTAACCTTGGGTACCAAGTAATCTACTTGAGCTTCACCAGAAATAGGATTTAAATATCCAGAGAACCCCATATAGGTGAGTGGCAAACTAAAAATGGATTTTTTTAAAGATACTTTTTGATACCTGAATTGTGGATATTCTTTCGCCAAGGCTTCATAACCCAATACCGTTCTAGTGATTATTTCAGTTTTGGATTGTGGTATTTCAACTTTTATAGAATCGTTTGAAACGATTTGTAAATGTGTTTGAGTTAATTTATGTAATAAATCCTGTGTTAGATTGGTTAGCTCTTCTAGAGTATATTCTTTTTGTTCAAGATTCAGTGTTTGAAACAATGAATTTCTATGATAATTCAATCCCCATAATATATGGAACAGAAAATAAAAAACAGAGAGGTAGGCTCCGAATTTAAATAGTTGCTGCTTGGTATTTTTAAATCTGTTTTTAATAAATTGAATAATAGATATGAGAAAAATCAATCCTACCAAAAAGTAAAAAATATCACCTACTGAAAAAGGAATCCATCCAAAAAAACTTCTAAATATGTTGGAAATAAAAAGATATATTCCATTTGAATAATAATATTCAATTTGATTCGGGAAATTAGAAACCAATTTTACTAAAAGGATTTGTATCACTAATAAAAGGCTAAGTATTTGATATACGGTTAGTTTCTTCATTTTTCAAAAATAACAATAAATATATTCTAAATAAATCTACTTTGACTTATTAACAAAACTTTCACTTGTTAACAAAATCTGTGTACAAATATTGTTGTAACTTATAGGAGAAATCTGGTTTAAAAAATTACATTTGCACATCTGAAAGAGAGAATGGAGTTGATGAATAATTTCCCCAAAATTTCTATTTTTTTAAATAAAAACAAACTGCTCTTAACCAAATATGAAACTCTAACCACGTGAAAAAGTTGCAACCAGTACATAGTCAAAGTATTAAAAAAGGCACTTTAATCAATCTTGAAAAAGGAAAATTACCTCCGCAAGCTGTTGATTTAGAGGAAGCTGTGCTTGGTGCAATGATGATTGATAAAAAAGGAGTTGATGATGTAATCGACATTTTGCATTCTGAAACGTTTTACAAACAAGCGCATCAATATATTTTTGATGCCATTTTCACCTTGTTTAATGAATCTGAACCTATTGATTTATTGACAGTATCTAATCAACTTCGAAAAGATAGTAAACTTGATAGTGTAGGAGGTGATTTCTATTTAGTAAACCTTACACAAAAGGTTTCCTCGTCTGCACATATTGAGTTTCATGCAAGAATCATTCTTCAGAAATATATCCAACGCAGATTGATTAGTATCTCTTCAGAAATTATTGATGAAGCGTATGATGAAACAACAGATGTTTTTGATTTACTCGATTCCGCTGAAACAAAATTATTTGATGTAACACAAGGAAATCTTAAAAAGAGTTCTGAAGCTGCTGAAGGGTTGGTATCTCAAGCTCTTAAGAAAATTGAAGAAATAGCAGGTAAGGAGGGAATGAGCGGTGTACCTTCAGGGTTTACTAAATTAGATGCACTAACTTCTGGTTGGCAACCTTCCGATTTAGTGATTATAGCGGCAAGACCTGGTATGGGTAAAACGGCTTTTGTAATGTCTATGGCAAAAAATATGTCTATAGATTTTGATATACCAGTAGCTATCTTTTCACTGGAGATGTCGTCAGTACAATTAATCACGAGAATGATTTCTAGTGAAACTGGAATTCCCTCTGGAAAATTAAGAAAGGGAGATTTACAACCTCACGAATGGGAGCAGTTAAATATAAAAGTTAAAAACTTATCAAAAGCACCTATTTTTATTGATGATACACCATCTTTATCCATTTTTGATTTGCGCGCAAAGGCAAGACGTTTGGCATCTCAGCATGGTGTAAAAATAATTGTCATTGATTATTTACAATTGATGACGGCTGGTACGAGCTCAAAAGGTGTTGGTAATAGAGAACAAGAAATTTCTATGATTTCTCGGAATTTAAAAGCATTGGCAAAAGAGCTAAATATTCCGGTTATTGCTTTATCACAATTATCTCGTGCTGTTGAAACACGTGGAGGTAGTAAACGTCCGTTATTATCAGATTTACGTGAATCTGGTGCTATAGAACAAGATGCTGATATTGTTTCATTTATTTTTCGCCCTGAGTATTATGGACAAACCGAATGGGATGATGATGAACGTACCCCTTGTGAAGGACAAGGAGAATTTATTGTTGCAAAGCATCGTAATGGAGGTTTGGAAAACATCAGACTTAAATTTACAGGTCATTTAGCACAATTTTCAGATTTGGAAGAGGCATTTGCAACGGAATTTCAATCTAAGATGAATGATTCTATTACACCCAACCTTCCAAGTGCCGAGGAAGCTTTTGGTAGTGATAATGAAGATGATGTACCTTTTTAGATAATATTTATTTAAATATTTCCATCTAAATAGCCTTTTAAACTTTTTTTAATAAAATAATTCCACCCTTGAACACCACTTTCTCTGGTGAATTCAGGAATGTTGTCAGGAAAACTCTCTATAGCTGTCGAAGTTAGTTTTAATTTTGTTTGATGCACTTCCTTTATTAACTCAAAAATTACAATTGACCTACCTTGATATCCTTCATACCTCCAATCATATGTTATTTTTTTCATTGGTACAACCTCTGTCAATTTCCATAAATGAGGAAAAACTCTATCTTCAACTTGAACGACAAAGCGTGTTTCAAAACCTACTGTCGGATTAAATGATGGAATATTGTCAAAAAACCAACGTTTCATTTTAGCAAGTTCAGTTATAGCTTTCCAAACATTTTCTATGGAACTATCAAATAGCTGTTCTACTATAATTGATTTATCTGTTTTTTTCATAAGGTGCTCATTTAATAATTAGACTTTTCTATGTAGTATGACGATTCGGCTACATCAGGCATGAGGAGAATATCCAACATTTTTTAATTTAAGTTATAAACTCATATTAATTATTATACACTACATATTATTTTTTACCTGTTATTTCTTTACCGATTCTACGATACTCATTTTTTACGGCAAGAGGCATATTTCTAGCTCCTATAGATTCTGGTACATCAAAACCACTAGGCCAAAAATAACCCAGTATTGCAATTGTTAATGTTTCCTCTTTTGCCAATTGATAATAGTTATTGGCAACATCTTTCATTTCATTTAATGCTATTCCACCAAAATCTCCATGAGCGAAATCAATAAAATGAGTGTCCATAATCAATACCAATTTTTGCTGATTATTGGTGAATTTTGATTTTAAAAGGTTTAGTTCATTCCGATAAGTCTGGTCAGTGTTAGGGTTTTTAATAAAATAATGGTCAAAACCAATCCAATCTACAGAAGTAGGAATTTGAAGCTCATTTATTGCCGTATACGCTTCAATAATTAGTATTGGAATATCTGGGAAAGTCGATTTTGTATAGTCGGTAGCAGACTTTAAGTCGAAAAATGAAATAGAATTCCACGTGGGCTCTTCGCCAATATAGAAAGCTTGAATTAATTCTTGACTAGACTGAAGTTGATTTACACTCACAAATTCATTCCATCTATTTTGATAATCATTTCTTAGCTTATATATTACCCCAGATTGCCCTCCAGTACCCACCAATTCGAAGAATATTTCATTTAAATGCAATATACTTTTCATTTGTAAATTGGCTTTAGCATTCATTCTTTCAACAATATTATCAGAAGGATTTACAACCAATATGTCCGCCATATTTGAAAATTCATGTACTTCATTGGAATAGTCTGTTTTCACAACAGTATCGGAGGGGTCATCCCAAAAGGTATCAATCAAAGTAAAGCCAAAATATTTAATATGGTTTGTGTCAGAAACTAAGGTCGATTGCCCTTCTTTAATACAAGAAGAGAATCCTAAAACAAAAAATGCAATTATGAATTTATAGATTATCTTATTCATTATTTTAATTGGTTATAACCTTCGTTATATCATATATAATTAGGGTTAAACATGTTGGTCAATCAGAATAGTGTTTCCATCTGGATCTATCACCACAATACTAGCGGGACCAGATGTATTTTCATCTGCCTCTTTATCTAATTTGATATTTTTATTTTTTAGTTGTTTTTGAATTTCTCTAACATCATCAAAGGAATCCAGTTTTGTAGCGTTTTCGTCCCAACCCGGATTAAATGTTAAGATATTGTTTTCAAACATTCCTTGGAAAAGTCCGATTAACGAATTTTCATTTTTCATAATGAGATAATTCATTTTAATAGCACCAGCAAATACTGTAAAACCAAGGTTTTCGTAAAATAGTTTTGAAGCATTAATGTCCTTGACACTAAGGCTTAATGAGAATGCGCCTATTTTCATATTGTTGTTATTTATAAGAGATTAAATTGTTTATATATTTTCTACCATGAGTATAGCATTGTTATTGAGATTACAAAACCCAAGTTCATTTGTGTTCTAAGGCATTCTTAGTTGAAACTTAATTTTCCATTTCTTCAATCAATTTCCTACTTACTACGGTATCATAAATAATTTTTAATTCTAAAATTTTATTTTGATTGTCAAACTCAAGAATATCTACAACATCAAATTCTACAATTTTCCCTGACCTCACCGTCCATTTGTATTCAAAATAGAGTGCAAGTTTTCCGGTGTCTGAATCCTCGAAAATTCCTTTTAGATTTAATTCAGAATTAATAGTATCATTATTAAGTACTGTATAAAATTTATCTACATTACACGCTCCGTAAATGGGTGAATACACTTTTCCATTTTTAGCAAAAAGATTTATTATTCTTTTAATATTTCCTTTTGAAAGAAAATCAATGTATTGTTTTGCTATTTCCTTTTTTGTCATTTTTATTATTTCGCTTTAAATATTTTTTTTAGAAAGATTATATCTAAATATTCTTAATAGTTACTCATTTTCAGATTCCAGTATCATCTTTTTCAGCAACGAAATTTGTCCTAAATGGTAGTAACTGTGTTCAATAATTCCTTCAATATTTCTACGATAATTCCCGTATTTTTCATCTACAAAAGGTTGATCTAGTTGTTCGTTGGACATTCGCTCAATGTGTTTTGCAAAGGTTACTGAATTGGCAAATAATTTATTTCGAATATTTTCCCAATCTTCTTTGGATTCAATCATTGGAAACTCAAAACTATATTTATCTCTAATTTCAAGACCTCCACCTTCAAAAACATTTAAAATTCCAGACACATAATAATTAATATGAAGGGTGAGTGTAGCAATAGTGTTTAATGACCCTATTTTCTTTATTGCTTGTTTCCATTCTACATGTGCTAACAAATCCTTATAATTTGTATTTGCAATCCACGTTCCATTTAAAAAAACTTCTCTGAAACGTTTTGAAATTTCATTTGGATTTTCCATTACTCAATGGTGTTTGGTTTTGTTGACTTTAATTTCTCGACTATGGTAGTTTTATAAATTTAGGATGAACTTTTCTAAATTAACAAAGACCTGAGCAATTAATTACAATAGCATTGAACTAGTTGTTTTTTTTAATTATATCTTTAATAACTTTTGAAGTTAATTCAAACCCTTTTTGATGTGGCCACCCTTCCCAAACTATAATTCCATCTGGGTTTATCAAAATACAATGAGGTATTCCACGAATTTCTAGTATTTTATTCATTCTTTTTTCTGTGTCAATTGCATTGTAGTATTCAATTTTAGGTTTTTTTTGCTTTTTAACTTTATGTTTTGGTTCATCACTTATTCCTATTACAATTAAATCATCTTTAAACTCTCTCTGAAATGAATTTAAATCAGGTATTGCTTTTTTACAAGGCCCACACCAAGTAGCCCAAAAATCGATAAGTACAAACTTACCCGACGTGTCAGGCTCGTCAGATAACCATTCTTCTACAATTAGTTTTGGAGCTTTTTTATTGATAAAAGATTTAGCCCATAACTTTTTTTCCTGAGCGTAAGAAGTCATAATAAAGAAACCTAGAATTAATAAAGCTGTTTTTTTCATTATTTGATTTTTAATTTTAATGTGTTATAACAATTATATAAACATATAAAACCTGTCTGATAATTGGTAGTTTTATATTGGTTATGCACGCAAGGTACTAAAAATGCTATATTAAGATATATACTTTTTTTATATGTAACTAATCATTATATTGGATGGCTAGTCATGAGAAAACATTTCATAAAAAACAACTAATAATTCGTAGTTATTGTTATTAAATTTTTAATTTTGATTCCGTTCTGTGTTAAAGTTTCTGCAGATGCATTTTAATATTTAAACTATATACCATCAAAAAATTGGTAAAACATATTATTTTAATAACACTATTATTTGTCTCGCAGACAATGGTTGCTTCATTTATTTTAATACCAATGGATGATATAAGTCAACAAAATCATTTAAAAGCTTATGGTATTACTTTTTACTCATTACAAAAAGGAAATAATGTAAAGTGGTTATTAAATTATAGAGGAGGTTCTTTTTTATTAGAAGATGTGGCTAATTTTAGGGACGAATGTAAAATTAGAGGCGTTTCTTATGAAGTTATATCAGATACTGAAGCACTGCGAATTTTAGAACAAATTGCAAGTCCTTCCCAAAATATGGAAGCTGTAATATTAGAAAAAGCACCTAAAATAGCCGTATATTCTCCCAAAGACAAAATGCCTTGGGACGATGCCGTAACGATGGTATTGAGTTATGCAGAAATACCTTTTGATGTAATTTATGATGAAGAGGTATTGCAAGATAAATTATTGTTATATGAATGGTTACACTTACATCATGAAGATTTTACAGGTCAGTTTGGTAAATTTTATGGCGCATATAGAACAGCTTCTTGGTATATCGAAGGGAAACATGATGCAGAAATGTTGGCTGAAAAGCTAGGTTATGCTAAAGTGTCTCAAGAAAAATCAGCTGTTGCACTGAGAATAAGAGATTATGTTATTGGAGGTGGATTTATGTTTGCCATGTGTTCTGCAACAGATAGCTTTGACATCGCATTGGCAGCAGAGGGTGTAGATATCTGCGAAGTTATGTTTGACGGAGACCCTTCAGAACCCAATTATGAGCAAAAGATTGATTATTCTAACACATTTGCATTTACTGATTTTGGATTGGTAAGAAACCCTACCGAATACGAATTTTCTTCTATTGATATGACTCGGAAACGTCAGAATCAAATACATAGAACAGAAGATTATTTTTCATTGCTGGAATTTTCTGCAAAATGGGATCCAGTTCCTACCATGTTATGTCAAAACCATACGCAATTGGTAAAAGGATTCATGGGGCAAACTACAAGTTTTGAAAGAAGTACAGTAAAACCAACAGTGTTGGTTATGGGTGAAAATAAAGCCAACAATGAAGCACGATATATACACGGAGTAAAAGGAAAGGGAATGTGGACTTTCTATGGAGGCCATGACCCTGAAGATTATACTCATAGGGTAGGAGACCCCAAAACAGAATTAGATTTGCATCCAAACTCTCCTGGATATCGTTTAATTTTAAATAATGTGTTGTTTCCTGCTGCAAAGAAGAAGAAACAAAAAACCTAATATATGAGACCAATTTTATTTATTATTTTTATTAGTATTTTGACTTTATTTTCATGTGTAAAATCAGGAAAATCCTCAAGTAAAGAGATAAACAAAACTACTGTTAAAACGGACAAAAAGAAGATAGATCATTACACTTGCCCCAATGGACATAAAGGGTCTGATAAAAAAGGGGTATGTCCTGATTGTAGCTCCCTCTATGTACATAATCAAGCTTTTCACGGCAAACAGATATTAACTTTTCCACCGGTAGTAAGTGATGCTGATAAGAATAAACCCGCACCTGCGCAAAATGCCTATGGAGATTATCATTATATTTGTTTAAATGGACATGAAGGAGGTTCTGGAACTTCTGGTAATTGTGCAGACTGCAGTACCAAACTAACACATAATCAAGCATATCATAAATAAAATTACGATATACTTGGATTTTTTGTAGAAAAACAGAAAACATAAAGCATAAAAAAACCCTTAAACTAGAGCTAATTTAAGGGTTTAATGATTGCTGAATTTTTATGAAATTGTGTTATCTAATCTAAAAATCCTAACCATTTTAAAGCAATCATTAGAAGAATGATAACCACCCCAGATAAAAATAATACCCTAATCAATTTATCCCAAAAGTGGCTATCATATTTAGTAGTTCTATTTCTTTTTCTATTCGTTGACTTTTCATCGTAATCAAACATATTTTTGGCTCTAACTTTATCTATTTCAAAAGTAGGTTATCGCAATATGTTATAAAAATGTTATATTAAAAAAGGGGAAAAATCCCCCACCAAAAGGGGAAAAACCCCCTTTGTGTTTTTAAACCTGAGTTCGGCGTAAGGAATTAATCACAGTTAATAGCAATTTTTATAGACAAGACGTGGCTTTGATAGACTATGATTAGTTTGAAAAGTCATAACGAAGTATATGGAACTTGCTATTAATCCATCGGAAAGTCTTATAAACAACAATCTTTAAATAATAAAAGCCTTGAATTAATAATAAATCTACATTTTTAGTATTCAAATCTCACTATTTATAAGGCTTCTGTGGAAAATTACTTACGTCGAATTCAGGTTTTAATATTAATTTGATATAAGTATATTTGTTGAATATCAAAAAGCAATTTAAGAATGCCAGAGACAATTTTTAGTATTTTATTAGGTATCGGTTTGGCAGCTTCTGTAGGATTTCGGATTTTTGTTCCATTATTTGCATTGAGTATTGCGTCGTATTATAATATAATTCCACTAAACGAAAATTGGGAATGGATTGGTAGTTCTGCTGCAATGCTAACCTTAGGCATCGCAACAATTGCCGAAATAGGAGCCTATCTCATACCTTGGTTAGATAATTTGTTAGATACAATTGCAGTGCCCCTAGCTGCACTGGCAGGTACCGCTGTTATGTTATCTACCATGGCTGATTTAGCCCCTGTTATTACATGGTCACTGGCTATTATTGCTGGTGGTGGTACAGCAACCGCTATTAAAGCCTCTACAAGTACTACACGATTGGCTTCAACTGCCACTACAGGTGGTTTGGCAAACCCTATAGTTTCAACAGTAGAATCAGGCACTTCAATTGTCATGTCAATATTAGCTTTGGTTGCACCTGTGTTGGCAATCGTTTTTGTAATTATAATATTGTGGTTATTTTTTAAAGTGTTTAAATGGTTTAAACCTAGGAAAAAGAGTTTAGAATAAATAGTTACATTAACCCGTTGTGCATTTTGAGTTAGAATACTTTCCGAAATGTCTGTTCGAGTGATTTTTTGATAAAAAAATAGTATCGAGAACTAATTTAATAATTAAAATTCTTATTCTCGATACTCCCGAGGTTTCGGGATTACTCATTTCAATCGTAAAATTCACTCGTCCAGAGACTTCGGGAGACAGAATTTATCAAAATGCACAACAGGTTTACATTAGTTAATTAAAACTCTAAATGGTTTTTAGCAACGATTTTACATTTTGAATAGTGTACTTATGCATTTGATGATTTTTTTTAGAAAAGTGTTTAGATTCATCATATACTTTTTGTAGCATTTCTTTTGCTGCTATTTCCTTATTCTGATGGATTAGATGTTGCGCTAGTAGTAGTCGTTCATTATAATTTGAAAAGCCAGTGTCTATTTTT
>Ga0256847_1001202_pt1 | contig 13760 bp, 14 predicted proteins | sample TeddybearmetaG_FD_189099 | JGI IMG/M metagenome (GOLD analysis project Ga0256847, IMG submission 189099) | Hydrothermal vent microbial communities from East Pacific Rise, Pacific Ocean - Teddybear | ecosystem: Environmental > Aquatic > Marine > Hydrothermal vents | place: Pacific Ocean: East... | reverse complement strand
CTACCATTGGTAATTGCAACTCTGTGGCTTTAGTTGCTAATTGTTTAAAAAGTGCTTGATGCCCTAAATGTACGCCATCAAAATTACCTATTGTGGCAACACAATTTTGATGATGTTTGCGTAGTTGGGAAATGCTTCTAATAAATTCCATCTATAAATTACGAGTAGCACGGCGTTTTTTTAATTCAATTAAAGTTAATATAGGTCCAGATAGCGCGTAAATTAAAAAACATAAAAAGATAATTTGCGATGGATCAATTGCAATTAGTACGAATAGCATTATTAACATCGGAATAGTTATAAAAGGTACTCTATCTTTGAGATCAAAGTTTTTAAAACTATTGTAACGAACTTTACTAACCATTAAAAAGCCGCTACTTAGAGTTATAAATAATGCTGGTATGACTAATGTGGAACCTTCAATTTGATAATCTGTACCTAACCATACAAATCCAGCCATTAAAGCAGCAGCCGATGGGCTAGCTAATCCTTGAAAATAACCTTTACTTTCTTCTAATTCTACTTGGGTATTAAAACGAGCTAAGCGTAATGCTGTAGCGGCAGTATAAATAAAAGCGGCTAACCAACCAATTTTGCCAAGAATATTAGAGATTTCAATTAAGGATGATAAAGACCATTGATACATAAGTAAAGCGGGGGCTAAACCAAAAGAGATTAAGTCTGAAAGACTGTCGTATTCAGCCCCAAATGCACTTTCACTACTGGTCAAGCGGGCAACGCGCCCATCAAGACCATCAAGTATCATGGCAATAAAAATTGCAATAGCTGCTGCTTCAAAATGATTCTGAATAGCGGCAACAATTGCATAGAAACCAGAAAATAAAGCGGCAGAAGTAATTAAGTTAGGTAATAAATAAATACCTCTACGCCGCTTTTCTGGAGTTTCAATTTCATTGCTCATAGTTGAGTTAGTTTTTAGTTTTATCAACTAGTTGATTAGCCTTAATCCAAGGCATCATCCCACGCAATTTTGCACCGACTTGTTCAAGTTGATGTTCGCGCCCTAAACGACGTTTGGCTTTGAAGCTGGCTTGACCTGTTTGATTTTCCATAATAAATTCTCTTGCAAATTCACCGTTTTGAATTTCTTTCAGAATTTTTTGCATTTCTGCTTTGGTTTCGTCAGTAATAATACGTGGTCCACGAGTTAAATCGCCATATTCAGCGGTATTAGAAATGGAGTAACGCATATTGGCTATTCCACCTTCATACATTAAATCAACAATTAATTTTAGTTCGTGTAAACATTCAAAGTAGGCCATTTCAGGTGCATAGCCAGCTTCTACCAAGGTTTCAAAACCTGCTTGTGCTAAAGAGGTTACGCCTCCACAGAGAACAGCTTGTTCACCAAAGAGGTCGGTTTCTGTTTCTTCACGGAAACTAGTTTCAATAATCCCAGCGCGTCCACCGCCATTAGCACTGGCATAAGAGAGAGCAATCTCTCTACTTTGTCCAGAAGAGTCTTGATAAATAGCAATTAAAGAGGGTACACCTCCACCTTGAGTATAAGTAGAACGTACTAAATGACCGGGACCTTTTGGTGCGATCATAATGACATCTATATTTTCAGATGGTTCGATTTGTTCAAAATGAATATTAAAGCCATGTGCAAAAGCAAGCACGGAACCAGCTTTTAAATTAGGTGCAATACTATCGCGATAAACTTTAGCTTGATTCTCATCTGGAACCAGAACCATGACTAAGTCTGCCCAAGCAACAGCTTGATCAACAGGCATAGAACGTAAACCAGCCTGTTCAACTTTATGAGCTGATTCTGAACCACTGCGTAATCCTACGACAACCTCAACGCCTGAATCTTTTAAGTTATTGGCATGGGCATGACCCTGTGAGCCATAACCAAGAATGGCTACTTTTTTACTTTGAATAATTGATAGATCTGCGTCTTTATCGTAATAGACGTTCATTTAAGCTTCCTCTTTTTATTATATAATTATAAATGTAAATTTATATCACCACGTCCAATACCTAAAATACCTGAACGTACTACTTCCAGTATTTTCATATTTTCTAGTGCTTTAATGAAGGCATCTAATTTATTAGATGTTCCTGTTAGTTCAACTGTATAATTATTATTGACATCAATAATCTTACCACGAAAAATATCAACTAAACGCTTGACTTCTTCGCGTTGAGTAGATGTTGGTACATTAATTTTGACTAACATTAATTCGCGTTCTATATGCACACCTTCTGTTAAATCAATCAGTTTGATCACATCAACTAGTTTATTTAGTTGTTTGGTGATCTGTTCAATGATGTTATCAGAGCCTCTGGTTACCAAAGTCATCCTTGAAACTGTAGGGTCTTCGGTTGCTGCAACGGTTAAAGATTCGATATTATAACCACGCGCTGAAAATAAACCGGCAACTCTTGATAAAGCTCCTGATTCATTTTCTAATAAAAGTGAAATTGTATGACGCATTTTTAAGCAAGTTCTCCTTCTGGGCGTAAAACCATTTCATTATGGCTTTTACCAGCAGCAACCATAGGATATACATTTTCTTTGTCGTCAATAATAATATCCATAAATACTAGTTTATCTTTAATAGCTAAAGCTTCTTTTAATGCTGCTTCAACATCGCTAGGTTTTTCGATTTTCATACCAACATGCCCATAACTTTCCGCCAATTTAATAAAATCTGGCAAGGATTCTACATAAGAATGTGAGTAACGATTATCATAAAACATTTCTTGCCATTGACGTACCATGCCCATGTAACCATTATTTAAATTAATAATTTTAATAGGCAAATCGTATTGTTTACAGGTTGATAATTCTTGTATGCACATTTGAATGCTGGCTTCACCGGTAACACAAACGACTGTATCATCTGGATAGGCTAATTGTACACCCATAGCTGCTGGCAGACCAAATCCCATTGTACCTAAGCCACCAGAATTAATCCATCGACGCGGTTGCAGAAATTGATAGAATTGTGCGACAAACATTTGATGTTGACCAACATCAGATGTAACGAAAATTTCACCTTTAGTTAGTTCACTTAATGTTTCTATTACAAATTGTGGTTTAATTTTATCACTATTACGATTATAAGCTAAAGAATTTGTTTCTTGTTTCCAAGTTTTAATTTGTTTCCACCAAGCAGCTAAAGCATTAGCATCTGGTTTTTTATCAGTTTCTTTAATGATTTTTATAAGCGCGGTTAATACTCTATCAACTGTTCCAACGATTGGAATGTCAACTGTTACAGTTTTAGATATTGAAGCAGGATCAATATCAATATGTATAATTTTAGTTTTAGGACAAAATTGCGCAAGATCGCCTGTTACTCGATCATCAAATCTAGCACCTATTGCGATTAATACATCAGCTTGGTGCATTGCTGTATTAGTTTCATAGGCACCGTGCATTCCTAACATTCCAATAAATAAAGGGTCATTTGCTGGATAACTACCTAAACCCATTAAAGTTTGAGTAATTGGAAAACCTAATAAGTGGGTAAACTCAATTAATTGTTTTGAGGCATTACCCATTATAACCCCACCACCAGTATAAATAACTGGGCGTTTAGCTGATAAGATCAATTCAGCGGCGCGACGTATTTGTCCCATATGTCCATTCAACACTGGTTTATAAGATCGCATTTGAATAGTTTCTGGGTATTCAAACGCTGCCTTATGTGCAGTTATATCTTTAGGAATATCTATTATAACTGGACCGGGACGACCTGTAGTAGCGATATAAAAGGCTTTTTTAAAAGTTGTCGCTAATTCCTTAACATCTTTAACTAAAAAATTATGTTTTACGCATGGACGAGATATACCAATAGAATCAACCTCTTGAAATGCGTCATTACCAATCAGCGTGGTAGCTACTTGCCCTGTTATAATGATCATAGGAATAGAATCCATATAAGCAGTGGCTATACCAGTAATAGCATTAGTTGCACCGGGACCAGAGGTTACTAATGCCACCCCGGGTTTACCTGTAGCTCGTGCATAGCCATCGGCTGCATGAGTTGCTCCTTGTTCATGACGAACTAGAATATGTTGTACTTTATTTTGTTGAAATAAAGCATCATAAATATGCAGCACAGCACCACCCGGATATCCAAATATAAATTCGACACCCTCGGCAACTAAACTATTAATTAAAATATTGGCACCAGTTATTTGATTAGCTTCATTGGCATCCTCGTTCATTTAAGTCCTCTTTTATAAAAGTTAGTATTAAAATTCTTTTTGAATTATATTTAAAAAATGTTTTCTCATGTTAAGGTTTTTACCTTTGACCCAAAAAACCACAAGATTTTCATCTGTAATACATCGAATTACGCTAAGGTATTTATTATCATTTTGTCCTGTGACCGAATAATAATTATTAATCTCTATATTTTTATAAAATCCAGCTTTTTTAATTGCTAATTCGGCTTGATTTAAACATATTTGTTGACTTAAAATAGTATCCATTTCAATTTTTGATATTAGCATGTCATGGGGTTTATCTTCTGTAGGTTCAATGTTATAATTAAACTCTTGAATTTTTTTTCGTAATATATTAGCTTGTTGTTTAATATTTTTAAGAGTATTTGCAACCACAACAACAACAACGATTCCTTGATGAGCTAAACATTTGATAACAGCTTTATACTTATAAGGTATTTTATCACGATAAGCGGCAAATAAAGTTGCATTTTTTTTATACTGGATAATCTTTTCAAAGCCATTATTTTTTAGTACTTGCTTTGCTGTGACTACACATTTTTGATTTTTAAGAGCTTTGATCTCTCCAACGCTTATGCTAAGATAAGGTGGAATTGATGTTTTATTATAAGATCGATTCTCTGTATTTGTTAGTCGTTTAGAACGGCTTAATTTTTCAATTTGCTGACGTAAATTGTTAGCTTTTTTTAAGATATATCTAGGTGTTTGTGCTACGATAATTACTATTATTAATTTTGGTAGGCATTTGACTAGACTTTTATATTTATATTGCGGCTTATTTTTATAGGCAGCAAATAATAAATTGGCATTACCTTTGTATTGGGTTATTTTTTGAAATCCTTCAGTTTGAAGAACTTTTTTAGCAGCTATTAAACAAGTAGATTGGTTAATATTTTTTCCGACACTGATGCCAATATAAGGTGATACCGCAAGTAAGAATTGTGAATAAAGCATTAATAATATTAATATTATTTTTAATAAAATGTTTTTCATCTAAATATCCTATGATACAATCTCTAAAATCATCAACTTTAAAGGAGCCATTTTATGGCGAATAAATCTAAAGCCAATACAAATTCGTCTAATGTAACTAATTTACATGATGGGCTTGTACTTTTAGATAGTACATTAAAAGCATTAGTAGATGCTGTCAATGATGTTATAACTGAAATCAACGATTTACAGCCGTTGTTAAATAACAATGTTGCGGTTAAGGAGTCAGCACCTAAACCTAAGCCTAAACCTAAACCTAAACCTAAACCTGTAAAAGCTGTAAAGAAAAAAGTTGTCAAAAAGCCAACACCTAAAAAGTCACCATCTGAGATGTTTTTAGATACAATTAATACTTCATCTATTGATGAGATCATAGAAAAGCTTAAACAAGCAAATACTAGACAAAATGTTATTAAAAATATTTTAAATGAGAGAAAAAAGGATGATTTTCAAACCTTTACTTCTTTAGAAGAAGTAGTGACACGTATTAAAGGTTTGGCAACTCCAAGCTTAGATAAAATTATACAACAATGGTCTTAATTTGATTTTGGGCGAACATATAGTTCGCCTTTTATAATGAATAATATTCCTTATTTATCAGTATTAGTACCAATATATAATGAAGCAGAAAATATTGGTTTATTAATCGGTGAAATTCGTGCGGCTTTAGATGGTTTAATAGACTATGAATTAATATATGTTGATGATGGTAGTAATGATGGAAGTTGGCAAATTTTGCAACAGTTGAGTCAGGATTTTAATCAATTACAAATTATTCGTCATGGTTCTACATATGGACAAAGTATAGCTATTTTAACTGGGGTTAAAGCAGCGGTTGGTACATGGATTGTGACTTTAGATGGTGATGGTCAAAATGATCCAGCCGATATTCCACGTTTGTTAGCGACTTTAAAACAACATTCATCAATACAAATGGTTGCTGGTATTAGGCTTAAACGTCAAGATAATTGGCTAAAACGTATTTCTTCACGTTTCGCTAATGGAATACGTCGCCGCTTATTGCGTGATGATACAATAGATACTGGTTGCGGGCTAAAACTATTTTCGCGTCAAGCATTTCTAACTTTACCACATTTTAATCATATGCATCGTTTTTTGGCGGCACTTTTTTTAAGAAATGGTGGTTATATTATATCAATAACAGTGAATCATAGATCCAGAGTTCATGGTCAATCTAAATATGGTTTTTTTGATAGGTTGATGGTGGGAATTGTTGATTTATTTGGTGTTATGTGGTTACAGCGTCGTGCTATAAACGCAGAAATTATCAAGGATAATAAATGAAGACAGAAGTTATATGGTTAATAATTGGATTTGCAGGGCAACTTTTATTTTCATTACGTTTTTTGGTGCAATGGTGGAAAAGTGAACGTCAAAAACGTAGTGTAATTCCAATGGAATTTTGGTATTTCAGTCTTGCTGGTGGGGTGACTTTGTTAAGTTATGCTATTTATCGTCTTGATCCGGTATTTATTGTAGGGCAATTTGCGGGATTATTTATTTATATGCGCAATTTATATTTAATTAAAAAGTATGAACAACAAGCTTCTGAAATTCAAGCTAATTAGCTTATGGAGTTTATTGGTATTCATTCCCCTTTTTAGTCGTACTTTAATACAGATTGATGAAACTCGTTATGTAACAGTTGCTTGGGAAATGTGGATACATAGTAATTGGTTGGTGCCATATTTAAATGGTGAAGTTTATCATCATAAACCTCCTTTATTATTTTGGTTAATAAATTTAACTTGGGCTATTTTTGGTGTTAATGATTGGTCGCCGCGATTAATTTCGGGTTGTTTTTCTTTGGCTAGTTTGTGGTTGTTGGTTTATTTAGCGCGTCAATTATGGCCGCAAGATTCTCAGATTGCTGAATCAGCACCTTTTATTTTGTTGGCTTGTTTGTTGTGGAGTTTATTTTCCACGGTTGCTATGTTTGATATAATGTTGGCATTTTTTACTTTGTTGGGTATGGTGGCAATCATTAAGAATTCATGGCTTTTATTAGGCGTTGCTATAGGTTTAGGTATCCTTACTAAAGGACCTGTAATATTGTTACATTTATTACCAGTAGCTTTACTCGCTTCTTCGTGGAGTAGATGGTATTTAGGTGTGATTTTAGGGGCTGCAATTGCATTGGCTTGGGCAATTCCAGCGGCTATATATGGTGGTGATGAATTTAGAGATGCTATATTTTGGGGACAAACGGCTAATCGTATTGTTAATTCTTTTGCTCATCAACGTCCAATTTGGTGGTATTTGCCATTATTACCTGTAATGTTATTTCCTTGGTTATTTTGGAAACCAGTTTGGCAAGGTTTATTAAAATTACCACAACATATTAGTGACAATGGAGTACGTTTTTGTTTGATTTGGTTTGTAGTTGTTTTTGTTGCATTTTCACTGATTAGCGGCAAACAGCCACATTATTTATTACCGATAGTTCCAGCTTTTGCCTTATTAATAGCTTATTTAGTAAAGAAGAAAGATAAAATTATCATACTAAGTACAATATCAATATTGATTAGTATTATACTGCCATTAACTTTTATAAAGGCAACTGAACCAAGTTATGATATACGGGCAATTAGTAAAGAAATTCATGAGTTACAAATTAATGGTCAAACTATAGCTCATTTAGGTAAATATCATGGTCAATATCAATTCTTAGGTGGTTTACAACAACCCTTAGAAGTGGTAACAGAATATAATATGTGTTCGTGGCTGATAAAAAATCCGCAAGGCAAATTAGTTATATATTTAGGCAAAGAACATCCAAATTTAAAACCATATACCGACTATATACAAAAATATCGTTCTAAAGAAGTTGCAATTATTGATGCTTCATTTTTATATAGCGGCTGTATAATGCCTATTCTTTTTTAGTAAATATAATTTTTGTGATGAATCCATTATCAAGTATATAAAAAACCGTTACATTGTAATTACCTGCTAAACCATAAGATGCTTCTTTTTTTAGAAATTTATAAGCCGTTGGTAGAACACCTATCACTAGACTCACAGGTTCAACGCCAGTTGTGCGTTCATTAAGTGCTGTATTTGTGGATTTAATTTTATTAAAATCGACATTACCTTGCTTATCCGTTACGATGCTTAACCATTTACCTAAGCGTTCAGGAATATTGTTTATTGATATATTACCTATTATTGAAACTGTAATAGTTTCACTATTAGCTTTCATAGACTGTATAAGATCTTTATCAAATATTTCTGTGTCAATAAATCTGATATTTTCTAACTCTATTTTGCTTTTACTGGATGTAGAATTGCATCCAATTAATACTAGTATTATTAATGTAATTATTAGTTTCATAACATTATCTCATTTTTAATGGTATTATATTCATATACAAATAAACATTTGTCAAGCTATAAGATATGAAAACTAAATTTAAACAATCTACTCTTGCTTACGCGCTGTTATTAGCAACTACGCCTGCATGGGCTGCTCCTAATAAAAGTGGTGGAGCCATTTCTTCAGATACTAATGAAGATGATAAATCAAAATCTTCTGCTGAAAAAAAAGCATCACCAACAAATCCATTTGCTAATAAAAGTACTAATGGTTTACCTGCTGCTATAGCAAATCAAAAAGCAGATAATTCTAAGAAACAAATAATTGAGATTGATGAGATCAGAATTGATCCTGCATATAGCGAACAGAAAAGAAAAGGCGTTAGAAAATGCGCACAATCAAAAGTACATCTGAAAGCACCGCGCCGGCATCCTTTATTGTCTTTGTCTTTTAATCCTCATAAAAAAGAAGCTGTAAGGCTGCAATTCACTATGTTGGATATTCCAACTACACAGGATAAGCAATTATTATTATTACTTTATAGCCGTTGTTTATCTACTACAGCTAAAATCAAAACTACAGATTCTAAGCATAAATTACGATTAGATACCAAAGATATTGAAATCTTGGGTACTTATGAAATACCAGCACAAAAAAAATCTGGAAAATTACCCGCAATATTTGACATTGATTTAGAAACTGATAAATTAAAACTTCAAGTTGAAGCGGGTAATGATACATTTTACTTTCAAGGAGCTTTAATCAAAGAAAGTGATTTTAATAGCGGCAACTATGAAAGTATGCTACTTTCGTCGTTAGAAGCAATTCATACTACCTTGAAATTTTGTCCAACCGATAAACAATTTGCAAGTGATATTAATAGCAATAATACCTCATGTGCATTATTGCCAAGTAAAAATTAGAACAACGCCTATAAAACAATTTGAACAAGATGTAATGTTTTGTTCATTCCCTTCTATATATACACACATATGAAAACAATATCTCAACGTATTGCTGAAGAACTTTCAGTGCCAGAACATAAAGTACAAGCCGCAATTTTATTACTAAATGAAGGTGCAACAGTACCTTTTATTGCCCGTTATCGTAAAGAGGTAACAGGTGGTTTAGATGATATACAATTACGTACTTTAGAAGAACGTTTACATTATTTACGTGAATTAGATGAACGTCGCGAAGTTATACTTAATAATATTCGTACACAAGAAAAACTCACGCCAGAATTAGAAGCTTCTATTACAGATGCTGAAACTAAAACTCGTCTTGAAGATTTATATTTACCATATAAACCTAAGCGTAATTCTAAAGCTAAATTAGCAAAAGAGGCTGGTTTAGAGCCTTTAGCATTGGCTTTATTAGAAGATCATACACTGGTGCCAGAAGAAGCAGCCGCTAATTATATTAATACCGATAAGGAAATTGATACTGCTGAAAAAGCCTTAGAAGGTGCTAGACATATTTTAATGGAAAAATTTGCTGAACAAGCAACATTACTTGAAGATTTACGTGCATATTTATTAGCAAATGCTAAGCTTACATCTAAAGTAATTGAAGGCAAAGAAGAAAAAGGAGCTAAGTTTGCTGACTATTTCGATTCTCAAGAATCCTTAAAAACTATTCCATCTCATCGCGCATTAGCTTTATTCCGTGGGCGTAAAATTAAGATTTTACGTTTAACTTTAGTAGTTGAAGATGATGATTACTTTAAACAGAAAATTGCGGCTTATTTTAATATTGAAAATCAAGATTGGTTATTAGAAACTGTCGATTTAGCATGGCGTTTTAAAATTCGCACACATTTAGAAGCTCAATTATTAACACAAATACGTGAAAAATCTGAAACTGAAGCGATTAAAGTTTTTGGTAGTAATTTACATGATTTGTTATTAACAGCACCAGCAGGGCAACGAGCAACTATCGGTTTAGATCCGGGATTACGCACAGGGGTAAAAGTTGCGGTGGTTGATAAAACTGGGAAACTTGTTGATACTGCTACTATTTTCCCTAATCCACCTAAAAAGCAATGGCAACAATCAATTGATACTTTAGTTGAATTAGCACGTAAACATGAAGTAGAATTAATTAGTATTGGTAATGGCACCGGTTCACGCGAAACTGATAAATTAGTCACAGAATTATTAAAAGCACATGCTGATTTAGGTTTATATAAATTAGTTATTTCAGAAGCCGGTGCATCTGTTTATTCAGCTTCTAAACTTGCTAGTCATGAATTTCCTGATGTTGATGTGTCTTTACGTGGAGCTATATCTATAGCGAGAAGATTACAAGATCCATTAGCAGAATTAGTCAAAATTGAACCTAAATCAATCGGTGTAGGACAATATCAGCATGATGTCAATAAAAATCAATTGGCACGAGCATTAGAAGCGGTGGTAGAAGACTGTGTAAACGCTGTTGGTGTTGATCTAAATACGGCTTCTGCTTCTTTATTAGGTAGAGTATCAGGTTTAAATGCTGGTTTAGCGCGTAATATAGTAGAATATCGCGATGAACATGGTGCTTTTCCTAATAGAGAAAGTTTAAAACAAATACCGCGTTTTGGTGAAAAAAGTTTTGAACAAGCGGCTGGTTTTTTACGAATTATGAATAGTGAAAATCCACTAGATGCTTCTGCGGTTCATCCTGAAGCTTATCCAGTTGTAGAACGTATTGTTGCTCAAACCAATAAACCTGTGAAGGAATTAATTGGTGAAGTTATATTTTTACGCACTGTAAATCCAAAAGATTTTGTAGATGATACTTTTGGAATTCCAACGGTTAAAGATATAATTCGTGAATTAGAAAAACCGGGTAGAGATCCTCGCCCTGAGTTTAAAATGCCTCATTTCAAAGAAGGTATTGAAGATATTAAAGACCTTGAAGCTGATATGGTGTTAGAAGGTATAATAACTAATGTCACAAATTTTGGTGCCTTTGTAGATATTGGTGTACATCATGATGGGTTAATACATATTTCTGCCTTATCAAATAGCTTTATCAAAGATCCTCGTGATGTTGTGAAAGCTGGAGATGTTGTGAAAGTCAAGATTTTAGAAATTGATTTAAAACGACAAAGAATAGGTTTAAGTATGTATTTAGAAGAAAAACCGCAAACTGCTAAAAAAGTTGCAACTGCGGCTAAAAAACCTAAACGTAAAAAACCACAACGCAAAAACAACAAAAAATCAGGGAGTTCCAAAAAAGCACCAATGATGACTAATAACCAACAACCATCTGATTTTGTAGGTATTATGGCTGATGCGTTTTTACATGCGCGTCGAGATTAAATAGCATTCCCCTTAGTGGGGAATTATGGTATTCTTATGAAGAAATTATTGTTAATAGTTATATTAGTTAATAGTAATATATTATTTGCTGCTAACAGTGAAAGTTTTGCAACTTCATTTACGATTGGTGAATATGCTAAAAATTATAATGATAATGTAAAACTGACTAAAAAATTGATGATTCCTGATGCCAATAGTTTAGAAGTGACTATTGTTGGTAAGATAGAAAAAAATTATGATTTTTTAATTATTAGAGATAGTCAGAAAAAAGAAATTGCGAAATTTAGTGGTGTTATAAATGAACAATTTACTGTAGAAGGTTCTGCTATTTTTGTAAGTTTTAAGTCTGATAATCGCACAAATGATAAGGGTGTGGTAGTTAAAATTTTTTCGCGTTTATCAGGAACAATATTTAATGAAATCAAACATCAATTGATAGATGCTAGTAATATTATTTTAAAACAAGGTACGCGAGAAGCTTATATTCGGATTACAGAACATTTAAAACTATTTAAAAGTTTACAGACTAAACTTAATCGACAAAATGCTGAGTCTTTAATGAATGAAATAATTCAAAGTTTTATTGCTGTTGCACAAAATTATAAAAATATGGCAGCTATGAAGGCAGAATTAATCGATGTACATGAAAAACAATTTGAATTAGTTACCAGTTTAGAAGCTAGAACTTTGCATAATCTCGAAGGCTTAGAAAAACAAAGACAAGCTAAATTAGTTCAACTGCAAAAGGCGCAAATTGAATTAACTAATATCGTTGATCCTTTAGAAAGACAAAAAAGACAGTTGTCTATTGATGGTTATAAAAGTATTATTCAAAGTTTATATGCGCAAAAAGTTGTATGGCAGAAATTTTATGATGCACAAAATCGTCTAGAGGCAAAACTACATAATCATTCTCAAAAAATTGAATTGTTATTGCATATTTTAAATATCAATGCAGATATTTATCAACAATCGGCTAATATAGCTTTGTTAGGTAAAACTTCTTTAGTTAGTTTAAAAAAACTTACTGATTTAAGTGAATTAAAAATTATTGTTAGGCAAATTGCAGAAAGTGAAAGTGATATTAAGCAATGGATTAAAAATCATAATTTTAAGTATAGTGGTAATATTAACTAAATCTGATACTACGCAAATTAAGGTGAAACCAATTTTTACTAAACCCTTAGAACTTCCAGAAGTATATTGGTCAGTATTAACTAAGCAAATATTAGATTTAGAAACCAAACATAGTCAAATTATTAGAGATTTAACTTCTGAATTACCAATTCAAGAAGTAAAAATTTCTAAAGCAACTCCAATTTCATCATCCCCTCCAATAGAAGAAAAGCAAGATATAACTTGGTCATCTCTAGGTGGTCAATTAATTAAACTTGAGCAGCAACGCGATAATACTATTAATTACTACATGAGTTTTAAGGATAAAAAATGATAATAAGAAACACTATAATTATTACAACATTAATTTTAAACGGTTGTGCCGGTGCGCCTGAAAAACCAGATTTAAAAGCAGCAGCTTTAGCAGAACAAGCTCGTATAACTGAACTTCAGGCACGTGCTGAAGAAAAGGAAGATCGTAAAAAACAAGAGTTGTTAAAAAAACAACAAGAACTCGAAAAATTGGAGGCAATGCGTAAACAAAACCCCAAATTAAAAAAGAAATTAACTAAATGGGAAAAAAGTCATTCAGGGCGTTTAGTTGTAACATTATTAGATGAACTGTTATTTGATGTTGATAAAAGTGACTTAAAATCAGAGGCTAAACGTGATATTAAAATTTTAGCTAAATTTCTGAAGCGGCATCCTAATCTAAAAATATCAGTGGAAGGATATACAGATAATAAGGGTAATCGTCAACATAACCTTGGTTTATCTGA
>Ga0256847_1001201_pt1 | contig 13765 bp, 19 predicted proteins | sample TeddybearmetaG_FD_189099 | JGI IMG/M metagenome (GOLD analysis project Ga0256847, IMG submission 189099) | Hydrothermal vent microbial communities from East Pacific Rise, Pacific Ocean - Teddybear | ecosystem: Environmental > Aquatic > Marine > Hydrothermal vents | place: Pacific Ocean: East... | reverse complement strand
CAACACCTATATAAAAAATCATGACTTAACTATTTATATACTACCAGCAAACCCTAATAATAAGTTAATTATGCAAAGTATGAGCGGGATTATGGGCTTAACAGCAGGAAGCAAACAAATTCTGATAACAATCGAACCTACAATAGTAGGTTGGGAAGAAATGCTTGAATATGCTATCGCACACGAATTCAATCATGCATATTGGACAAATTTAAATTTCGGAAAGTCTACCAAATGGACTTTACTCGATTACTTGATTTTTGAAGGCAGAGGCGACTCATTCGCTCATTTACTCTATCCAAAAGTAAAAGCACCTTGGACTTCCGCTCTAAATGAAAAAGATAAAAAGGACTTATGGAATAAAATAAAACCGAAATTACAAAGTGAAGATATTCCTTTTCAAATGGAAGTTATGTTTGGCTCAAGAAATTATCCTTTTTCTGGTGGTTACACACTCGGTTATGACATTGTTCAAATGGCATTAGAAAACACAACAATGAGCGTAGAAAATTGGACAAACCTAAGTTCAGAAAAACTATTAGAAATGAGCGGGTATAAATAACAATTACTTACTACTTAAATTAATTGCTCAACTAAAAGACTTAAAAGAACAACTAACTGATTAAAAAAAGAGTAATAACCAGAAATGCATTGTTTACTGAAAGAAATCATGATAACACAAATTGAATGATTTAAAAAAAATATATAATTGGAATTTATGAAAGTGCCAGTCGAAATTTAGAAAATAATAAAAATTAAAAATTTAAAAAGATTGTCATAAAGCAATAATTACACAAATGATACTTCTTACTTTTGCGACATAGATTTATTAACTATAAAAATTAAAAGTGTATCAAGAACTAGAAAAATACATAAAAAGTCACGGAAAAATAGGCCAAAAAGAACTACAGGAAATAACTGCCCGTTTTAAACCTTTGAAAACAGATAGAAATGAGATGTTGTGTAATATTGGCCAAACATGTAAATATTTTTATTTTATAAATAAAGGTTGTTTGCGAATGTATGAAGTTGATAACAAAGGAAATGAAGTTACAGGTTATTTCGCATTAGAAGATAGTATAATGTCAGCTATAACTAGTTTTGTTTTACAAAAACCTTCAAGAGACTCTTTAGTATCTCATGAAGCATCAGAATTGCTGGCAATTTATAGAGATGATTTTTTTAAGTTAGTGGATACTGTACCACAATTTGCAAATGTTTATCATAAATTTATGGAATTTGCCTTTATTCATTCACAAATGCGAATTTATAGTTTTTTAGGTATGGAAGGAATTGATAAACTCAAATGGGTCATAGAGCACGAACCTAAATTACTGTCCCGTATTTCGAGTAAGGCAGTTGCATCTTATTTAGGCATGACTAATTCTACGTTGAGTAAATTACGAGCAAAATTAAATAATATGTAAATATTGTCATTGCACAATTTTTATTGTTTCAAGCATCTTTAATTTCACACTTTTATAATTGTAGGGTATTTAATCAATGAAAGCAACACTTTACTTAATTTTCGCAACTATTTTTTTAGGACTGAATTTTCACTTGGCAAAAATAATACTAAAAGAAGTTGGTTTTATTGAAGCCGGTTTTTGGCGCTTCTTATTTGGAGTGATAACATTGATAGTTTTAGGAGCAAAAAAACTACCCACATTTAAAATAATTAAAAAAAACTTAAGAGGTATTTCTCTTACAGGATTTATTGGTCTTTTTGGATTCAATTTGTTTTTCTTTTTAGGATTAATAAATAGCTCTGCGGTTAATGCTGCTCTTATTGTAAGTTTAAACCCTGCGTTAACGATTCTTTTTTCTCATAAAATATTGAAAACATCCATTAAAAAAATTCAGTTACTTGGTATTGTCATTGCTTTTATAGGAGTTACATACGTTATCTTAAATGGAAAAATTACTAACTTTAATAACCTTCAATTTAATTATGGAGATATTCTGATATTAATTGCCAATGTATTTTTTGCATTGCATCATGTTTGGGTTAAAAAGTATGGTACAACAATTTCAAATTTAAACTTCACACTTTTAACGAGTACATGTTGTCTGATGGGTTTCTTGATCTTATTACCAATTAGCGGAATGGCACTGGTAACAACACACACATACGATTTTTGGATGGCTGTATTTGGAATTGGATGCCTAGGCACAGCTCTAGCCTATTTTTTATGGCAAAGAGGAGTTCAGATTACAGGCGCAGATAAAGCAGGAATTTATATGAATATTGTTCCGTTATCAGCAGCAGTACTCGCTATCTTTTTTAACGAGAGCTTGCACATGTATCATCTCATTGGAGGTTTATTAATTATTATAGGGATGCTCATAACAAGAAAAAAAACTACTCAGTATAAAGTTCATAAACCATTGTCATAAGACAACATTCAAACTTTAAAAACATCGCAACTTTGGAAAGTTGTTGAACAATAAAGTTTTCAACTTAAAAATATAAATAATGAGCAAATCAAAAACATTTTTATTAATTCATGGAGCTTGGGAAGGTGCCTGGGCATGGAAGGAAACTACCGAATTTTTAGAAAGCAAAGGCAATAAAGTAATTTCTATAGACCTTCCTGGTCATGGTGATGATAAAACGCCTATTTCTGAAATTAATATAGACCTTTATGCTAATAGAGTTAAGACCGAATTAGATAAATTTTCTGATTCAGTAATTTTAGTAGCACATAGTTTTGCTGGTTATGTGATTTCAAAAGTTGCAGAAGAAGTGCCAAAAAAAATAGAAAAATTAATTTTTATTGCATCTGCTGTCCCTTATAATGGTAAGCCAGCCATTAAAATATTTGAAGAAGATAAGGGAAGTGATTTTCTTGCCAATTTAATATTTTCAGATGACCAAAGTAGTGCAACCATGAATAGAGAAACCATTAAAAATATCGTTTTTGGTGGAGCAACTGATGCACAAATTGATGAAGTAATGCCACAATTAGTTGAGCAAGCAACAAAACCTTTCTTTGAATCTGTAGAAACTACAGAAAAGAATTTTGGCAGCGTTTCAAAAGCATATATCGAAACAAAGCATGATCGAGTATTAAGTCTAAATGCACAAAGAATGTTACAAAAAGAGACTGGAATTACAGAATCGGTTCTTTTAGATACAGGGCATGTTCCTTTAGTAACAACACCTAGAGAACTTGCAGATGCATTAATAAAGGTTTCTTAAGTTAAATAAAAAGAAGAAATTTATTTTAAGCCTACTTATCAAAGTTATTGGTAAGTAGGTTTATAGCTTTATAATTATTACAGGTATTTAAAAAATTAGAATTTATGAATAATACAATTTTTGATTTTATAGGTGGAAATGCAGGCGAATGGAAAGTTACAGATCATATAACGGTAAAAGGGAAGCCTATTGAAGAGGTTTCACATATTAATATAGTACCTAGTACACTAGAAAAATCTAAAGAAGGAATATGGGCATATAAAGGAATTATTAGCAATACAAGGTATGTTGAAAGAAATGAACTTACTAAATTACAAGCGATTCAGCCAGAAATTGGGAGAAAAGAAGCGACTTGTGCTTCATTTATAGCAATGGATAAATCTGATGAATGGTGGGCAATGACACAAGATGAAAGGCGAGAAATATTTGAAAAAAAATCGCATCATATAGGACTATCAATGAAATACCTTCCTACAATTGCGAGAAAATTATATCATTCAAGAGATATTAGTGAGGAATTTGATTTTTTAGCTTGGTTTGAATATGCACCTTCAGATACAGAAGCGTATGAGAATTTATTAAAAGAATTAAGAAACTCAACAGAGTGGAATTATGTAACTAGAGAAATTGATATTAGATTGACTAAAATTAAAAATTAGAACCTGAGATTTAGATAGAATAAAAAGAATGGGATAAAAAGAAATATTGCTTAAACCATTGTCATAAGACAACGATAAAATTTTAGCTATATCGCAAATTTGTACTGTTGTTGAACAACGAAGTTCACAATTTAAAATATAAATATTATGCCATTAACATTGACATTAACCGAAGGTGTTTTACCAATCGGAAAAGAAAAAGAAGCTGTAGCGCAAATTACTGATGCTTTCTTGAAAAATCACGGTTTAACAGGAAATAAAGTAATGACACCAAACGTAACTGCTACTGTTACAGTATTGCCTAAAAGTTCAACTTTTTCTGGAGGAAAAGAATTTTCTGGAGCTTGGGTTGAATGGAAAGTTCCATCATTTGCACTTGCTGATAGAAATGTTCAGAAACAATTTTTTGCAGACGCAACTGAAATTATTCATCAATTATCAGGAAAAACACAACCTAAAGATAATATCTACGTAAATGTTCTTCATGCTGTAGATGGTGGATGGAATTTAGACGGAAAAGCAATGACGAATGAAGAATTAGGTGCAGAAATTAGCAAAGGATGATTATTCCCAATATTTAAATCAAAATAACCTTGATTCGATTGTCAAGGTTATTTTATCAAATCAAAACATTAAAAATGAAACACATACTTTTTATTGTAACAAGTACTAATATAACAGGTACGGGAAAACACGCTGCAGGATATGAATTTTCGGAAATAGCCGACCCTTATTTTGAATTCACAAACAAAGGATATGCCGTTGATTTTGCGAGTATTCTTGGTGGAGAACCTCCATTTGTGGGCTATGATTCATCTCAAAAAATCAATAAGAAATTTAAAGAAAGTAACGGATTTAAGAGACTTAATTTTAGTCATAAATTAGATGACGTTAACATCGCTGCTTATGACGCCATTTTCTTTCCAGGAGGTTTAGGGTTAATGACAGATATGGTTGATAATCCATTGGTTAAAAACATTATTAAAGTAGCCTATGAAAGCGAAAAAATTATTGGTGCTGTATGTCATGGGCCAAGCGCTTTACTAAATGTTATTCTATCTGACGGCAGTAACTTATTAGAAGGAAAAAAAATTAACTCGTTTACCAAAGCAGAAGAGGATATTGATACCCATTTATTAGGGGATGTAATCCCATTTATGCTTGATGAAGAACTTAAAAAACAGGGGGCTATCTTTTCGAACACAACGCCTTTCGATCCGTTTGTTGTTGCCGACGGTAACCTTATCACAGGTCAAAACCCAGCATCTGCCAGAGGAGTTGCAGTTGAAATGATAAATTTATTAGAATAAAATTATAAACAAACATGAAAAGAGTACTATTTATTACAACATCACATAATGATTTGGGTGAGTCTGGGCTGAAAACTGGAATTTGGTTAGAAGAAGTTGCTACACCCTACTACAGATTAAGAGAAGAAAGCATACATGTTGAAATTGCTTCTGTCGATGGAGGAAATATTCCTATAGATCCAGTGAGCGAGTCAAGGGATTGGATGACGGAAGATACTATTAGATTTAAAGGAGATAAAACGGCTATGTTTCTAATGAATACTAGTTTAAGGTTAGACGAAGTAAATCCATCGGAGTATGATTTAGTATATTTTCCAGGAGGTCACGGGCCAATGTGGGATTTTGTAAATAATCCGTTGTTAAATGCCACTCTACAACACTTTATACAAGAAGATAAAGTGATTGTGGCAATGTGTCACGGAGTATCAGTTCTTGTGGATGCCTTGGATGTTGATGGTAATGTATTTGTTAAGGGAAGGAAGATTACATCCTTTGCAGATTCGGAAGAAATAAGTGTTGGAGCTGAAAAATTGGTTCCATTTCTTTTGGAATCCAAATTAACAGAGATAGGAGGTATATATAGTAAAGGAAATGACTTTTCTTCTTATACTGTTGTGGACAAAAATCTAATAACTGGTCAAAACCCAGCTTCGTCGTCAAGTATTGCCATTAAAATGATAGATTTATTAACGGATTAAATAATTAAACTATATTGAATAAACTAGAAAAATGCCATACTCCGAAAAAGCTATCAAATAACGAAAACGACCGATTTTTACAAATTTCGATCATACCTAATAAGTAACTTTGTGTCAATATAAATTTTAAATGAACAATATGACAAATCAAGAAATCGTAGAAAAGTTTTTAAACGGCTTTAATAATCCTGCACAAATTCAAGAATCTTTAGATTTATTAGCAAATGATTACAAATTTAAAAACCCTATGGTAGAATTAAATTCTAAAACAGAATTTATTGAATTAGCCAAACAAATTGGAGCCGTAATTACAGGGATAGAGATTATTAATGTTGCCGAAAATGGAAATTGGGTAGCCGTTTTCTATGATTTTAAATCATCTGTTGAAGGTCTGGAATCAAACACAGCATCAGAATGGTTTAGACTTGAAAATGGAATTATAAAAGAATCGCATTTGATTTATGATGCTTCTGAATGGAGAAAATTTTATGCAAAAATGAATAAGTAAATAAATTATTGCCAACAATGACATGTATAATTAATTGCTTGGTTCTGGCCTACTTGGAAATTCCTACGGATTTTGCTCTTGTTAGTTTTCGATTTACTAATTTAGTTCTATCAAACGTAACTAACCATACACGCTAGCAAAAACTAAAATGACACATCCTCTTAAAAAACATATAGAAGAATTAATTAAGCTTACAGACGAAGAGTTTGAATTTATATTGAGCCATTTTGAAACCACAAGCAAACGTAAACATCAATACTTGCTTCAGGATGGTGAAATTGCAGATAAAGAATATTGGATATTGAAAGGTTGTCTAAAAAGCTACTTTTTTGACGAAAGCGGAAAAGAACATATTTTACAGTTCGGAATGGAAAATTGGTGGATTAGTGATTATGAATCTTTCGTAAAACAATCAAAATCTAAAATCAATATAGATTGTATTGAGGATTGCGAACTTCTTTATATAACATTCGAAAACAGAGAAAAACTTACCAAAGAAATGCACAAAATGGAACGTTTTTGGGCAAAGAAAAGTAAGTTTGGTAGAATAGCCCTTCAAAACAGAATTTTATCGTTATTAAAAAACTCTTCAAAAGAGCGATATGAATTGCTTCTAGAACAATACCCAAAACTTTTTCAAAGAGTACCAAAAAGATTAATTGCATCCTATTTAGGTGTCAGTAGAGAAACCTTAAGCCGATTAAATTCGTAAAATAAATTACTTGAGAGCGTGATATTTATCACAAATTTTTTGTGACAATAGTCTTGTGGTCTATCTTATCATTTATTGATTTTTGTATCACAATAATTTTCAAATATCAAATGATATGAACACTTTAGAAAAATTTCAAAATAAAGATACAGGATTACTATTGCAAAGATTAAGTATTGGTATACTTATTCTATTCCACGGAATTGCAAATATGAATTCCAATTACTCATTTATCAAAAGTTTATTATATGGTATGGGAATTCCAGAATTTATCGCATACTCGGGTTTTATAGGCGAAATAATTGCACCAATATTGATAATCATAGGTTGGAGAGCAAGATTAGCAAGTTTAGTTTTAGTTTTTAATATGTTAACAGCAATTTTAATGGCACATACTGCCGATATTTTTACTTTAAATCAATTTGGTGGTTGGGGAATTGAGCTAGCAGGCTTATATCTATTTGGAGCTATTGTAATATTTTTATTAGGAGCAGGAAAGTACGCGGTATCAACTACTTCAAAATGGGATTAATAACTCATTAAGTGATTTTGGTAGTTTTTCATAATTCCTTAATAATGAACAAACGCATATTTTTTTTGTTTTTTATTCATTTCTATAAATTGTAATTCACAAATTACTGACATAGAATTGTCTGAAAATATAAAATTAGATAGAGTAAATTTAGGTTTAATTTCAAGTACTGGAGTAAACTCAAACACGTTGGCAACAATAAGTCACATGAAAATTTAATGAAAGAACAAATCTGGAATGTATAAAGAAATAGAAACTGAAAGACTAATAATCCGACCAATCAACTTGGCAGACTCAAAATTTATTATTGAATTGGTAAATTCTGAAGGATGGCTTAAATTTATTGGAAATAGAAATATTTCTAACGAGAATGATGCTGAAAAGTATATTCAAAAAATACTCAATAGTCCTAACTTTTATTACAGCGTTTTCCAATTAAAAACTACAAAAGAACCAATAGGAATAGTAACGTTTTTAAATCGTGCGGAACATAAATTTCCAGACATTGGATTTGCAATGTTACCTAGTTATGAAAAAAAAGGGTACACATTAGAAGCAAGTAGAAAATATTTAGATGAAATAGTTAAATCTAATAAATATGAAAACATTATAGCAATTACTAGTCCCGACAATCAAAAGTCTATTAAATTACTATTGAAACTTGGCCTTGGATATGAATCTGATTATGTTGAAGATAATGATACTTTATCTGTATTTAGCTTGAATACCGAAAAAAAGCCGGCAGGTAACAATGTATATAAGAAATAGCGTAAGTCTTTGCAAACACGAAGGCTTGGGCATTTTTGGAAAGTAGCCAAATTTTTAAATTTGACAAATTTAAAAAAATAAATATTTAGTAAAATTTAAAAATTCGCTTGTGTATAATCCGAAAGTTATCGCCTTTTTTTAGCGCTACTTTTCATATACACGATCATTGTAGCCAATTTGAAAAAAAAAGGATATGGAATCAATAAAAATAAAAGACAAACTTGAGTTAATAAATGACTTGTGGAAACCAAGAGTTATAGCCGAACTAAATGGACAACAGGTCAAAATCTCCAAAGTTAAAGGAGAATTTGTTTGGCATGACCATAAAGATGAAGACGAACTTTTCTTTATCTTAAAAGGAAAAATGATAATGGAATTCAGGGATAGAAAAGTGGAAGTAAATGAAGGAGAAATGATAGTTGTTCCCAAAGGTGTTGAACATAGACCTATTGCGGAAGAAGAAGTCTGGATGATGCTTTTTGAGCCTCAAAACATAAAACACACAGGAGATGTGAAATCTGAATTAACAATTGACAATTACGAAAAAATATAAACAGGCTACAACAGAGTGTATAATCAATTGCTTGAATATTGCCAACTTGGAAATTCCTTCGAAATTTCCTCTGGTTCGTTTTGTTTTACTAAATTAGTTGCGAGCCAATGCAACTAACTATATGCGAACACGCTCGCAAGCATAAGTCACATGAAAATTTAATGAAAGAACAAATCAAAAAATATTTTAATAGGTATGTCACTTTCAATGAATCCGAAATTGATTCGTTTTATTCTAAATTAAAAACTAAAACATTTCAAAAAAAAGAATACCTTTTAAAAGAACAATCTGTATGCAAATACAAATACTTCATTATTAAAGGAATCGTTCGTTCGTTTTATATTGATACAAAAGGAAATGAAAAAATAACGCAATTTGCAATTGATAATTGGTGGATAACAAATATGGAAAGTTTTATAAAAGAAACGCCATCTACTCAAAATTTGCAAGCCATTGAAAAAACTACAGTTTTTTATCTTTCAAAAGAAAGCATAGAAGAACTATATAGTGAAAACTCAAAATTTGAACGATTATTTAGAATTATAACTGAAAATATGTTAATAGCAAATCTTCGAAAAAATGATGTTTTTCTTCAAATGAAGAGCAAGGACAGGTATACAGATTTTGTAAATAAATTACCCAATTTTATTCAACGCGTTCCTCAATATATGATTGCCTCTTACCTTGAAATTACTCCTGAATATTTAAGTGAATTAAGAAGACGCACTAAATAATTTCTTTTCTTAAGATATCTTAATTAATAAATTGACTTCGTTATCTAAATTTGTTTTATAACTAAACAATTATTTATGGAACGAATTACCTATCAAGACATCCCAAATGGAATGTTTGAAAACTTAAGAACAATAGAAGACTCAATCATTAATTCTTCTTTGGAGAGGAATTTAATCGAGTTAATCCGGTTAAGGACAGCACAAATAAATGGTTGTGCGTATTGTGTAGATATGCATCATAAAGAACTAAAGCATTTGGGTGAATCTGATCTACGACTATCATCTTTATGTGTTTGGGAAGAAACACCTTACTTTTCAGATAGAGAAAGGGCAACTCTATATTTTACAGATGCACTTACCAAATTAGAACGCAAACCAATGCCAGATAATATATATAATCCATTATTAAGTTTCTTTTCTAAAGAAGAAATTTGCTTTTTAACATTGACAATATCTCAAAGTAATACTTGGAATCGATTAATGAAAGTTTTCGAATTTACACCAGGGAACTATAAAGTAAGTGATTAATTACTGTAGCCAACAACATGTATAATTAATAGCAGTTCTAGCGCAAGCCAATTGGTTTGTGCTTTTATTATTATTATTCATCCATCGTAAAAATATGATTGCTGCTTATTTAGGTGTTTATGGAGAAACACTAAGTAGATTAAATTCATAAATATATTTCTTCTGATCATCCCTTAATGTGACTTACATCACTCCAAAGAAGTGACAAATCTCCTTTCGGATAAATTAGGTTCTCATCAACTTTGTATGACAAATATTTTAATAAAAAAGTTATGCCATACATTAACATCAAGGTCACAGATGAGCAGGTGACCAAAGAACAAAAACAGCAATTGATTGCTGGCGTTACTCAACTAGTAGTGGACATCCTAAATAAAAACCCCGAAACCACTCATGTTGTAATAGATGAAGTGCCGGTTGATAACTGGGGCGTGAGTGGAAAACAATATTCAGAACCTAAAAAATAAATAATCAAAATAATGGAAAACAAAACAGTAATAGTGACAGGAGCTTCAACAGGTATTGGTAAGGCCATAGCCAAGTTGTTTATCGAAAAAGGCAGCAATGTGGTAATGAACTCATCTAATGTGATAAACTTAAAAGCTACATATGAGGAGTTTGGATCACCAGAAAATGCCATCATAGTGGTAGGAGATATCTCAAAAAAACAGGTGGGAGAAGAAATCGTAACAAAAGCTATCGAAAAATTTCGAACCATAGATGTATTGGTGAACAATGCTGGTATATTTCAACCTAAACCATTTTTAGAGGTAGAAGATGAAGACTTAAATAGGTTTATTGATGTAAATCTAAAAGGCACTTTTTTCACCTCTCAAGCAGCGGTAAAACAAATGTTAATACAAGGGGCTGGTTCGATTATTAACATCGGAACAGTATTAGTAGATCATGCCATTGCTGGTTTTCCAGCTACTGCTGCCGTATCTAGTAAAGGTGCTATACATGCTTTTACCAGACAGCTAGCAGCTGAGTTTGGAAAAAACAATATCAAAGTCAATACCATTGCTCCCGGGATTATCAGAAGCCCGTTGCAGGGTAAAATTGGGATAGAAGATGCTGATAGTTTGGCTGGACTTCATTTACTAAACAGAATTGGTGAACCCAATGAAATAGCTGAAGCTACTTATTATCTGGCTGCTGCAGATTTTGTAACGGGAGAAACTATTAATGTGGCTGGTGGACATACTGCAGGGCATACCATCTAATAAAATTAAAAATCATTAATTAATTATTTAAATCAAAATGGAAAAAATATCAAGTATTATATTAATAGGAATGTTAAGTATGTTAAGCATCAGTGCATATTCCCAAAATTCAAAAAAGACAAAAATTCTGTTTGTTGTTACATCACATGATAAACTAGGTGATACTGGTGAAAAGACAGGACTCTGGATCGAAGAGTTTGCAACACCGTATTATTATTTAATTGATCAAGGAGTAGAAGTTGTTATTGCTTCACCTAAAGGAGGCCAGCCTCCGATAGACCCTAAAAGTAAGCTTGCTGATTATCAAACAGAATCAACTAAAAGATTTTATGCTGATTCGAAAGCACAATTGATTTTTAGTAAAACTCGAAAAATAGCTAAGGTTAAACAAGAGGATTTTGATGCTGTCTTTTACCCAGGTGGTCATGGTCCTTTGTGGGATTTATCTACAGATAAAAAGTCCATCAAATTGATAGAGTCTTTTTATAACAACAATAAACCAATTGCTTTCGTATGTCATGCACCTGCAGCACTTAAAAATGTAAAAGATAAAAGCGGTCAACCACTTGTTAAAGGCAAAAAAATGACTGGATTTACTAATGGAGAGGAAGCTGCTGTAAAGCTAACGAATATAGTACCATTTTTAATTGAGGACATGTTGAAGAAAAATGGAGCCATATACGAAAAAGGAGCAGACTGGTCTTCTTTCGCGGTTGAAGATGGCTTGTTGATATCAGGACAAAATCCTCAATCGGCAAAACTAGTAGGGGAATTATTAATAGCAAAATTGAAAAAACAATAGCGATGTATGATAAATTCTCAAACGAAATTAAAAACGTAGTATCCGATTATTTTCAAGGCATTTATAATGGAGAAAGCGATAAGTTAGAAAATGTTTTCCATCCACAAGCTTTGCTATTTGGAGATATTAAAGGGGAGCCTTATTTCAAAACTGTTACGGATTATATAGATGGAGTAAAAAGCAGAAGTAGCCCAAAGGATTTAGAAGAAGACTTTAAAATGGAAATTCTCTCAATAGAGATTATGGGTAATATGGCTGCTATTAAAGCACACGTACCAATGTTGGGCTTTAATTACTATGATTTTTTGTCTTTAAACTTGGTACAAGGAGAATGGAAAATTGTAAATAAGTTATTTACTCATGTGGAATAAAACACGTGCAGCTGAGTTACTCAAGATTAAATACCCAATTATTCAGGGACCATTTGGTGGAAATTTTTCTTCCGTCAAATTGGTTTCCACTGTATCAAACTTGGGAGGAATGGGTTCATTTGGACTTAACTCATATACACCAGAAGATATATTAAAAATAGATAAAGAGATCAAGAATCTGACTAATAAACCCTACGTACTCAATCTATGGGTTCCATTAAAGAATGATCCTGTAGACAATTATAAAAAAGAAGATTTTGAAGTATTAAAAAAATCATTCAAACCTTACTTTGAACAATTGCAAGTTCCTCTTCCTGAAATGTCTAAGCCAACAACTCAAAATTTTGAATTGCAGGTAGAGGCTATTTTTAAAAGCAAGCCTCCTGTAGCAAGCTTTATATTTGGAATACCATCAAAAGAAGTAATTGTTGAATTGAAAAAAAGAGGAATTGTTACTATAGCTACTGCAACTACACTGGAGGAAACTCTGATGATAGAAGAGGCAGGTATAGACTTAGTAATAGCTTCTGGGTCAGAAGCTGGAGGACATCGAGCCTCTTTTGTAAAACCTGCAGAGGAATCGTTAACTTGTAAGCGTCTTTTGGTTCATCAGATAGTTGACAATATTAGCATCCCTGTGATTGCAGCTGGAGGTATATCTAATGGCAAAGACATTGCTGATATATTAAAGTTAGGTGCATCTGCAGTTCAAATAGGAACCGCTTTTTTGGCCACAAACGAATCCAATGCACCTGCTATTCATAAATCTAAATTACTTGCTAGTGAACCAATAAAGACTGACTTAACTACAGTTTATACTGGAAGACTAGCTAGGGCAATTTCAAATAACTTATCTAAGGATTTCAATAACTCAGACCATGAGATTTTAGCTCCTTATCCCATTCAAAGTGCATTTTTGAGTTCTTTGAGGAAGGCTTCATTGGAGCAAAATAATTCAGATTTTGTGGCGTATTGGTCTGGTCAACTCTCTACATTGCTGAAACATACATCTGCAGAAAAATTATTCGGCTCGTTGATAGAAGAGACTTCAAAAGAAACTTCTATATATAAAAGTAGGTAACATCAAGTATATGTAATACCGGGTCCATCAGTCCAAAAAAATGAAGGTTTCTTGGAGATTTATCTTGTACGAAAAATGTCGAGG
>Ga0256847_1001200_pt1 | contig 13766 bp, 8 predicted proteins | sample TeddybearmetaG_FD_189099 | JGI IMG/M metagenome (GOLD analysis project Ga0256847, IMG submission 189099) | Hydrothermal vent microbial communities from East Pacific Rise, Pacific Ocean - Teddybear | ecosystem: Environmental > Aquatic > Marine > Hydrothermal vents | place: Pacific Ocean: East... | reverse complement strand
GGGTGCTCGGATTCGTAGATCGTATTCGGCGAGGTACCTGCGGCAATAAACAGGCTGCGCAGGTTGATTTGCAAATCAGTCTGCTTTTGCCATTTGCCATCCTGTACCAGCAGTTGTTCAAATTTAACTGCCTGCAAATGTTGGTACTGGTCAGTAATGGCTGCAACTGGGCTCATGCCTTCGGCCAGTAGAATGCCTTCCGCCAGTGCCTGGTGAATCTCCTCATGATTCTGACGGTAGGCCGGGGCATCCTTGATGCCCTTACGGTAAAACAGGGTCACGCCACCCCATTCCAGTAAAAATGGTAAAAAATTGGGTATTTCTTTGGCAGCTTTGGCTCTCTCGCGCTCGGCCTGAATGATGCGACCGTGTGTCAGGAACTCATCAAGAATCTGTAGTTCCTCATCATCATAGCGGTGTCGAACACTGTCTTCACCATAGATTGCAAGTAGATTTTCATAGCGATGCAGAATTTTGCTGACCTGCCCAGGATAATAGGCCAACAGCTCTGTTGCCGTATCAATAGCCGTAAGGCCACCACCAATGACACCGGCCGGTAAACGAACCTGAAGATTGGCCAGAGAGGATTCTTTGGCCGCTCCGGATAATTGTAACGCCATTAAAAAGTCGGACGCTTTACGGATACCTCGGATTAAATTGTTTTTCATATCGATTACGGTCGGTTTTCCAGCACCACTGGCAATGGCAATATGGTCAAAGCCTAAATCCCAGGCTTCATTAATCGTTATTGTGCCGCCGAAACGAACACCACCGTAACAGCGAAAAGACTGATGACGGAGCAGATTTAGGTACATGACTTTGAGAAAGTTTTTATCCCAACGTACGGTAATACCGTATTCGGCAACGCCGCCGAAACCAAGCATGACCCGTTTATCCAGGTCATCGTAAAGCCTGTTGAAATCTCTTATCGGTAGCGGTGCTGTTTCACTGTTGCCGGTCAGAGCTTTGGGGAGGGGTTCAATTTTTAAACCGTCGATACCCACTACTCCAAACCCTTCATTTAACAGATAATGCGACAGTGTATAACCGGACGGCCCCATGCCAGCTACAAGTACTTTTTTACCGTTGTAAGGCAGCCTATGTGGGCGTTTAATATTTAACGGATTCCAGCGAGACAGCAGACTATATATCTCAAATCCCCAGTGCATAAACAGTACATCAGTCAATACATTAGTTTCAATTTGTGGAATATCGACTGGCTCGGTTTTCTGGTAAATGCAGCCTTTCATACAGTCATTACAAATGCGATGACCGGTACCGGGGCACATTGGATTATCAATCATCACAATTGCCAGGGCACCGATATTGTCGCCATGGCGTTTGAGTACATGCATTTCTGAAATTTTTTCCTCCAAAGGACAACCTGTGATTGTGACACCCAATGGATTGGTTTTGAAGCTACCGTCCTTTTTGTTTTTCATACCCTTGGAGCAGGAGTCTGTATCGCGCTCGTGACAGTATATACAATGATCAACTTCGTATAGTACCTGCCGCTGATTAAAGCGTTTATCGGTTAAAGCAAAACCATCGCGGCGACGATGATGGTTTTTGGCTGCAGACCAAACCGAGTATTGATTTTCTGTATGGGTTTCATGCTCAACTAGATTGTTAAAATCTGTTTTGGCAGGTGTTTTAAAGCTGACCCAATGGACTACCTGGGCCTGCAATTTCGGGATTTGCAGGGCAGCAAAACTCCAACGCTGGACTATGTCTAATAATGATTCTAAAAAATCGGCAGGGTTTTGTATTTCCAGTTGCTGTGCCAATAAAGATGCACTGTGTGGGGTCTTGCGTAATTGATTTTTAATCAATAGGGCCTTTGAGTGGAGTTCATCCGCATTGTGTTGACTGTCAGAATTCTCGTTTAATGTTTGCCACAATTCGCTGGCCAATTCACTGATGGCCATTTCCGAGTCATTTAGCCATAAGTCTGATCGTCCTGTACTTGCCAGAATAGCCTCCAGTTGTTGTTGTAATGTCTGTATATTCCAGCTTGCGATGTTTTCCTGCTTAAATTGTTTAGTCAATTTGCTGACTATTTCATTGCGATACACAAATACATGATCAAATTCATGCTGAGTTCTTTCGATCTGTTTTATTCTGCTTTCATCAATGTTAAATAATTTTGCTATAAATGATCCTACCAGCGGCGCCATTCTGACCAGCAGGTCAGAAATATGCACAGCACTCATTGCTTTACCTTGACAGCTTCGGTACTTGGTGAATTCTGTGGATAGCGCTAAATCATGAATTTTTACTGAATGTTCAAATTCCTTGAGTAGTTCAGATAATTTTTCCGGTTTATGGAGGTCAGCATAAACATATCCAGATATGCCAAGTATCAGAGCATCAGGTCTTTCAGCTCGATGGTTCATAGTCACTCCAGTGAGAGCAGGGATAATCGAGAGACTCCTTGCTGAACTGATAGTTCAGGATAGAGTGTAGGGAGTTGTTTGCTGCGTGTTATTTGTTATTCCCTGGGTTTTTTGGCAGTTACATGTAGGGAAGATTGGATGAAACGATTTTTAAAAAAATGGGTCCAATTTAATTAGTACGGTATTCGTTGTGCTAGTAATAGCTAGCATTTTAAGTAATTCATGCAAATAGTACGTTTCGTAGCTAATGGCATCAAATTAGACTATCTGATAAATGTATAAACATACTTCAGAATATTCTAGTAACTAATGAGGAATCAATTATGTCTGATCATGTATACAAAAAAATAGAACTTACCGGCTCTTCTAGTGTTGGAATGAAAGAGGCCATTGAAACTGCTGTTGCCAAGGCTTCAAAAACTATCAATAACATGCGCTGGTTTGAAGTTATAGAAACTCGTGGGGATATCAATGATGGAAAGGTTGAACACTGGCAAGTGACTATAAAAGTTGGATTTACACTTGAATAATTCTTTATAGCGTTTTGTTTTCAATGTAAATCACTTTGAAACAAAATTAGTCATGAAAATTTTAACGGTTGATGACATACGGAGTTTAATTAATAGGGTAGGTTTAACATGTTTTTTTCAACATGTTATGGATGCTATGGAATTAGATTTTTCCCACTGGAGAGCATTCAATTTATCATCTCGACATGCTACTCATTATCCCCACGGTGTTATTGAATTAATGCCGTGTTCTGATAAGTCGCTATACAGTTTTAAGTATGTTAATGGTCATCCTGGAAACCCGGCTAAAGGTCAATTAAGTGTGGTAGCTCTAGGTTTATTAAGTGAAGTGAGTAGTGGTTATCCTTTAATGATAAGTGAGATGACTTTATTGACAGCACTACGGACGGCAGTAACAGGTGTTTTAGCCGCAAAATACCTGGCTCGATCTGATGCCAGAAAATTAGCAATCATTGGTACCGGAGCACAAGCTGAATTTCAGGTGATGTGTTTTGCAAGTTTTTTCCCGCTGGACGAGATACGCTTCTATGATTGCGATTACTTGGCTATGAAAAAGTTTGCAAAAAACTTGGCGGGAGAAAGTTTTAAACTCATTGCCTGTCAAAATATCAATGAAACTGTGGGTTCTGCTGATATTATTGTGACTGCAACGGCTGCTAAAAAAAAACAGCGTTTATTTGAATTTAAAGATATTGCTCCTGGGACACATATTCATGCAATGGGAGGTGATTGTCCTGGTAAAACAGAACTCGATGTCAGTCTGTTACAACAGTCCAAAATAGTTGTTGAATACGTTCCACAGAGTCTGATAGAAGGAGAGAGTCAGCAATGTCCCAGCGACAGCGTTTATGCGGAATTATGGGAATTAGTGTGTGAAAAGAAACCTGGAAGACTCAATGCGCAAGAAATTACACTTTTTGATTCGGTGGGTTTTGCATTAGAAGACTTTTCAATTCTGCGTGTTGTTTATGCATTGGCTGAAGATTGTCAATTAGGGATGGATTTAGCTTTAATACCTAAGCTGGATGATCCCAAAAATTTATATGCTTTAATAGGCTGAAGGCTTAAGCTGGAAAAAATGACCTGACTCAACTTGTTATAGTGGCTAAAACAGGATTAATTTAAAGATAAATTCGTACTTTTTAGGGGTAATAAAATGCATCGACAAGAGATTTAATTAAATGCAGTGATTTGTTATTAATATCATTTTCAGGATTAAACTCACTAATTTCAAAAGCACATATTTTTTGCTTGTTTCGAATTGCTGATATGGCTTCAATTAACTCGTCAGCTCTTATTCCTCCGTCAACAGGCGTTTCTACACCGGGTGCATCTTTGGGGTCGACGACATCCAGGTCTATGCTAATTCCAATAAGCTCACAACGTTGACTCAGTTGAGTCACGGTTGAAGATAATAATTGGCTTAAATTGTTAATTTTGTCTACAAAAGTAATATTCACATGCTGTTCTCTTAATAATTTATATTCTTTTTCTTCATAACTTCGTATACCGATCATTTTTAGGTTTTCTGCATCAATAGTATGGTTTGTAGGGTAGAATCGGGCTAATTTTTTATCAGCACAGCCCAATAATGCAGCGATAGGCATGCCATGAACATTACCTGATGGCGAGGTGGAAAAAGTATGGGCATCTAAATGTGCATCCAGCCAGATCAGTCCTAGTTTTTTGGTTGTACCCAATGTATTTAATATTCCACTCCAGGTACCTAATGCACAGGAATGATCTCCACCCACAACTAAAAAAGGCTGGTCTTGTTTTAAACACTGCGCACTATATTGACTAATTGTTGCGTTAAGTCTAATCAGCTGATCGTCATTTGTTCCTTTATTGTCAGGGTGTAGCATATGCCACTGCAACTTAAATAGTCCGATTTTTGAGCGTGTAAATTCATTACGCAACATTTCAGCAGCATATCCACAATGCCGTTCTGGGCCACCTAGGCAGGAAGTGATTCCTATACTTTGTATTATCATTTTTTTGTTATTGTAATTATGCAGTTAACGAATAGGCAGAAGTTATTTTACGATTCTATCTGTAATCTTTGTCACATCACGATGGGTTTTACCTGTGTAGAGTTGACGGGGACGACCTATTTTTTGCGCAGGATCTGAAATCATTTCATCCCAATGTGCAATCCAGCCGACGCTGCGACCCATTGCAAACATTGCTGTGAACATGTTGCTGGGTATTCCCAATGCCTTGAGTACGATACCGGAATAAAAATCAACATTCGGATAAAGTTTCTTGTTTATAAAATAGTCGTCTTCCAGCGCAATACCCTCCAGTTTTAGGGCCAGCTTAAATAATGGGTCATCGTGTAAGCCTAACTCATCAAGTACTTCATGACAGGTGGCACGCATGAGTTTGGCCCGCGGATCATGGTTTTTATAAACGCGGTGGCCGAACCCCATCAACCGGAACGGATCGTTTTTATCCTTGGCTTTTTTAATGTAGTGGTTGATATTCGATACATCGCCCATTTCCATCAGCATGTTAAGAACAGCTTCATTGGCACCACCATGTGCGGGACCCCATAAACAGGCAATACCTGAAGTAATACAGGCAAAAGGATTGGCTCCGCTGGACCCGGCCAAACGCACGGTCGAAGTCGAGGCATTTTGTTCATGATCGGCGTGAAGAATCAAAATTCTGTCCAATGCTCTGACCAACACAGGATTGGGAATAAATGTTTCACATGGATTACCCAGCATCATGCGCATGAAGTTTTCCACATAACTCAAATTGTTTTTTGGAAACATAAAGGGCAGGCCTATACTGTATTTGTAGCTCATTGCCACAATTGTAGGTATTTTGGCAATGATTCTTACTGCACACAGATCTCTGTCCTCTTTTGAGTGTATATCTAATGCATCATGATAAAATGCGGACAGTGCGCCAACCACCGCCAGCATGATAGCCATTGGATGCGCATCACGTCGGAAACCGTTAAAGAAATTGGTGAGTTGATCATGCAGTAAAGTGTGATGGGTAACCTGATTGATTAGCTGATCTAGCTGATCCTGGGTAGGCAAATTCCCCTGCATCAGTAAATAACAAACTTCTAAAAAGCTACAGTTTTCGGCCAGTTGTTCGATTGGGTAACCGCGGTAAAGTAAAATCCCTGCCTCGCCATCTATATAGGTGATTTTCGAACGGCAACTAGCGGTCGAGGTGAAACCGGGGTCTAAAGCAAACAAACCTGTTTGTTTATACAATGCTTGAATATCAATGACATTGGGGCCTACTGATCCAGATATAAATGGTAATTTACAGATTAATGAGGCATTTTCATCGTTCAGTGTGTAATTTCGTTCAGTGTTCATGATGTTTTCTCCGGAATGAAATAAATTCTCAGCTAATGCGTTTTGATTTACTAATTTAATGTCAGAGAAAGGTGTCAACTATCCGCCCAATCAACGACACATAGAATATTTAATAGGCTTATCGATACTTTTAAAAACTTTAATGCGATTGCAATCATGGCAGCATTTTTTTTAATACGGTGCGCAAAATACCACCATCACGATAATATTGAACCTCTACCGGAGTGTCGATACGGCTTAGGGTTTTGAAATGGGTGGTCGTGCCATCGTTTGCGGTGGCACAGACTAGGATTTGCTGTTGTGGTTCGGTTGGGTCGTTAATCTCTATGGTGTATGTTTCCTTGCCATTTAGCCTCAAACTTTCTACCGATTCCCCGGCTACAAATTGTAACGGCAGAATCCCCATGCCGATCAAATTGCTACGGTGGATTCTTTCATAACTTTCAGCAATGACGGCTTTTACGCCTTGCATACACGGGCCTTTGGCTGCCCAGTCCCTTGATGAGCCAGAGCCATATTCCTTGCCGGCTAAAATGCAAAGTGGTATTCCGGCTTCTTTATAGCGCATTGCTGCATCGAAGAAACTCATCTTTTCACCACTGGGGTGATAAATAGTTATATTGCCTTCAATGTCTGGAATCAACAGATTACGAATTCGAATATTGGCAAAAGTACCTCTGCACATTACTTGATCATTGCCCCTGCGTGAACCATAACTGTTCCAGTCTTTTCGGTTTATCCCCTGTTTCAACAGGTAGGCTGCAGCTGGTGAATCAGGATCAATTTGCCCAGCGGGTGAGATATGATCAGTAGTGACCGAATCCCCGAAGACTGCCAGCACCCGCATTCCGGTAATAGGGGTTAACTGTTGTGGTTGGTTGACTAACCCGGCAAAAAAAGGCGGTTTTCGGATGTAGGTTGATTGCTTGTTCCATGGATAACGTTCAGTACTGCTAATTTTCAACTGTCGCCATGCCTGAGTACCAGTAAAAACATCAGCATATCGTTCCCGGAATATATCTGGGGTGACGAACTGCCTAATGGTATCCGAAATTTCCTGATCGCTGGGCCAGATGTCTTTTAAATATACCGGTTTATTGTCAGCACTGTTACCAATAGGATCATGGCTGATATCCACCGCTGTAGACCCTGCTAGGGCGTAGGCCACCACCAGAGGCGGTGAAGCTAGGTAATTAGTCTTGGTTAAGGGATGTACCCGGCCTTCGAAGTTTCTGTTGCCGGATAGCACCGCAGAAACCACCAGATCGTTTTCCAATATGGCTTTTTCCACGTCGACATCCAGCGGACCGGAGTTACCGATACATGTGGTGCAACCATAACCCACTAGATAAAATCCCAGTTGTTCCAGATAGCTGAGCAACCCCGACTTTTTTAAATACTCAGTCACTACCAAAGAGCCGGGGGCTAACGACGTTTTGACATAGCTTTTGACTTTCAAACCTTGTTCCACGGCTTTTTTGGCTAGCAGACCAGCAGCCAGCATCACCGATGGATTACTGGTATTGGTACAAGATGTAATTGCAGCAATAACGACTGCACCGTGACCGATTAATTCAGTTGAGCCATTTTTAGATATTACACCGTGGCGATTCAGGTCGCTTTCGGCGAGGCCCATACCTTTGTTACCAACAGGTGCAGTAAGTACCTGTCGGTAAGTCGGCCCAACTTGACTCAGAGGGATACGGTCTTGAGGCCGTTTGGGTCCAGCGATTGCAGGCTCAATACTGTCGAGTTCAACGGTCATTACTTGACTAAATTCAGGATCTACGGTCTGGTCATTGCGAAACAGGCCTTGTAATTTGGCATAACGTTCAGTCAGTTCGATTAGTTCGGCACTACGCCCAGTCAGGCGCATATAGTCGAGAGTCTGGTCGTCGATTGGAAAATAACTCACCGTCGCACCTTGTTCAGGTGCCATGTTGCTGATCGTGGCTCTATCGGGCACGCTCATGGAGCTCAGACCGGGGCCATAAAATTCGACAAATTTACCCACTACGCCAAACTCCCGGCAAAGTTCAACAATACGTAATACCAAATCGGTGGCAGTGGCACCTGGAGACAGCCTACCAGTTAGTTTAATGCCGACTACATCCGGCACTAGCATGTAGATGGGCTGATTTAGCATTACTGCCTCTGCTTCAATGCCACCTACCCCCCAGGCCAGCACACCCAAACCATTGATCATAGGTGTATGCGAATCAGTGCCAACGCAGCTGTCTGGATAACAAACATGAGTATCTTGGTTGTGGAACACTACTGGAGCCAGGTATTCAAGATTGACTTGATGAACAATACCGGTAGACGGGGGTACTACACGCAAGTTTTTAAAGGAGGCCTGTCCCCATTTAAGAAACTCATAACGTTCGGCATTTCTTTGAAACTCAATGGTTTCATTTAATGACAGGGCGTTGGCCTTACCGAAGTAATCCACTTGTACCGAATGATCAATCACCAAGTCACAAGGAATAAACGGGTTTATCTTTTTCGGGTCGCCGCCCATCTCGCTCATTGCATCACGCATTGCCGCCAAATCGACTAAAGCCGGGACACCGGTAAAATCTTGCAATACAACGCGAGCTGGTTTGTAAGGGATTTCTTGCCTTTTGCCCTGTGGTTGCCAATTGGCAAGGCTGATCACATCATCTTCACGAATTGTGTAGCCGTCACAGTTACGTAAAACGGACTCCAGCAAAATTTTTATCGAGAAGGGTAATCGTGCAATGTTTGCCGTAACGTTGTGTTCTAAACCGGACAGGGAATAGTAGGACATCGAGTTTAAGCCCAAGGGTTGTAACACGTCAAACGAATCTTGATTAGTCATAATAAATCTCCTATGAGCTTTAAAAACTCAAGCATTACTAATCAGACTTAGTTATATGATGGATGTTCCATTACCGGTGGGCATGTACCTGACTCTGGTATATGTAGAAGGTAAAACTGTTCAGATAGTGATATGGGAGATTTGTTTTTACAGTGTACCTCGTGCTCAAACTGGTCAACCAATATTAGTGAATCAAACCACTAATAATGATCTGTTCAATAGCATATTTTGTACGTTATTCCGATTAGATTTGATTGCTCGTAATAAGTACCCATTGAGTAACATGCTTACATTCATCCATCCATGAGCAGTCATGAAAATATAATTTTCTAACGTCTTAACCAAGGAAAAAATAATTTAAATTTTGACCCATATGGGTCATGTGTTTACTGTGTAAATAGAGTAGCCTTGTAACTGACTATTGAATTGTGGGATATCCAGACTTGTTTATATTGTGTGTTATTTTGTTCAGAGCATTAGGCTTTTAGCATTATTCATCACTGAATTAGGGGCAGACTCGATTTATTGCATAGTTTTAAACTAGCGTTCTGAGACAATAAACGTGTATTTTTATAAATAAATAAGGAGAATAAGATGTCTACTTATCAAAGTCGGGCTGATTTTTTTAGAAAAAACCCTACAGCACAAGCATGGGCAGTTTTGGATCACGCTGCCAATCAGCAAAAGCAGGTGACTCCAGGGTCTCTTAAACTGAAGAAGGATTGCTTCAAAAACAAAACAGCCATTATTATTGGCTCTGGTGTGAGCGGGCTCACAACGGCTTATGAGCTACTCGCCAAGCAATCTGGTATGAAGGTGACGATTCTTGAAGCACAAAATCGTACAGGCGGACGTTGTTTGACCTTACGCACAGGAGATATGTTAGTTCAAGACCAAGACCGTGATCTATTTAATTGCAAAACGGGTAGTGTTCAAGTTGTGCGTTTTGATCGTCCCCTCGGCGATAACGAACCTTATCTCAACGCGGGCCCAGGCCGTATTCCTTCAGGTCATAAACGGCTATTACAATATTTGAAAACTTTTGGCGTAGACGTTGAAGTGTATGTAATGGATAGTGCGTCAAATTTAGTTCAAATAAGTAAAGCCTACGACGGGCATCCCATCGTTAGTCGTCGTTTGGACCATAATACACGTGGTTATATCGCAGAGATGGTTTATAAAAATGCAAATAACTTAATTAGTGATATAAAACCCAACAGTACAAAAGATGAAAAATTTTCAATGGCTAAAAAGCTACAAGATCTTATGATTAGTTTTGGCGATCTTGGTCCCCAGGGTAACTATAATGTGGGGGCCTCCGCTGAAGGTCGAGATGATAATAACCGGACGTCCGATCGAGCCGGCTTTGAGGTATTACCAGGGGTCGATAGTGGAGTTACAGCGGAACAACTGGATCTAGGTAGTTTATTGGACTCAGAGTTTTGGAAAACAAACTTCTATCAATCGCAAGATTTTTTATGGCAACCTACTTTATTTCAACCGGTCGGTGGAATGGACCAGGTTCAGCATGCTTTTGCACAACAAGTGGGCGCTCTTGGCGGGACTATCCACTTAAATAGTCCGGTGCAGAAAATAGACTGGAATGAAGAAGATCAGCAATTTGAAGTTCATGTAACAACGTTGGGCTCAAATGAGTGCAAGGTATATAAAGCAGACTATTGCTTCAGTAATGTAGCAATGCCTTTTTTGGAAAAAATACTTTCTGATCGACTGCAAAACCCAGCAACTGAAAAAGGCTTTGATAAAAGCTTTAAGAATGGTTTGGCAGCGGTATACCATGCTCAAAATAACCCGAACCACGATGATGGGTTCCCCAATCGGTTTTTAGCATGTACCACCAAAGTAGGTTGGCAGGCAGAGCGGTGCTTGTGGCAAGGTAGTTCAATAACAACTTATCATGATAAAGAAACGGGTGAAGACATGATTGGTGTTGAAAAATCCGAGATAGGTGTCGTCCCCATATTTGGCGGTATTTCGCGAACCGATAATGAGATTGTTCAAATTTGGTATCCATCGAACGACTACCATGATCAAAAAGGGATTTTGACGGGATGTTACAACTATTCAAAAAATGCTTACAACATGGGGTGTTTGCCTATAAAAGAGCGTCTTGATAGCGCGCGGGATGGGGCAAAGTTATTTGGCGAAAAATTTGGCGGGGGGTTACAAAACGGTGTTGCAATCGCTTGGCAACATATGCCTTATATTAAAGGCGGATGGGCGCAATGGCATTTGGTGGGTCAAGATACATCCGAAAGTGTCAAACACTTTAACCAGTTGATTCAGGGCACAGGCATTGACGGTAGTAAAGAGCCGAACTTTTTTATAATCGGTGACCAGCTATCATCGTTACCAGGGTGGCAAGAAGGCGCCATTGCCGCGGCATTAAATGCGTTATCACGGGCCGCGTACCCCCATTTACAAATACCTCATTTTGCAAGTTTACCCGATACACGCATCATAGTGGAGGGCGTGTAGCCAATCGACTTAGGTTTGAAGTGGTTATACTATTGGCAGTTGCCACTTCATTCGGCCTAAGTCGGTTATATTCCGAGCGTTTATTTTTGTTACAGTATTTCTAATGCTCACATTCCAACCAACGTGGTTAATTTTTAGGACTACTCTTGATGACGAATAAGATACTATTTATACCCCTATTAACGTTATTTTTGTTTGCTTGTGAAACAACTCTTCGCCCAGGACAAATTTTTCCACCAGACCCATTGCCTGTTGCAACAGGTTTCTCCGCAATCGAGATTAAACAATTTATAGATGCCCTACCACAAGATGCTGTTTCAGATTCAGCAATTCACGTGGTGGATGTAACGGGTGATTATCGTGTGGGCCTTTATGGGGTTTATCGTCCGCAAGCATTACCAAGTGAATCTAATTTGCATCAGGTTAACACCACCGAAATTTATTATATGTTAGAGGGGCATGGTACCTTGGTAACGGGTGGTGAAATGATAAATGGAGTGCGTGCTTCACCAACATCAATCACTATAAAAGGAACGGGTATTAAGGGGGGCGTAAGTCGAAACTTTGGCCCAGGTGATGTCATCATAATTCCAGGGTATACGCCGCACTGGTGGAGCGAATTAGATGCCGACTTATCCTATATCATTTTTCGAATGGATCCTGATAATAGGATAGAACTGCATTGAACTGAAAAACTAACAGATAAGGGAGCTGGAAACAAATAATCATCCAATCTCACTGGTCTTTTTATCCCTGTTTAATTCTTCTCGATCGTCACGTAGAATAACTATGCTCCTCTTGAGAAAATTTCAACAGAAATAAACTACTACATGATATTTGGATGATTATTTGTTTCCACCTCCCTAAGTTGTTTTGCTGAATTTTAAATATTGTCTAGCCATTAATTAAATAATGGTAAACCCCCATCTCCGCTGGGGAGACCCCCATAGGTTTTACCTATACCGCGGTATAGGTACCCTCTGATCTTGACCAAAAGACAGAATGCAGGAGCAGCGAAGCGGTGTTGCCGAGAAATCTTGTTGCTCAAGTTGTGCTTAGACTCAAGATTCCCTTCCGTTGGTCTGAATGACACTGTTTGTGAGGTTAATCTAATTTAAAGTCAAAATTGAGAATAACCTGTAATAAGTTAATAGTCATAAAAAATAATAAGACAGATATATCACATGCTTTCCATTTTATGCATTCAATCTATTTTTAGTACCTTGGCACCACGAATTTTCCCTGTTTTCAGCTCAAGCAACGCTTCGTTGGCCTGTTTCAATGCAAACATCTGAACTTCAGGATTCAATTCCATTTCAGCGGCCAAACTTAGAAATTCTGTAACATCACGGCGTGTAATGTTAGCGACACTCTTTATCTCTTTTTCCTGCCAAAGATGAAGAGGATAATCCAGGTTCAGTAAGCTTTGTTTGTCGTCTTCTTTGCGTATCGCATTAATCACCAGTCTGCCACCAGAATCCAGATTAGCCAACGCTTCAACAACAGGTCCCCATGCCGGAGTGGTGTCGATAATACAATCCAGTTTATACGGTGCCTGATCGTTGGTGTCTCCGGCCCATACAGCACCAAGTTCCAAGGCAAATGTTCTTTCATCTGCATTTCTGGCAAAAACAAATATTTCGGTATTCGGATACTGGTGTGTCACCATCTTTAAAACCAGATGCGCTGAAGCACCAAAGCCGGTTAATCCGAGACGATGTCCATTCTGTAATCCCGTTAATCGTAATGACCGGTAGCCTATTGCTCCAGCACAAAGTAAAGGAGCTGCTTTCTCATCAGAAAAAAATTCCGGAATTTTATAGGCGAAATTTTCTGCAATGGACATATATTGTGCATATCCTCCATTAGCGTCGCGACCTGTTGCTTTAAAAGTTTTGCACAGGTTCTCACGACCTGACAGACAAAATTTACATTTCCCACAAGCAGAAAAAATCCAGGCAACACCAACTCTGTCATCTGTTTTTAAAGTAGTCACTTTTCTGCCAACAGTCTCAACCCTGCCGACCACTTGATGGCCAAGGACTACGGGTAATTTCCGGGGAGGCGTTCGTCCCTCAATTTCATCCAGTTCGGTATGACAGACGCCGCAAGTTGATACTTTTAGTACAATTTCGTTTTCAGCGGGAACAGGAAT
>Ga0256847_1001199_pt1 | contig 13780 bp, 13 predicted proteins | sample TeddybearmetaG_FD_189099 | JGI IMG/M metagenome (GOLD analysis project Ga0256847, IMG submission 189099) | Hydrothermal vent microbial communities from East Pacific Rise, Pacific Ocean - Teddybear | ecosystem: Environmental > Aquatic > Marine > Hydrothermal vents | place: Pacific Ocean: East... | reverse complement strand
AGGCCTTTGGTCAATGGCGATATTAGAAGTTGTTTCGGTATGACTGAACCTGCAACCGCTGGATCAAATCCTACTTTGTTGGAAGCATCTGCTGTGCTCGATGGCGATGAGTGGATTATTAATGGTCGAAAATGGTTTACCTCTTCTGCCGATGGTGCTCAATTTTGTATCGCTATGGTGGTTACAGGTCCTGATGAAGCAAAGCATAAAAAAGCGAGTATGATTATTGTACCAACTGATAATCCGGGTTATAAATTTATTCGTAACATTCCAATCATGGGTGATATTGGTTCTGGTTATTTTTCACACGCTGAAATTGAATTTAACAATTGCAGAGTCCCAAAATCGAATCTGATTGGTGAAGTTGGTAGTGGTTTCGCGCTAGCACAAGAGCGGCTGGGGCCAGGACGAATTCACCACTGTATGCGATGGCTGGGAATTTGCCGGCGATCATTGAACGAAATGATTAGCTATACAAAAACAAGAATGATAACTTCAAATAAAACTCTATCAAATATGCAAGCAATTCAGGACTGGATAGCTGAATCTGCGGCTGAAATTGAGTCCGCTCGAGCATTGGTCTTACAAACTGCATGGACAATAGAGAATGTCGGTTTTGAAGCTGCCAAAAATCATGTCTCTATGATTAAATACCATGTCGCCAATGTAATGCAGCGTGTTGTCGATAGAGCACTGCAAAGTCATGGTGGCTTAGGAATGACCGATGATATAGTTTTGGCTCATTTTTATCGCCACGAACGAGCTGCACGGATCTATGATGGTCCAGATGAAGTTCATAAAATGGTAGTGGCAAGAAACTTATTGAAGTAGGTTTGTAGAGTTTAAATCATGACAAAATGGAACGGCGAAAATGATTTCGCCTTATTTAAAAAAAGTGTCCCCATTACCAGCCAGGATATCTGGCCTGCTTTTTATCATCTGCACAAAGAAAAAATTCAAGTTCAAAAACAAAATGTTGCCATCGAAAAACTTAAGCGAATTATCAATGCAACTTTTAGATTATCCAATCAGAAGGGATTTTCATTAATGAGTCTTCGTGATCTTAGCCAAGTGACGGATATGAGCATGGGTAGTTTGTATAACTATATTGGTAGCAAGAGTCAACTAGCAGAAATGATCCATCAGTTTCTTCCACATGTTTTCGATACTTGCATTAGCGAGCAAATTCACGCAACAGATTCAGCTGATGGAAAACTTCAGAAACTAATTCGTGGGCACGTTTTTATCTCGGAGGCGCTGCAACCCTGGTTCTTTTTTGCGTTTATGGAAACCAAGCATTTAAGTCGGGCAGTAAAGAGCCTAGCAAAAAACAACGAACTCAGATCAGAACAGCTGATGGAGTCGTATATTTCTGAAGGAATAAAAGAAAATATATATTGTGCTGATAGTCTATTCCTTTCTAGCATGATGATAAAATCGCTTCTGCAAAACTGGTATGTCAAACACATCAAGTATCGAGCAAACAATATTTCTTGCGAAGGCTATTTAGATCATATTGAAGAAGTGATAAATAAGCATCTTAAGGTAGTAAACGATGTCAAAATTTAAACTATCGCAAGAATCGAGAACGTCAGACAAATTACCCATTGATAAACTGGCCGTTTATTTGTCAGAGAAAATGCCTGATTTTATGGCTTCCACGCAGTTGCATATTAAGCAGTTTTCAGCGGGCTCATCCAACTTAACTTATCAATTAACCAGTGGGGCAGAATCTATTATTTTGCGTCGCCCTCCCAGCGGAACGAAAGCGGCGTCCGCTCATGACATGGTTAGAGAACATAATGTTATTGCCAGCATTAGCCGACACTACTCGCTAGCCCCTACACCGCTATTACTTTGCGAAGATGAAAGTATTATTGGTGAAAAATTTTTTATCATGGAACAAATTGTTGGCTTGGGTATTGGCAAAAATCTCCCAATAGAGATGACGCTCGAACAACAAAACCGCCTTTGTGATAATTTTGTAGAAGGATTGGTGAAGCTCCATGAAATTGATATTGCCAAGGGTGAACTGTCGGAAATGGGGAAACCCGAAGGCTATGTAAAACGTCAGGTAGAGGGCTGGCAAAAACGTTTTCTTAAAACCAAGACCGATGATGTTGCTGACAGTCATGCTATCTACCAATGGTTGCAAACAAATCTACCAATGGATTCCGGTTTTCAGTCGTTGGTTCATAATGATTACAAATTCGACAATTTAATTTTAGACCCTGAACAGCCGGAGAGGATAAAAGGTGTATTGGACTGGGAAATGACAACGCTAGGTGACCCAATGCTTGAATTGGGTTGTACACTTGCCTATTGGATAAATGCTGATGATGATCCATCAATGCAGGCAATAAGAATGATGCCAACACATCTAGAAGGTATGATGACTCGGCAACAAATATTTGAAAATTACTGTTACCGAAGAAACATCAAAGGTATCAAACTCGCGCCTTATTACGTTTTCGGTCTTTTCCGGTTAGCGGTTATCGCTCAGCAGATTTACTACCGTTTTTATCATGGTCAAACGGATAATCCAAAGTTTGCCGAGTTTGGTCAACTAGTTAATATTTTATTGAAAAAAGCAACACAAGAAATTAGTTAGATTATTTCAACCACGGGGCAAACGCGTACTTTTTTGCACTTGCCGCAATGAGCTTTAAGGCAACCAATATGAATGACACAATGTTTAATCTCGAAGGAAAGGTCGCGTTGATCACAGGCGCAAGTCGTGGAATCGGTGAAGCAGTAGCTCGATTATTTGCACAACAAGGCGCAAAAGTAATTATCGCGAGTCGAAATCAAGATGCGCTCGATCAACTAGCTTCAGCAATTAACGAGTCAAATGGGAATAATAATGTCGTAAGTATGGCTTGCCATATAGGAAATTCTGAGTCCGTGAACGGGCTACTAGCCAAACTGACTGCTCAATTTAACAAAATTGATGTCCTAGTCAACAATGCTGCGACTAATCCATTCTTTGGTGAGCTACTAGATACACCAGAATCAATGATCCAAAAAACCATCGACGTTAATATAAAAGGCTATTTACAAATGAGCCAATTGGTAGGAAAAATCATGAAAGAAAACGGCGGCGGAAGTATTATAAACACTGCATCGGTCAACGGTGTTTCCGCTGGCCCAATGCAAGGCATTTATTCGATGACTAAAGCGACAGTTATATCAATGACCGGCGCAATGGCAAAAGAAACGGCAAAGTACGGAATTCGCGTTAATGCGGTACTTCCAGGACTAACTGATACCAAGTTTGCTTCTGCATTAACCCAAAATGATAAAATGCTCAATTCAATTTTGCCACTCATTCCAATGGCTAGAATGGCTCAACCAGAAGAAATTGCCCCCGCGTTTTTGTACTTAGCCTCCGAAGCATCATCCTATGTCACGGGTATTAGTTTGCCGGTAGACGGTGGCTTGCTGGCTTAGAGATTTTTATCTCAGCCCGTAAACCACACACCGCTGGTTATCTGGCAATCAATGCTATCAAGTAGCATATGAATAATGAGCCCTATACCAATTAATCGAACTTTCGGAAAGAAACAAATGGCCGCGTAACCGATAATCGGGAAAATAGTATGAAAAGGATGAAATCCAATGCTACATCGAGCGACTTCATAAATTGGATCTGCAATTAGATGATCGAGATCAACCAACATCGTCAGCATCATAACGCCAAAAGCAGTCTTCCATTGTTTGCTATAAAACGACAGACTGATGATAAGCGGAGCTAGTAGATGTAGTATCAAGTGTATAATTTTTGCTTCCTAGACTACTGGACTGTCACCACGATCGCGTAAAAAATGCATTTATAGGCATGACCATATGCTAATATCCGCGCTTGCAATTAACCAGCCCTACATATAATGATTCGATTCAAACAATTATCGCTTTACCAAGGCAGTTTACCGTTATTGAAAGAGGTAAGCCAGACTCTATATCCCGATCAAAAATTAGGCGTTATAGGCAAAAATGGTTGCGGTAAATCAAGCTTGTTTTCCATGCTCAGGAATGAGCTGAGTCCAGAACACGGTGTTTTGGAGTTTCCGCCTAAATGGCGTATCAGTAGCGCCAAGCAAGAAACTCCGGCTAGCCCTTTATCGGCACTAGAATATGTCTTATCCGGTCACACTGAATATTCTCAAATCCAAAAATCATTAGCCGATGCGGAGCAATCCGAAGATGGCTTAGCAATCGCTAATCAGCACGCTAAGCTCGATGCTATTAATGGCTGGTCCCTGCCTTCAACCGCAGCGAAGATGCTAACCGGACTGAGCTTTACTGAACAGCAAATGCATTCCACAGTTAGCCAGCTGTCTGGAGGCTGGCGAATGCGGCTTAATCTAGCACAGGCACTTATTCAACCGGCAGAATTATTACTTCTTGATGAGCCGACCAACCATTTAGATCTTGAAGCCGTTCTGTGGCTTGAAAGCTTTCTAAGATCTTATGATGGAATGTTAATGACAATTTCTCATGATAGGGATTTTCTCGATAGCTTTTGTAGCCATATTTTACATTTCGAAAATCATGGGTTAACCAATTACAGTGGCAACTACTCTCAATTTGAAAAACAACGACATGCCAAACAAGTGTTACAACAAGCTGAATTTGAGAAACAACAAAAAGAAATCCAACACTTAGAAAGTTTTATTACCCGTTTTAAAGCGAAAGCCAGTAAGGCAACTCAGGCTCAAAGTCGAGTTAAAGCGCTCGACAGAATGGATAAAGTTAGCGCTGTCCAAATTCGCCAAAAATTCGGTTTCGAATTCAAGTCCATTAATAAGAATATTACTGACTTAGTTGATCTCGATAAGGTCAAAGCGGGATATGGTGAAACGGTCATTCTGGACTCCGTTGTCATGAGAATACTTGCTGGTCAAAGAATTGGTTTGCTAGGACGCAATGGTGAAGGAAAGTCGACGCTAATTAAAGTTATCTGTGGCGAACTAGAAAAACAATCCGGCGAGATAAATCGAAATAAACATTTTAGAGCAGGGTATTTCGCCCAACACCAAGTTGAGCAATTGAATGTTGATCAATCTCCTATCTGGCACATCCAATCGCTCGGAACTAGAAATGGAAGCGGAATAAGTGAGCAACAAGCAAGAAATTTTTTAGGTGGATTCGCTTTCAATGGTGATAAAACATTGGACAAAGTAAAAGGATTTTCAGGTGGTGAGAAAGCTCGTTTGGTTCTTGCCATGATCACCTGGCGAGAACCCAACTTACTTTTGCTGGACGAACCCACCAATCATTTTGATATAGAAATGCGAGAAGCCTTGGCACTAGCCCTACAGGACTACGACGGAGCCGTTATTTTGGTTGCCCATGATAAAAATTTATTAGAGAGCGTAGTTGATGAATTCTGGCTAGTTAATGACGGAATGGTCAAGCCCTTTCCAGGTGATCTTGCGGACTATCAAAAATGGTTAAATGACAATCGTTGGTCGAAAGAAAGAAGTAAAGCAAAAGCAGAATCAAAAAAACTAAAAACAGCTAGCGGAAATACGCACTCAACTTCGAATCGAAAAGAACAGAAAAAAATTGAAGCTGAACTAAGAAAGAAGAAAGCCCCTCTCTCTAATCGACTGAAAAAAATTGATAAAGAAATGCATCAGTTACAACAAGAACAATCCAATGTTGAAAAAGAGCTCGCTTCGAAAAATATTTATGCAGATGAGAATAAAGATAAACTCGCAAAACTAATGGATCGTGCAAATGAAGCGAGTCAACAACTTGAAGCGATTGAAGAAGAATGGTTGGATTTGACTGAACAGTTAGAAGCCTTAGGATAGAAATAGATGACATCTGAAAAAAAACAATTTATTGCCGGCGCCGTTTGCCCAAAATGTGGAGATGAGGATTCTCTAGTTTTATTTTCATCTAGTAAAAACATTGCTTGCGTTAGTTGTGGCTTTGAACAATCCAGTGAGCAGCGTGATTCAACTAGTAAAGATGGTCAACAAGATAAAGGTAGCACTTCGACAATAAAAATAACTCAACTGGACTGAGAGTCTTTGTTGTTAGAACCAAATCCCCCTCAATCCCCCTTCGCAAAGGGGGAGGTTTAGGCGTTCAACTCATCTAGCGTTTGCCAAAGCATCCACACCCCAACCCACTAAAAGATTATTTTTGAACACCAACGGCGTCGTTTCATCTTTACTGGTCTCACCATCAGAATGTTCGTGTTGAGTGCGGTAAAATAAAACCCGATAGTCCTCACCATCTTTAGAAAAAGCTTCTGAAAAATCGGGCGCGCCTAACTGTTCCAAAATGGACTGACGCGAATCGTTAATTTCTAACTGGTTAATGACACGTTGATTATCTCGTTGCCTCTCTTGCCAGTCAGAATCATGGTCATCCCAATCTCCTCCACCGACAACAATACAACCACTTAAGCTAAACATTAATAGACCCGCAACAGCTAGGTTCAAAAGGGACTTCATTTTTCTTACTCCGTTAGTTTTGATAATTGCATGATGATAGTTAAGCTAGGCTGAATCCTAGCTTAATTTGATTAGATAGAGCAGTATTTGTGCCAACAAGCTAACAGAAAATACAATTACTAGGTTTTACAAACTGTTAGCATTTGTTGAATTGATCTAACCCTATGATATAAAAGGAACTATTCTTTATTTTGAACAAGCCGACAAAAGGATTAAAGTAAAATACGAAACGGTAAGCATATAGACGAGTCAGCGACAAATCGTTAAACTCACAGCATCACAGGCAAATAGGTAGGCAATTGGTCAAAATGAATAACAATCAAAGTCCGTTAGGTTTAAGAGAGAACCTTTCGAAAGCCAAGTATATTGTTTCTTTCATTTCGGTTTTATCGCCGAGTTCTGCTGGTTATGACAAAGCGGCGGATCAAATGATGCAAGCAGTGCAAAATCAAATAGGTTTTGTGGCTGTCTACTCAGCCCGAGATAATAACGGGGTTGGCATTACACTTTCTTATTGGACTAACCTAGATGCCATCTCAAGCTGGAAAAATAACAATACTCACCAAGCAATCCAAAGGAAAGGAAAAACACAGTGGTATGACTGGTATCAGCTACAAGTTTCTGAAATTGTGAGAACTAATGAGGGTGGGCAATTGCTCGCGGCAGAATAAATACGAAATAAAGCCCTAGAATCTAACCGAATGATTGATCTGTAAATTGTCATCAACCTGTAACGTAAAAACATTATGATAAAACAGTTAACAAGACTATCAACATAGCCATGACTCAAAAGCCAACCGTTGTGTTCGATTTTGATGGCACTATAATTCCGAAGGATTCCTACTATGATTTTACCAAACGGTTAATCAGTAAATCATTTTTCAGAGTCTTTTTAAATATCTTGTGCCTACCTCTAATAGTACCTTTAGTTTGCATTCCACCGACCAGAAAATGGGGCTTTAGTATTCCGTGTTTTTTAGCCACCGTCTTACAAAGTTCCTCTTTGTTTAAATTACGCAAAGAGTTTGTTAAATGGTTTTTGAAAGAGCCCAACACCAACATCTATCAACAAGCCTTAGAAGATATTAAACGCCACCAAAGCGAAGGCAAAGAGGTTGTGATAATAAGCGGTTGCCCAAAGTGGTTATTACAAGCGCTGGTAAAAGCGATTGGAATTCGAAACGTTCAGATTATAGGATCGAAACAGAAACTACTTTTATCAGGTCTTGTCATTACGCATCATTGTTACGGTGCTAACAAAATTAGTATGGCAACCGAAGCAGGACAGTTAACAAGCAACTGGATGATTGGCTATTCAGATAGCCCCACCGACATTCCAATGCTTAATTTGTGTAAAAAAGCGGTTCTAATTAATTCTTCGAGTTCTGCTAGCAACCAATTCAAGAAAAAATTGAACATTTCTTACACACATCGAACTTATCGCTGAGAGTCGTTAAAATACTGCTGCTGGATGGTTGCTCTTATCCAAAGTTGAGGTTATTTAGATCCTAACATTCAAGCTCTTGTAATAAGAACCTAGTATTCAATTCGGTAGCAAGGAATATACTCGCGAGTGGGCAAGGTCATTCTTTTTGCATCGACAAAACTTTTTAATAGCGTGTCGAGGTGACCACTTATTTCAGGGCTACCCTTTAAGACAAACGGGCCATGTTGCTCTACCGCTTTTAATCCATCGGGCTTCACGTTGCCTGCAACGATTCCAGAAAAAGCTTTTCTCAAGTTAAGTGCTAGTTCATGGATCGGTTGATCCTTAGAAAGATTTAACTCACTCATATTTTTATGAGTAGGAATAAAGGGAATTTGCCAGCTTTCATCAATCTTAAGTCGCCAGTTGTAGTGAAACGAATCGTTCATTTCCACCCGGTATTCGGTGAGTGTTTTAATGCTTTTGCTGATACTAATAGCTACTTCGGCAGGATCATCAATAATAATTTCGTAATATTTAGTGGCTTCATCACCGAGAGTATCTCTAATAAATCGATCCATCTGTTCAAAATAGGCTTTACTTGCTGCCGGCCCGGTGAGAATGACCTGTAGTGGAATCGATTGATTCTCCGGATGAAGAAGAATACCGATTAAGTATAGTAGCTCTTCAGCTGTGCCTGCACCACCGGGGAAAACAACAATCGCGTGTGAAAGTCGAACAAAAGCTTCCAACCGTTTCTCTATATCCGGCATAATTACAAGATGGTTAACGATAGGATTTGGTGGTTCTGAGGCGATAATTCCGGGCTCGGTAATACCAAGATAAAGTGCATCATGATTGCGGTGTTTGGCATGAGAGATAGTCGCTCCTTTCATGGGCCCCTTCATAACACCCGCTCCGCACCCTGTGCAAATATCCCGCCCACGTAAACCTAACTCATAACCCACTTTTTTTGTATATTTGTATTCATCTTCCCCTATTGAATGTCCGCCCCAACAAACGACCAAGTTGGGTCGACGTCCCGGACTGACCGTAGAAGCGTTTCTTAAGATCCGAAAAATATAATCCGTTATCCGCTCCCCTTCCGCCAAATCGCCGTTATTTCCCGTATTGTACAAACTAGGGCTATAAATTAAATCACGTAACACGGCAGATAAATGTTCACGCATGCCAAGCAGCATCTCGCCATCTACAAAGGCTTCTGTGGGGGGGTTAATTAACTCAAACCGAAGGCCGCGCCTCTGCCAAGATATTTTGACTTCAAAATCATGGTATTTGGCCAAAATTTCTCGCGCATTGTCTAGTTCAGAACCGGTATTCAGTACCGCTAATACACAACGTCGAATTAATTCGTGTTGCTCACCTTGTGATTGAGCAATTAGCCACCGCATCTCGTTAATAGAGAGTAACTCTAACGAGCTTTCTGGACTGACGCTATACGTCAACTTTTGACTTTGGTTTGTCATTAATTCTTCCTATAAAGTAACTGTTTTGTTCTCGTTCAGCTTGAAAAAACGACAGAGCGGTGGTATTGAAATACGAATTAGATGAAGTTGGAGAACAAGCATACAAACTATTGGATCTTATTGTTAGTTTTATTATAGTCTAACATTACTCTAACGCTTTAACTTTAGGATTGCGCCAACTCCAATGTACAGCAAGTCACCATTCAAAATGCAGCAACAAGCATGTTTTGATCTACTAGAAAGTCAGCCATTTGGCTTATTAACTACTTGTGCTCAGGGCAAGATTACTCAAGCATTTTTGCCTTTCATATTAGATAAGCAATCAAATTGCCTATACGGGCATCTGGCGAAACAAAACGGGCAAATCAATGCGTTGGAGAATCCGAGTGATTTAACTATTACCTTCCAAGGAGATCATGCCTACATTTCACCCAATTGGTATGAGTCCGATGAGCAGGTCCCCACTTGGAATTACCAAGCAGTTATAGTCAGAGGAAATGCTACTTTATTAGATAGCTCAGAAACCCTCAAGGTTATTACAGCGCTTTCAAATAGGCATGAGACTCAGTTTGAAACACCTTGGACAATGGATAAACTTCCGCAGAAAAAGACGCAGGCCCTGCTAAAAGCAATCACTGGATTTCGAATTGAAATTGCAGAGGTTAGCGGTATTAGCAAAATGAGCCAGAATAAAAGTGACCGAGATAAAAAGGACGTAGTGGTTGGACTGAAAAATCAGCCCGATCAATCCAGTAAGAATGTCGCGAGTATTGTGAGCAAGCTTTGCACCAAATAGAAACAGGAGATTGATCAATGAGTGATCACCACAAAATTAACTACATCGAGTTTCCAGCGAAAGATATGTACGAAACCAAAAAGTTTTTTGCTGAGGTCTTTGGATGGAAATTTCAGGATTATGGCCCTGATTATTGTGCCTTTTTTGAGTCGGGGATGGATGGTGGTTTTTTTAAGTCCGACCAAGTCAGCGATTCAGAAACGGGCGGTGTTTTGGTTGTGCTTTATAGTGATGATTTAGATCAATCTCAGAAGTCAATTGAGAACGCTGGGGGCAGTATTAAGAAGGCGGTTTTTGATTTTCCTGGGGGTCAAAGGTTTCATTTTTGTGATCCAAATGGGAATGAATTTGCGGTTTGGTCTGATCAATAAGGTTTTTTTAATGCGTTTCGCAGCGACCTTCTTTTTAAGAGACCAAAAAGAAGGCAAAAGGTCTTTACGTTGAACATAGCTAATTTGGAATGGCTTGGCACATTGTTCACAATTTTTCTTCCTTTATTTTGTGAAAATGCAGCATCGAGAGGATAAAAACTCGCTACGCTCAGGCAATTATCCTCTTTAATCGATGCTGCATGAATTCCATCGTACCGCTATTAGCCACTCGGGCAAAAGTAAACCTGGAGATCATCTCGTGCCTTAAATTCTGTACTATCAAGTCACCCAGATTATTAACCTTAAACGAGATCAAGTTACTATCGGGTCTAGATATATAGTCCATCCCCGATGGAACGAGGATGTAAAGGGTTTCGAGTATTCCATACCCTTATAGGTGCCTAGTGCCAACGCTAAAGGGGGCTTTTGGTTACTTTTGGGCCTCTAGCCAAAAGTAACTCGCAGTCAGAGCGTAGCGCTGCGAAACGCCTTTAAATAGTCTAAATCAAATAAAAAAAGCGACATAAAAGTCGCTTTTTTTGGATAAACCGGAGGATCTAAACCCTCTCAAAAACAGTAGCAATCCCCTGCCCCATCCCAATACACATAGTAGCAACCCCTAACGTCGCATCCTTACTTTCCATTAACCGCAACAACGTACCACTAATCCGAGTACCAGAACAACCTAACGGATGCCCTAGCGCAATCGCACCACCATTTAGATTAACTTTTTCATCCAGTACATCCAAGATAGCCAAGTCTTTAAGAACGGGCAAAGATTGCGCTGCAAACGCTTCGTTTATTTCCCATAAATCAATATCGCCGGTAGATAATCCCGCTCGTTTAAGCGCCTTATTGACCGCCGGTACCGGGCCGTATCCCATAATTGCTGGATCACATCCTGCTACACCCATACTACGAATTTTTGCGATAGGAGTTAACCCAAGCTCTTTTGCTTTATCAGCGCTCATAATAAGCGCGGCTGATGCTCCATCAGATAGAGCCGATGCGTTACCTGCCGTCACCGTACCTCTTGGGTCAAACACTGGACGCAAACCCGCCAACCCATCTAATGAAGTTTCTGGTCGAATCACTTCATCATAGTCAAACATCTTAAGAGCGCCATTCGCATCGTGACCTTCCATTGGTAAAATTTCTTTAAGAAACGCTCCATTAGTTGTCGCTTTATGTGCATTTTGATGAGAGTTAAAGGCAAAAAGATCTTGAGTCTTACGATCAAATCCGTGCATTTTACCTAACATTTCTGCGGTAAGTCCCATCATTCCGGAAGCCTTCGCCGAGTACTTAGATATTTGAGGTGCGAAATCTACACCATGCATCATTGGCACATGACCCATGTGCTCTACACCGCCCACAATAATCAAATCGCCATTACCTGTTTGAATAGCTTGTGTTGCTGAATGTATTGCCTGCATAGACGAACCGCACAAACGGTTAATGGTTTGACCCGCAACAGTGTGCGGTAAATCGGTCATCAAAGCCGCGTTCTTAGCAATGTTAAAACCTTGTTCTAAAGTTTGCTGCACGCAGCCCCAGATAACATCTTCAACTTCTGCTGGATCAACGGCCGAATTTCGATCAAGTAAACCCTGTATCAGGCGAGCGCTTAAAACTTCTGCTCTAGTATTTCTAAACATACCGCCTTTACAGCGACCCATCGGTGTTCTAATTGCATCTACTATGACTACGTCTTTCATTTATCTTCTCCGAATACTATAATTTTTTCGATTCTCGAATCATTGAGCTTTCAACCTTTCCCTCATTATCCCCTCACTTGGGAGAGATCTAGGTAGAAGGTACTTTTACGAGTTATAAAAAGCTTTATTGTCAGCGGCCAATTGTTTCAAACTGGTTGGTACTTGGTAACAAGCCCCTAGTGACTGATATTTTTCAGCCATTTTAATCACATTATCCAATCCAAGTTCATCCGCATATTTCAACGCCCCCCCTCTGAAAGGAGGGAAGCCAATTCCAAACAACAATGCCATATCAGCTTCTTCAGCAGTTGCCACAATACCTTCATCGAGGCACCGAGTGACTTCAAAAATTAATGGCAGCATCATACGCTCGATAATTTCTTGCGCTTCAAAGTCTTTGTTAGGCGTGCCGATTAAATCAAAAATAGCTTCTACGAAATCTTTCTTAGGACGGCCTTTTTTATCAAGGCTGTATGTGTAATACCCAGATCCTGTCTTTTGTCCTAGTTGCTTCTGTTCAAAAAGTTTAGCGACCGAATCACCTTCAATGATGGACATTCTATCGGGGAAACCATCTGCTAAAACATCAGCACAGTGATAGGCGGTATCAATGCCAACTACATCTAGCAAATAGGCAGGGCCCATTGGCCAGCCAAATTTGGTCATTACTTTGTCAATATGACGGAAATCCGCTCCCTCAGCCATCATCAAACTAAAACCTCTAAAGTAAGGGAACAGTACTCGATTGACGTAAAACCCAGGGCAGTCTTTAACGACAACTGCGGACTTCCCCATAGCGCTAGCATAAGCTACGGTAGCGGCAACGGTTTCATCGGATGATTTTGCGCCGCGAATCACTTCAACCAAAGGCATCTTGTGCACCGGGTTAAAAAAGTGCATACCGCAAAAGTTTTCTGGGCGTTTTAAATTGGTGGCTAACAAGTCGATTGAAATTGTCGAAGTGTTAGAGGTTAAAATAGCATCGTCAGCAATGTTGTCTTCAATTTCTTGTAAAACGATATCTTTTACTTTAGGATTTTCAACCACCGCTTCAACAACAAGATCAACATTTTTGATCGCAGAATAATCTAAAGTCGGAGAAATAGTAGCAACAATTTTAGCCATTTTGTCCGCTTTTAGTTTGCCGATTTTTACTCCTTTACTAAGAATTTTAATTGCTTCATTCATACCAAGATCAAGTGCTGATTGGTTAATATCCTTCATTACTACCGGAATGCCTTTGCTTGCTGACTGATAAGCTATTCCACCACCCATAATTCCCGCGCCAATGACGGCAGCTTGTGCTACTTTTTTAGTGGCTGTTTTAGCTGCAATTTTTGCTTTACCCTTAAGCAATTGATCACTTAGAAAGATTTGAACCATTGCTCTTGCTTGAGAAGTTTGACAAACATTTACAAAACCGTCATGTTCAACCTTTAGTGCGTCATCTCTACCTAGACGAGCGCTCTCCTCTATAACCCTTATTGCTTCCATCGGCGCTGGATAATGTGG
>Ga0256847_1001198_pt1 | contig 13782 bp, 8 predicted proteins | sample TeddybearmetaG_FD_189099 | JGI IMG/M metagenome (GOLD analysis project Ga0256847, IMG submission 189099) | Hydrothermal vent microbial communities from East Pacific Rise, Pacific Ocean - Teddybear | ecosystem: Environmental > Aquatic > Marine > Hydrothermal vents | place: Pacific Ocean: East... | reverse complement strand
GCGCGTATTGTTTGCTGGTTTTGTAAAATGAAATATCTCACTAAACAAGCTATTAGCCGCATCCAATTGGATCGCTGTATTTTCGACAATATCAGGTATTCCACTTTTATCCTTGTCAGAAATATCATATAAAGCATGCTTTCCCTTCAGGGTATAAAACAACCTAAAATCATTCAAAACATAGACATGATCCAAGGACTCTCTATCCGTTTTCCAACCTGCACGAGCATCTATAAACGAAATAAAAAATAAAAACAATATATAAAAGTAAACCCTAAGATATTTTATATCCATAGTTTTAACTCTGTTGCAGAGTACATAACCAACCATTTGGGAGTAATAACCTTATTAAATTACTGGAATAAATAACCATTTAAAACTCATCTGGGCATTGAGTCATTTCATGTGATAGGCAGAATTTTGAGACTGAGGCTTCATGTTGATAATTAAAATTTCTTCCGCTGGTCGAAATGACTGCGAAACCTATAGCTTTAAAAAATACACTGAGTACACTATTTAATCCCATATCTTTTATATATAGAATTTGCTAAATACTTAAAATTTAACTTTGTCATGCCTTTTACTAGCAATAAATCATTTGGTTCAATAATTGACATCACTTCTTCCGTACACGGTCTAATGTCTTCAAAATGTCCTTTATGTATGCTTTTATTTTTTAGTACACTTAGACTAATATTAATATAGTCTCCCACTGTGTATAAACAATCTATATCTGATTCGTTAATATAATCACCGATTCTTAAATGTACTTCCTCTGTATATTTATCACAATTATATTCACCCGAAATTACAGCTATTTTTTTTCCTTTGACATTTATTCTATTTATATCATTAAGAGATGATTTTAAAGCAACTTCAGTAATACTGAAGTGTTGATCATAAAAAAGAAAATCATTCTTTTCATCCATCTTTATTCGATTGATTTCACCACTGGATTCAAACCATTCCTCTAGTCTGGAAAAATCTTTAGCAGCCATTTCAATATCCAGCCCTAACAAATCAACCGATAATAAAATACCGACACTGGCACCAGGAATGTGTTCGTGTACTTTATTTACCCTATAGGTCACATGCTTATTGTTAATTGATGCTGTAATATTCCAACCTAAATCTTTAAATTCACTATTCACAACATATGAATCCGCTTCAGTATGAATACCGTATGTTTTTATATTTATATCATGCCTAAACTGTCTTATTTTACTCACTAAAGCATCAAAATTTTCGCTATCCCTATTGACAAGACAAAACCCATTGGGTTTTAGGCCAATTACACTCTCTGCCTTGTCAGAAATCAACTCATCAAGACCTCCATGTGAATTTAAATGGGAGGGATTTACATTGGTTATAATTGCTATATCAGGATTTACAAGCTCAGATCTACTTTTACCTAGGCCTTTAGCGGGACAAGAAATTTCTATAACTGTTAATTCCGTTGAGGATTTAATATTTGCTAAACTTAACAGAATAGGCACTTGCATATTTGCACTTGTCTTCTGAAAAAAAGTGTCTATTTGTTTGTTTGTCAAAGCAGACAACAAATATTTGAAACTCGTTTTTCCTTCTGTCCCTGTAATTTGTACTTTGTTAATAGACTGAGCTTTTCGACTTGAAGCTTCAGCTAAAGAATACAGTGCTTTCCTTGTATTTTTAACCAATAAAAAGGGAATGGTTTTATATTTCTCTACATGATTTTTGTCTTTAGCTTCAACAATAATGGAAGAAGCCCCTTTTTCAATCATTCTTGGGATATTATTTAGAGTGTTAGGTACTTTTTTCCCCCAGTTATCTGGATTTCTAACTATCCATAAACTATCAACAATATGTTTATTTATAATTCCATTAGTAATTGATTTTATTTTAAGATTATCAGTATTACCCACCCAATACCCTTTTGTTACCTCAGCAATTTCTGCAGGTGTCAATAATACTCTGTCTTTCATTATTAAAAACTCCATAAATAATTTTATAATACATTACATATTTCATTTAAAATAGTATTACCAATTAACTCAATATCTCCAAAAGATAAATTACCTCTTAACCGATAATCCACTGTCTTTTGTATTAACTCTTTAGTAAAAGGACACTTTTCTTTTTGTTCAAAAAACATCCAATTCCAAAAGCTCCTGGCATTACTTCCATTAAAAACATTAATTTCAATCCCATTAGTAGCTAAGCCTGCTATTATTTGATTGATTTGATGTTCTGATAAATTTATAAACTCCCACTGTATAGAATCTGCTGCAGGCCTTACATTTTCCGCAAAAGCTGGAACCCTAATATTTTTACATTTTAAAAGTATATCTACTAATGTCGCATAATTGTTATTTAAAAATTCCACACGTCCCTCAATTTTTTTTAGCTGTGGATTTAAAACTGAAGCCGTCAAATTTGACATTCTAAAATTATAAGCAGGAATTGAATTTGTCATGTCTTTCAATTTAGCAGTATCTTCCTTAGTGCCAAAATGTTTTTCCCAGTTATGTTCATAACATCCTGCATAGAGCATGGCTTTAAAAGCGATATTTTTATCATTAGTTACTAAAACGCCCCCTTCGCCACCATCAATCATTTTATAAGATTGTGTACTGAACGCCCCTGCCAACCCAAATGTTCCTGTCTGTGTTTGACTATATAACACACCTAGACTATGGGCTGCATCTTCTAAAAAAATTACATTATATTTATTACATATTTCAATAACTTTCTCTAAATTTGGTACCCTACCTCTCATATACGAAAGCATTAATGCTTTTACATTTCCATCTGCAACTTTTGTTTCAAAATCATTTAAATCCATGACGTAATCTTCAGTAACTTCTACAAGTACTGGTAGTGCACCGGCATGCACAATTGAACTTGGAACGGCAATAAATGTAAATGCGGGGACAGCTACCTTATCACCTGGCTTTATACCTGCACATAACAATGCTACAAATAAAGCAGAACTACATGAGTTCATGGCTACGGCGTACTGAGTTCCAACATATGTTGCAAATTTTTTTTCGAAAATAGAGACTTCACTTTCTTCTGGGGTATTGCAATCATATCTGAATAATCTTTGCTTCCTTAATGTTTCTAAGACACTTGAATTTACTTCATCATTTAACATTTTCATTTTAAATATTTTATTAGTAACATTTTAGAGTGGTTTTTTCTGTTAGGAGATTTATATCAAACTGCATTTCAATTAAGTCATTCAGTAAAAAATTTCAAACGCATCTCGACTCATTTTCACCAAAGACTTCATTATTTGAAAATATAACTTTAACTTGGATCTCTGTTATATTGAGACAAGGCATTTACATCATACAAAACTGCTTCTATGCCAATTGAGGATGCGTAATAAACATGTATGAAGAACTATGCCTATATTGTTTGGTAATTGAATATCGTAATCCTTGCTGTGATAGCGTCTATGCTCAGTCATTTGTCCAAAACCAAACAAAATACAGGAGTTGCTAAAAAATTTAGACCATTAAAAGTAGTTATCTGCTATCCAGACGTTTCCTGTTACAAAAAGCGATACTTTTTTATCAAACCAAAATTATAATCCTTTGGTTTGATAATTGCAGAATTAGAGCGTTTTCTTGCATCATCACACTCTATTAGCAAAGTATAACTTACATCTATTCAATAACAAGTTGGTTAATAACTTTTATTAACTTATTTTCATCATAAGCAATTAACTCATCTGTTTTTTCTGCTTTTAATTCCATCACATACAATGCTAATTTCTTTAAGCCCAACAAGATGCTGTCAGAAAGAAGAACATTATTATACCTTTCTAAAGTTGGGGGTAAAATTGGAGAAATGACAGCAGTTGCACCATCTTTAAAGGCCTGAATCACCCTTTTTTCTATCTCTGGTATTTTTTCAACATCATATGTCTCTATTATGAGAACCACATCATTTTTACCTTTAGTATGATTGTTATAACTCAGTGAATCAATATCTACGTCCACCGTTGAGGTCCATCTACCAGCAAACAATTGTTTTAAACAGGATGCATTTAAAATATTTTGTGATGTATTTTCAACTCCTCTGTTTTGCTGTTCAATAAAATCCATAAAGGTTTTTCTTTCATTACTATTTTTTGAAATAAAAACAACACTATCTTTAGCTTTTACAACCATAGACAAGAACTTCCAGTCATCAAATAGTTCTCTATTGTTCTTCTCAATAAAACAGATATTTTCATCCAAAAATACACTTTTATAATAATTAGCATCCGTATTCTTTTTACATAGAATGTAATTTTTACGTCTATTTATTATTAATGTTTTAATATGATTTAGTGCTGAGGTATCAGAGGAATCAGCTGTTATGAATAGTTTATTGTTTACCAGTTTTAGAGCCAGAGTGTTTTTTTGTAACTCAATACCTTTAATCAGTGTAATAAAGTTTTTTACTTCTATTAAACAACTGTTAAAGCAAGTAAGCGTGGCAATTGAAAATAGATATTCTAAAAGATTATTTTCTTTTTCATCATATTCTTTTTCATTTAAAATATCTAAGACTGTTTTATTGTTGCCGGTTTGATAAACAATTTTATATTTATCTTTCTTTTCTAAATATACTGACCATCCACCCATCCGAATATGTGTTTTAAAACGCGTTGTTTGCTGGTGATTATTCACAAATACCAGACCAGTCATCGATCTGGGTGCATACTCCAGTACCTCTTCAGCATACAGACTATGTCCATCCAGTAAAATAGCACTAGAAGTCAACTGTATAGCTAATTTAATAAGCCTTTTTTCTATATCTTTACAATATGACCTGCTTTGCAAATTATAAGAAATGAAATCATCACTGATTATTGTAATGTTACTTTTTTCAACAGCACTCCCTTTACTTAACAACTCAGTAGATGAGGTTTCAATTACAGCACAATCAATCTGGGTATTTATAAGCATATCTTTCAAACCAACACGATAAGATCTATGCACCGCTCCATTAACATATGTTTTTTTTTGCGCATATAAGCCGGTGTTATATCCATTCAAACCTAAAAACTGAGCAACCATATTTGACGTACTTAGACGTTTTTTCTTCCCTAAAATCATAACGATAGGAATAGAAGCTATTTCATTTACTTTAAACTCTGCTCGAGTCATTGCCCAACTAATATTTCTTGGCTTCCCTTCTGTTGGGTACATATGCAAATCAACCCCTGGACCAGCATTAATTTCAACAATCCCACCATAACCTTGTTTCCACGATTTAGATATATCGGTTGTAACAAAATCAACGCCAGCTACATTAAGCATTGATACTTTTGCTGCTTCTATTGCCATAGCAATATTATCAGGGTGAATAACATCAGTTACGTCTACTGTTGTTCCTCCTAACGACTGGTTTGCAGCACCGCGTAATTGAATGTAATGGTTTTTCTGAGGAATTGAATCCAACGTAAGGTTTTGATCCTGTAAAAAGCGTTTAATTTCAGCATCGACCTTTATTGCAAACAGTTTTAAACCATCTCTTCGCTGAGATAAATTAGTATAATTAATCAATCCTTCTACTGTACAAACACCATCGCCAATTATGTGAGCTGGTATCCTCTTAACAGCCCCTATAACTTGGTAATCTATCACTAATAGTCTATGATCATCACCTGCAATAAACGATTCAACAACTACTGTACGACTGTCCATTTCTTCTTTTGATAGTTCATATGCACTAGTCACAGCCAGGTCAGTCAATAAATTTACCGATACAGCTCTCCCTTTATTTCCACTTCTTGGTTTTACAACGACAGGATAACCAATTTTGTTTGCAGCAATCACCGCTTGCTGACTAGAAGTAGCAACTTCTTGTTGCGGACAAGGTAAACCCTGCATGGTAAAAAAAAAAGCAGACCTATCTTTATCTCCCGAGATCTGTTTACCTAGAACAGATGTATCCGACAGATATCCGCCAGCAATCAACCGGGAATGCTTGCCGCTACCAATATAAACTCTTGAACCACTTTCAAGTTGTGCGGAAATATCCAAGTGTTTTGCAGTTAGCAACCGATCAAATACAAATAAATCTCTTAAGCCAAACCTTACAGATGAGGAAAGTCCCAAATAACTCTGTTTAAAATATTCCGCACTTTCTAACAGTAGTATTTCTCTTATAAATGCTTCAGCACAAAAAATAACTTCTTTAATTCCTCTACTTTTGCTGATGTCAAAATATATTTCATAATGGTTATCAAGAAGTTTATTTATACCGTAATAATTCCTAAGAATATGTCGTTTCATTCTTAGTATAAAAAATATCACCTCTAAAAAAAGTTCACCCACTGAATTAATCTTCTCAAACTGAGGTCGATGTTCAAATTCCAGATCATTCCCAACTGCATCATAAAAAACAGATTTCGCCTTATTAAGTAAAGATTCTGAAAGAAAGTCTATTTTATTATATTCATCATAAACGATAACACGAGCACAAGGTATCAAACCAACAACACTTGGCCCCTCATACAAATAGTATTTTTCTACTTCCATACACTATTCTCTAGATAATTTTCCAGTAACACCAAAAAGCGTTGTATCTCACTATTTTCTTTAGTTTCAAATTGTAAAATTGTTTTTCTTAATGCATCCAAAATATAAATGTTATTGTCTTTATTATTTTTTTGATCATCCTCTTTCCAATAATATTCTTTCACATCTCTTTTCTGTGAAGCCGCATTATCCACACTATCCATATTTTCAAGAAACCGTTTTATAAATAAATAACCATAGATCCTTTCATCTTCAATTACCAGTGGATAACCTTCGATAACATCCATTTCAAGAGGCGGCGTTAAAAAAACGCCCTTATTGCTATCTAGTAGATAAGCTAATCTTCTCCAAAAATATTTAGCACCATAAGACTGAGACATAACCTCTTCTAACGCTACTATATTCTCTGGTAATTTTCGACGGGATCCTGTTCCTTCTCTAAATGCATATTCAGCCCAACGAGCTGTTCCTTCTGTATACCATCTATTTTTAAACATGGTATAGCCATTCTGATAAAGGTGAAAAAGTTCATGGACTGATGTCATATTATCTTTATCCAACCGATTTGAAAGCTTCATTGCGATTGATCCCTGGTGAAATTGAGGGAAAAACCTATAATTGAATGCAATCAATGAATCGCCAGCACTCCCCTTATTTTCCAAAGTTAGAATATGCACATCAATAAATTTTGCTTTGTCTTTATATCGAGGACTTTGCAAAGGGTGCCTAAAGCCAAACACATCCGTATAAAGCTGAGCTGCGACAATTAATCTATAAGCAATATTTTCAACGTAGTCTGGAACCCCATTTAGATTAAGGTCGAATCGATTACTCTCGGGAAGTTGGTTTTTTCCATTTAAGGTATAAAAGATACGAAATTCATTTTTAATAAATACATGATCTAAATTTTCTCGTTCTGTTTTCCAGTTGGCCTCTATTGAAAACGAGCAAACTATTAAGCTAACAATTATTAATAACAATTTCACCTGCCTCCTCCTTTTAAACATAAACACTTTATTTAGAATAATTCTTTGAGGCATGAATTAACGTCAGCGTGAATCACAATGTTTTTCTCTTTTAATTTTGTATATGCAGGTCTATATGCATTTTTAGCTGCTGCTATAAACCATTCATCTGCCGTATTATTTTCCAATTGACCCAGTTTTTCGTTCTCAAGAACAAGTCCTAATTGATACTGTGCCTTATCTAACCCTTTTGAAGCCGCCCTTTTTAACAACTCTAATACAAGCTCAGGCTCTCTTTTATCTATAGCATATAATAATGCTAACTCACACTCTGAACTTGCCAAACCTCTTTCAGCAGCTTTTTCATGCCATTCAATGGCCTGATTTATATTACCTGATATACGGTAATAACCACCCATTTTATACATCGCATACACTATTCCGTTGTTAGCAAGTAAATTCCAGGTAGTAATTTCATCATCAAAATCAATGCCCTTATTTTTTTCTGGTTTTATATTTTGCCAAGTGATTTTATCCTGAATAATTTCTTCTACTTCTTCAATAGTTGCGCGGGATGAAGGATTCTTATCCATCATTCTTGTTATTAAATAATGCATCTTTTCAGAAAGCTCAGAAGTCTGCTCTGGTTCAAAATAACAATGGGAATATACTTTTTGTGCTAATGAATAGCGTTTACGCAAATTAAAAATAGGTTTTCGCATCAGCATATAATATAAAGTTGCCCCCAAAGAATAAATTTCCGATGCGAAACAACGCTTTCCAGCGTACATTTCAGGCGCTAAATAGAGTGGGTTCCCTTTAATATGAATCGTATCCACACAATCGCCTTCCTCTGCCAACCCCCAATCAGAAAGAAAATAATTCCCTTTTTTATCAAGTAATATATTTGCAGGTTTGATGTCTAGATGAAGAATGTTTTTTTCTTGAGTAAACTTTAAAACATTTAGCATATCAAGCAACATTTTTATTGCATCACTCTCATTAGCTGGACCATTCCTTTCAATATGACTCTTTAAGTTCCCTCCCGATAAGTAATCAAATACAAAATGAATACTATCTCCGTACCAAAACATATCCTGCAGACCTAAGCGATTACTTGCTTTATATTCATTTAATTGGATTAGTATTCGAGCCTCTTTTTCAATCAGATTGATATATCTAGATTGTTTTATCTTTTTTACTGCATAACAAACACCCGTTTCTTCTAGTCTTTTTGCTTTATAAACATTGCCATAGCCACTAGACGCTATTATTTTAACAATTTTGTAATTACCCAATACAGGAAGATATTCTTCCTTATGTTCTAAAAAAGAAGAAAACTCAGTCATCGAAAGTCGAGCAAAAAAACAGGCTGCATGCTGTACGGAATCAACTCTCACCCACTGACGCGTTAGCTTAAACCGGAAACTATTAATACTTTTTTGCGGATACTTATGTGCATAAGTAGATTCAGGAGTATGTAAGGTATGCATCAACCCTTTAGCAGATTTAAGCATATTCTCCATAATATAATTTGCTCTATCTTCTTCTTCAAGATATTTGGCTAAATTATAGGCAGCTACAACCCCCTCATTTCGTGATGCATCATGATAAACATGGTCACCATAGTTATAGAAAAATCCACCAACATAATCTGGTGCAATCGCATTTTCTTCGGTGTACATATGATCAAACATTGCTTGGGTATCATTAAAAACAAAATCGATATAACTTTGTTTTTTAAATCCATCAACTTTTACCCACTCTTCAATTGCTTGCATTAACCATGCATCAGCTGGCAAAGCATCAAATAAGTAATCATATTTAACGGGTCGTATATCAACCAAAAAATCCAGCGCTTTGAGACTTTGCTGATAAATTTCACTTTTAAGTTGAGGGTCAATATTTATAATATATTGATAATAAAGCGCCAAACCTAACAATGCTTCTCCTGGATAGTAAAAAGAAAATAATTCTTTCTTTACCTCATCAGGCGGATTGATGATTGGTTGTCCATCGTAAAACCTGGGGTGTATATAATACCCTAGCATTTCTCCTTCATCATCGATTCGTGAAAGTATATGCCTTGTTAAACCATCAAGTTGCTTACGATAATAGTCATCCTCTGTATGAATGTAGTGGTGCATCATAGCAACCAAACCAATCCCTGCGCCCCCTAGTTTTGATTTTTTATTAAAAAAAGGATAACAAGCATATTGGCCTTTATGCTTATGCTCTTGGAATGTTGTTAGAAAAAAATCTATCGACTTTTTTGCCGCATCCAGATAAGTTGTGTTTTCAGTCAGTTCATATCCACGTAGCAAAGAAACCGTTCCACCGCTATGTCTAAGAATATTATTGTAGAGAGGATCAGTCATTTTGGGATGATCAAGATCAACTTTGGTATCGTTCGTTCCGTCGTAAAAATAAAGAAAGCTACCGTCTTCATTCATATTTTCAACTAGCCAATCAATACTTTTAATCATGCTTTCATACATGATATTTCGATTGAATGTCTCTGGTATTGGATAGCCACGGTATAGCGGTATTGTTTTATCTTGATAAGAGATATAAGCCATACTCTCTACAAAGGTATACTCTATTGGCTCTCTGCGCATGAGATGTACACGTTCAGATATCTTATTTGTTTGTTTAGCAATTCCTGTTTTCTTGGACAAATAATTCAATAATTGATTTACACTCATAATGCTTTGGGTAATCGCATCAGTAGGCATAAAAAAACGAGTGACACCTTGGTATTTGTATTTTAATCCATTGACTCCCGCTTCGAATCTATTGATTGATACTCTTAGAGTGGTGAGATTTCTAATAGTACATGGGGATTCTTTTATTACCATCTCGAACATAATTCGACACTGCTTACAGTCATGGACTGCAAATTCTGCTAAGCGTGAATTATCTCTTAACTTTAAAACAATACGTTGTAGTGTATCTTCTAAACTACGTTTTCGAGATCCCCAGCGCAATGGTTTTCTACATTCCTGAAATAGTGTGATATAAATTTGCGATATTTCTGGATCATACAAGTGCCTTATTGTTTCGGTAGCTTGTATAGCATTACCTGTTAACAAACCATCTCGAATAGCATCTAACAGTTCATCTAAATCTTCTAGATGATAATTACCCATTTTACTTATTTCATTCATGCAAACCATCTATTTACACTGCCCAATAATTTATATGTCTATTAATATTAGCCATAAGATTTTAGACCGTCATCAATATTACCAAAAAACTTAATTTCCCCTTTTTCCAAAACTAATAGTTTGTCACATAGTCCCTTTACTTTTCTTGCATGTCTAGTTGCAATTATAAAAGTACTTTCTCTACTTATTTCAGCAATTTTTTCTTTACATTTGCTAGCAAAAATTTCATTCCCAACATGGGTTAACCCATCAACAATAAAGATGTCATACCGACAATGCACAATAAAAGAATACATAATTCTATTTTTTATCTCAGAGGTGTAATATTTCCATGGTTTTTCAAGCAGTTTAATATCCAGTTCTGCAAAATTCATCATCTCTTCAATCTTTTCATTTACACTACACTTTGACATCCCCATAAATGCAGCCTTAAGATAAAGATTATCCCAACCGTTTAAATACCCACTCAACCCAACTCTCAATTCATCTAACAACAAAGTACATCTTCCATTCACATGACTAATACCAAAGTCCCCTTGCAACCTATTCGTTATTATTTTTAACAAAATACTCTTTCCTGATTCCCTATCACCAATAATTGCTAATGAATCGCCTTTTTTTATCTGTAAAGAAATATTTTTCAAGACCCAAAATTCATCAGTATCTAAATAGGGGGTTTCTTGACTAAAATCAGTTTGTAAACTTTTTATGATTTTTTTTGTATATTTTTTCTTTACATCTTCATCTTTATAAAACTTCTTATAGATACTGTTTAACTCTATAACATTTCCATTCATATTACATAATTGACCTAATTTTAGTTTCACCGTAATGAATCATTTTGCATGCGACACAAAAAAACATCATGGAATATAATGCCGTTATACCAAAAACAGTAATATCTACATATTCAATCCCAAAATAAAATAACCCTCGAGTACTATCAACAAAAGTATTAAATGGATTGAATTTATTTATAGTACCCAATACACCCGTCTTAGGAAAAGGAAAAATGACAGAACTCACAAAAAACACATAAACCAAAACCATATCCATTCCCTTACCAAAATCTTTGTACAACAAGTTTTTAAATGCAATGAATACGCCTATTGAGAATGAAAATAGAGTGATGATTATAAAAAACAAAGGCAAAAACAACCAACCCGGTTTAACTTCTACACCATAATAAAAAACTACAGCGCTGACTATAACTAATCTAAATATCAGGTGAAAAAAAGTCATTGCATTTTTTGAAAATATTAAAACCACCAATGGTACTGCATAGTTTTTAATAGCCGTTCTTTCACTCTTCAATACATTTATTGTAGTCTTTATAAACTGTGCAATATATCTATAAATTGTGATGCCAATAACAATAAACATAACAAATGGCATATCAGCTGATCTACTTATAACTCCAAGAGACGCAAGGCCTATAAATACCGTTAGAGGAACTAAAGGTGGAAAAATCACCCAAAAAAAACCTAATTTCGTATCTGCTCTTGCTATTGCAACATCCCTTTTGATAAAGGTAATAATATGCTCAAAATTATCCACTATCTGCCGGTAGAGTAGATACATTATTTTAATATAAAGTGTCATTATTTTTTCATCTCAGCATTAATCTCAAAATAATTTTTTATTTACGCTAGACAGATCTATTTTAATGAAATCATTATTCACGTTATTAATTTCATAATTTATGTAAAAGCAAATTTTTACCCAAAGTAAATTCAATGTCACTTTATTCACTAACATACTGAAGTTACTGATCCAGGTTAAATATAAATTCTCATTGTTTTAATTATTGATTTACTTATGATACCCCAATTTAATATAGCAAATTTTTCCATAAATTCTTTTCACTCATAAAAAAAGGCACCCGAAGGTGCCTTTATGTTACTTAATTACAAAGATTGACTTTACTCAATACCATCATCAATTCCACCATTACTCAATAAATTTTCAAGCATTGTTTGTGGATCCGTAGTAACAGCAATATTAGTTAAATCTATGGTTTGTACCTGATTACCATCGCCATCTGAAATTGACACTTGTAGATGTTGACCATCACCTTCGGCATCATCAACTGCTAACCCTTCAATTTCATGCGATCCATCAGACAACAAGTCCGACAAATCTAACACATCGCTTGGAGTTGCATTTGGATTTTCGAAATCACCTTCAAAATCAGTAACTTCATCATGTTCCGGCTCATCTGGGGTACCAATATCATCACCATCCCAGACAAAAATATCATCACCATTACCTCCGGTTAAGATGTCATTACCGCCACCTCCATCAATGATATCATCACCTTTTTCACCATCGATCTGGTCATCTCCAACACCTCCATAAATTTCGTCGTCTCCTTTTCCACCATCGATAATATCATCTCCAGTGCCTCCATAAATTTCGTCATCTCCTTTTCCACCATCGATAATATCATCTCCAGCGCCTCCATCTAAGATGTCATCCCCTGCGTTGCCCTTAAGAATATCATCTCCAGCTTCGCCATCTAAAATATCATCACCTTTCCCTCCTTTGATAACATCATTACCATCCCCCCCATCTAGGAAGTCATCTCCTTTTCCACCGAAAAGAACGTCATCTCCAGCCCCAGCAAAGAAGACATCACCATCATCGCCTCCATGGAAATATTGATCTTCATCTTCTGTAGGATAATCATGCTTTCCTTCTTCATCTTTATCTTCATCACTGTCAGAATCCGAATCGCTATCTGAGTCTGAGTCACTGTCAGAGTCCGAATCACTGTCTGAATCGGAATCACTATCCGAGTCCGAGTCGCTATCTGAGTCTGAATCACTGTCAGAGTCCGAGTCGCTATCTGAGTCTGAATCACTGTCAGAGTCCGAATCACTATCTGAATCGGAATCACTATCCGAGTCCGAGTCGCTATCTGAGTCTGAATCACTGTCAGAGTCCGAGTCGCTATCTGAGTCTGAATCACTGTCAGAGTCCGAATCACTATCTGAATCTGAGTCACTATCAGAGTCCGAATCGCTATCTGAGTCTGAATCACTATCCGAATCCGAGTCACTGTCTGAATCCGAATCGCTATCTGAGTCTGAGTCACTGTCAGAGTCCGAGTCGCTATCTGAATCGGAA
>Ga0256847_1001197_pt1 | contig 13787 bp, 10 predicted proteins | sample TeddybearmetaG_FD_189099 | JGI IMG/M metagenome (GOLD analysis project Ga0256847, IMG submission 189099) | Hydrothermal vent microbial communities from East Pacific Rise, Pacific Ocean - Teddybear | ecosystem: Environmental > Aquatic > Marine > Hydrothermal vents | place: Pacific Ocean: East... | reverse complement strand
TTTTGTAATTTCCCGCGCCACCAAAGGTCTTTGTTCCAACATAATCAAAAGGTTTTTTGAAGATGGTGCTACCATCAGAGGAATTGGTCACATCTTCTGAAGAACCTGTCCGGCGGTCACCACTAACTACTTTTACGGTGTAAGTTTCCAGCAAGTTTAGCCCGTCAGCTGCTTCCGCGGATACGCCACCGACGTTTTTTAGTACCGCTGGAATTGATTTGGCATTCTCCCCAGCGCCGATAGTGAAATTAACGACTCCCGTCTCAGGAATATCGCTTGAAAAGTCGAATTGAAAAGTTAAATCTTCATTAGCGTCACCATCACTATCTATGTGAATTTCGTACAATGCCTTTTCATCTAATGGAAAATAATTAGGTCCGCCGTATGCCGCTTGTATGGGTATATAATTAGCCAAAATAGTAACGTAGTCTTCACGTCCCGGTTCGTAGCTGTTGAACATATAAAAATCAGTTCCATCGACTTGGGGATATTTTGATATGTAAGGCGCTTCCCGGTGGCTACTTGCAAAGCTAGCAGTATTGAACATCCCTATCAAGGAAGCACTTACTGCCATCGCTAATATTGATCTTGTTTTAATCAGTTTCATTCTTGTCTCCGTAAATTCAATTAGAAAAATGTGTGTTTCAATTGTTATACGTTGACAATTTTTCTTTGGATGCACTTTAATGCTTTATTTTAAAATATTTTTTTCTCATCCAAAATAAATGTCCAAGAATCGGCGAATACAACTGGCATATGCATTGGTGAAAAAACCCAAAAAGTTACCTTACAGCTATCTAAAGTCGCCTGTTGGTACACTCATATTAAAGTTATTTGCCATCACCAGCGTTCCGATTGGCCGCTATCTAAGTTCTCTGTCGGGCGATTACAAAATAGAATGATTTTGTCTTTCTGGGGATTATCAAAAGCGAATCAGAACTAGAAAAATGTGACCTAATTGAACATAGCGAGGCAGGATAATATTAAGAATCCAACGATCTCAATTGAAGAAGTAGACGGAGCCAGGAATGCTATACCGCCAGTATTAATCGTTTACACGAGTAAATTGTAAAATTAGACAGTCGTTTAACCTCCGACATTTTATCCGTTATTTCAGACCGCAAGCCAAGACAAATCGTCATGAATATCATGTTTTAAATAGAGTAACGCGCCATTGGCGGTGGTCATATCAGGATGAGTTGTACCCTTTTTCATCGAATGGAAATCCCCAGCAAATAATTTATGATCTCCAAACCGAATATCGCCTTCTAACACTAAACAATCTTCATCAGTACTATGGTAATGCCCAGGAATAACAGTGCCTGGTTTAAGGCGCCAATAGGCCGTTTGAACCTTATTTTCAAGGTCCTGAGTCAACACCTTAACATCAAGGTTTTCTGTGATTTTTACCCAATCAAGCTGTTTTGCAAAACTCGACTCCCCCCCAACTGGGCAAGGTGCCATTATTCGATTCATCACTCTTTCTTTAATAGCGTTTTTAGCTTTCAAATCGATCGCTGCTGGCTCTATATCAGCAGCAAGACTTTGAATATCCGATTGGCTCAAAATTTCTTCGTACTGTTTAAAACTATTCATATTTTTTCCAACAATAAGCTATGACTCTGTAACCGCTCCAAAGCGCGTCTTATATTTGACTTCACAGTTCCTAAGGGAATAGAAGTCGCATCTGAGATTTCCTGATGAGTTAAACCTCTGAAGAAAGACAAAGCGACGAACTGACGTTGTACTCCTGACAAAGACTCCAAAACAATTCGAATTCCACTATTTTCTTGAAACATTTGAATCACTTTGTCTGGCTCGCATTGTTCATCGGCAACTTCTTGATAAAAATCCGCAGCATCCTGAATTCTGTCAGAATGTTTTTTCTTTTTCCTTAAGTTGTCTAGCGCCCTGCTGCGCGTAATGACCATACACCAAGCTATGACATTACCCTTCTCTGGCTGATAAGACTTCGCCTGCTGCCATATTTGTGTAAAAACATCACATACAACCTCTTCAGCATCCGCGCGATTCACCAGAATTCGATTGGCTAGTGCATAAACTCTTGATACCACCCTATCATAAAAACTCGAAAATATTTCCTCGTTCGAATTCTGGATAGCTAGTATCATGCGAAACAATTCATCTTGTTCGTCGATTACATTCATATATTACTAACGTTATCCATCCGAGTTAACCAAACCTGCTTAAGCTGTAAACTTTTTAACTTTACTAAGACCCAAAACACTCTTAGTGAACCGTTAAATTATACACCAAACGGGCCAAACACCTAATGCTCAACATGAATCAACTAGCCCAACATCGCAACTCGGCATAACATCTTACGCACAACAGCCGAGTCTGGATTCATAAATAGTCGATTTAGTCAAAAATACTCGCATTCATCTAACCAACCACCATTTTTCATGCATAGTGCATCCAATTCTACGAAATGACGCGTAGTAACAATTACTATACAGAAGCGCAATGATACGAGAATTCTCAACATGGTCACACTATTTATAAGAATAACGCTACTAGGGATCCTGTTTTTAACAGCATTTACCGCCAGTAGTACCATCCGGAAAAACCAACTAATCAATTGGCAAGGTTGGGATAAGCATTCATTTTCCCAAGCGCAGTTACAGAATAAATTAATTTTACTAAACTTGGAGGCCGTTTGGTGTCACTGGTGCCACGTTATGGATAAAAAAACCTACGCCAACCAAAAGATAGCCGATTTAATTCAAGCACACTTTATTCCGATCAAAGTCGATCAGGACAGCAGGCCGGATTTGGCACTAAAGTACAAAGACTATGGATGGCCAGCGACAATATTTCTCGATTCAGAAGGTAAGGATATTGTAAAAAGAGCGGGATTCATTTCACCCGATCGTATGCTCGCGCTACTCACGGCAATTGTGGCCGATCCTTCGCCAGAAAACACTAATTTCATCTCAGCTACGGAAGATGAAGTCGTAACCTCCTCTCTGAGTTTAGATTTAAAAAATCAACTTATTGAAAACCATGCGACCAGTCTTGATCAGAAACAAGGAGGATTGAAAATATTTCAAAAATACGTAGATATTGACAGCATGGAATTCGCACTAACTCGAATACTAGAAGGAAATAAAACCGATCTAGAATGGATCATAAAAACGCTAGATAATGCACTTGCATTGCAAGATTCTGAATGGGGAGGATTCTATCAGTACTCTACTCATGGAGATTGGCAACACCCACATTTTGAGAAAATAATAAAATTTCAGTCTAGGTATGTCCGAATTTACGCCTATGCCTACAGTATTCTGGGTGATAAACGTTACCTTCAGGCGGCTATTAATACAGCCAACTATATGACCAATTTTTTGACCGCTCCAAACGGAGCCTTCTATGTCAGCCAAGACGCTGACCTTATTCAAGGCGAACACAGTGAAGACTATTTTAACCTCAACAATACACAAAGATTAAAATTGGGTATCCCCAAAATAGATGAAAACATTTATGCCAGGGAAAATGGTTGGGCAATTGAAGCGTTCGCTTTTTTGTATGAGGTAACTCTTGAAATAAAATACTTGAATGCGGCCAAGAGAGCCATGTTGATTATTGAAAACGGTTGGAAAAACTCTAAAGGTGGATTCACCCATCAAGAAATAATATCAGACGATGTATATTCTTCTTACCTTGCTGATAATACCGCGATAGGAAAAGCTTACTTACAATTGTACCGATCTACAGCCAATCGAGTATTTCTCGATCGAGCAATATCGGTCGGAGATTACATCCAAGAAAATTTCTATATTGAAACCGGAAGTTTTCGACTAGCCACAAGTGATGGAACACCAGTCACCTATCCGCCTCAAGTAAATGAGTCTATTTCGGCAGCTAGGTTATTTAGTATGTTATTTCACGTTACCGGTCAAACGAAATTTCTTGAGTCTGCGAAGCACGCCATGAAATTTTTAACTAAACCATCGATCGCGTTAGCGAATATCACCGAAGAGGGTATACTACTAGCTGATCATGAAATTAACCAATTACCGCTCCACATAACAATCGTAGGGAGCAAGCGTTCTGGAAAATCAACTGAACTTTTTTCTGCAGGTCTAGTATCACCATCGATTAACAAGCGCATCGAATGGTGGGATCGAACCGAAGGAAAACTCATGAATGACGACGTAAAATATCCTTACTTAGACCAACCGAAGGCATTTGTGTGTACAAACAAGATTTGCTCTTTGCCGATAGCTACTGGCGAAGAACTGAAGAAATTTGTTCGATCTAAATTGAGTTTGAATGATTTTAAGAATGACCAATAGTTGCACTACTTGAAAAAATAAACCAAATTCTACTCGTTGAACAAAATGTTGAAGTGTTCTGGGAATTGTTGCTCTAACAGAAGACAGCCTAGTGCCGCTGACCCGATAGTACTTGGTCTGCGATCCAATTTATGGGTAGCGGTATTTATAGAAAAAATCAGCCCAAAATGGACATCAGGCTGCCTTTAAATCATCGATCAACCAATCAGCTAAAATGCGCTAAAGCGCATCATTCAATTCAGGCAAAGCCTTAAACAAGTCGGCCACCAATCCATAATCAGACACTTGGAAAATGGGTGCTTCTTCATCCTTGTTGATTGCAACAATCACTTTACTATCCTTCATGCCCGCTAGATGTTGAATTGCTCCAGAAATTCCAACCGCTATATAAAGATCCGGTGCTACGATTTTTCCCGTTTGCCCCACTTGATAATCATTTGGAACAAAACCTGCATCAACGGCAGCTCGAGATGCTCCAACAGCCGCGCCTAATTTATCGGCAATAGATTCTAACAAATGGAAATTATCGCCACTTTGCATACCGCGTCCACCAGAGATAATGATACTGGCTGCAGTTAATTCAGGGCGTTCTGATACCGTTAAATCTTGGGAAACAAAGCTTGAATTTGCTGCAATATGAGCACTGGCATCAACCGCTTCAATCTCTGCACTTCCACCAGATGCATTGGCAGCGTCAAAGCCTGTTCCTCTCACAGTCATTACCTTCACCGAGTCATTCGATTGAACCGTTGCAATGGCATTACCTGCATATATTGGGCGTTTAAATGTGTCCGCGCTATCAACTCCGGTAATATCAGAAATAGGCTGCACATCTAATTTGGCTGCAACTCTTGGGATAAAGTTTTTCCCTGAAGTGGTCGCGCTAGCCAGAATATGACTATAGCCCTCAGCATTCGCAACAACGATAGCCGCTAGACTCTCTGCGGTTGAATGTTCTAGGCCTGCATCATCAGCGAGCAGAACTTTGCTAACCGAATCACACGCTGCTGCTTGATCCGCAACGCTTTGACAGTCGCTTCCCATCACCATCATATGAATATCACCGCCAATATTTTCAGCTGCGGCCAGAGTCGATAACGTAGCAACAGACAAATCTTGGTTATTATGTTCCGCAATCACTAATATGCTCATGAGATCACCTTCGCTTCGTTTCTGAGTTTATCAACCAGTTCTGCTACTGACTCAACGATAATACCCGCCTCTCGCCCAGCGGGTGCCTCTACTTTTAAAGTGGTAACGCGCGGCGTAATATCTACGCCCAGATCTTCAGGGCTCATTTCATCTAATTGTTTGCGTTTGGCTTTCATGATATTAGGCAGTGACGCAAAGCGAGGTTCGTTTAACCGAAGGTCAGTTGTCACTATTGCTGGCAAATCGATAGATATTGTTTCTAAGCCGCCATCAATTTCGCGAGTCACCGCGGCTTTGCCATCGGCAACCACCACTTCTGAGGCAAAAGTGCCTTGAGGCCAATCCAGTAATGCGGCAAGCATTTGTCCCGATTGATTATTATCACCGTCAATTGATTGTTTTCCCATGATTACTAATTCAGGGGATTCTTTCGCAACAACTGCTTTTAATAATTTGGCAACCGCTAAAGGCTGAACTTCATCATCAGTCTTTATCAAAATCGCACGATCAGCACCTAAAGCCAAAGCAGTCCTGAGTGTTTCTTGACATTGTTGAGGCCCAATGGATGCAACGATAATTTCAGTTGCTACGCCTTTTTCTTTCAACCGAATCGCTTCTTCTACCGCGATTTCACAAAAAGGATTCATCGACATTTTTACGTTTGCCGTTTCAATCCCCGTGTTGTCACCTTTTACACGGACCTTAACGTTAAAATCAACGACCCGCTTTACAGTAACCAGTATTTTCATTTGAACACCTGTTTGTAGTATTTTAAATACAAGCAATATACATGAAAAAATTAGGTATTTCTTTCTAAAACTTGCACATAAGCTATGTAATAGTTTGCTGCGACAATCTTGCCGTTTTATCCGTTTAACGTCAACCGTATTCAGGTATAATGCAGACTTTAAATTGATAAGGTTAAGAGCTGACTGAACGATTCTTATCCGAATAATCACTTATGATCTTGGAGCATTTCTAATGGAAAACAATGCGGTCGAAACAGCAATCGAACGAGAGTCGATGGAATTTGAAGTTGTTATTGTGGGAGCAGGCCCTGCCGGATTATCAACCGCGATTAAATTAGCGCAACTAGCAAAAAAGCAACAAAAAGAAACCTCAATATGCATCGTAGAAAAAGGTGCTGAAGTTGGCGCTCATATTCTCTCCGGTGCAGTCTTTGAAACAAGAGCACTAGCTGAGTTGTTTCCCGACTGGAAAGAACAAGGTGCACCAGTGAATGTGGCAGTCACCGGCGATGATATTTATTTAATGCAATCTGCCACCAAAGCACATAAAATCCCCAACTTTTTTGTGCCCAAGACCATGAATAACCATGGCAATTATATTATTAGTCTGGGAAATTTGTGTCGATGGCTTGCCGAACAAGCAGAAGCGCTTGGCGTAGAAATATTTCCTGGATTTGCGGCTAGCGAGGCCATATTTAATGAAGATGGATCAGTTAAGGGTATCTTGACAGGTGATATGGGCGTTGCGGAAGATGGCTCTCAAAAAGACGGTTATATGCCGGGCATGGAGCTGCATGCGAAATACACTGTATTTGCGGAGGGTTGCCGCGGCCATATTGGCAAAACACTGATTAATAAATTTAAACTCGATGATGGTAAACAACCTCAGCATTACGGACTAGGTATCAAAGAAATCTGGAAAATTCCGGCCGAACAGCACCATCAGGGAAAGGTGGTTCACAGCGCTGGTTGGCCCATGTCGGAATCGAGTAGCCACGGTGGAGGGTTTTTATATCATATTGAAGACCAGCAGGTCGCGGTTGGTTTTATTGTCGATTTATCCTACACCAATCCACATATGAGTCCTTTTGATGAGTTTCAACGTTACAAACACCACCCAAAGATTAGTCAATACTTAGCGGGTGGTGAACGAATTTCTTATGGCGCAAGGGCGATCACCAAGGGTGGCTTACAGTCACAACCCAAAATGGTCTTTCCTGGTGGATTACTGATTGGAGATGATGCGGGAACGCTCAATTTTGCCAAAATCAAAGGTTCACATACCGCAATGAAGTCAGGCATCATCGCCGCAGAAACTATAGCTGCAGCGTTGGCTCAGGAAACGGCTCCAAAGTCTCTCGACGAATTCACTCAAAATTATAAGAACTCTTGGGCGCACAAAGAATTACACATGCAAAGAAATTTTGGCCCCGCCCAACATAAGTGGGGCAATCTACTTGGCTCCGCGTATTGTTTTATTGATCTTAATATTTTTAATGGGTTACTGCCTTGGACACTAAGCGATTCTAAACCTGATCACTCACAAATGAAAAAAGCATCTGATTGCAAAAAAATAAACTATCCAAAACCGGATGGCACACTTTCTTTCGACAAACTGAGTTCTGTCTTTATTTCGAGTACTAACCACGAAGAAAATCAACCGGTGCATTTGCAACTCGCGGATAAAGACATTCCAATCGATGTCAATTTGAGGGATTTTGATGAGCCGGCTCAGAGATACTGTCCGGCTGGCGTCTACGAAGTATTACGGGATGATGACGGCAGCAATCCACGTTTTCAAATTAACTCCCAAAACTGCGTGCACTGTAAGACCTGTGACATTAAAGATCCTAGTCAGAATATTACTTGGGTAGTTCCTGAAGGTGCTGGCGGACCCAATTATCCGAATATGTGATCTTCAAATATGGGTAGGAGCGCGCGTCTCGCCGCGAAAAATGCCAAATGGGAACTGTTTGTCTAAAATAGCTTGTCTGGAAATTATTTTTAAACCTAACTTTTTAAATCCCCCTCAATCCCCCTTGCAAAGGGGGGGCTGATCGTTATCCCCCTCTTATCGAAGATCGCGACATTGATGTCGCTTAGTAGAACAATGCATGGAGCAATTGTCGAGGGGCTAGGGGAGATTTATCTTTTGGTCTCTACTTTCGTTTTCGACAAAGACTCAACAATAACAACGAGAACAAACCACTCAAAGGTATGGAGCCACTGCCGGAGCTATCCTCAAGCTCAGCACAATCTGGTGCTATTCCCGCTAAAGGAGTGAGTGAATAGGCACGTCGTTCGCCTTCAAAAATGCCATTGCCGGTGATAATGCCCAAATTATTAATAGCTCTTGCCTCTTGCAGAATCCAACCTGTATCGCAACCAATCAATTGACTGAGATCTTTCATGCCACCATCTTCATAAATGAATGCGTGAAATGTGCTCGGCGAATTTTGAATTTGAGAAGTTCCTACGATCTGATCCGAATCATTGATGCCAAACGCCTCAGAAAAGCGAAAATTTTCATTCAAATTACCAAGCGAGGTCGCTGTTGCTGTTTGTACATCATAGAGATAAGCTTGAACGTTTTGGTTGTCTTCAGTTCTAGCCGAGCCTACAACCTTTTTAGCCGCATTGACGTCCCAGGGTTGTTGTATCTGTCCACCAAAAATATCTAAGCGAGTCAAATCATCAGGTGCTGATAGATCAACCGAAAAAACTTGAGTAGTATTTATCTCGTTAACCAATTGAGTAGAAATACCTACCGCAAAATCATCGTTGTTAATTGCTCTAAGTATGACAATATCTCCGTCGGTATTATCTAGGCTACCCAGAATAGTCATCTGGTCGGTGTTAATGTCGTAGAAAAACCCTCTATCGAATAGCGCGGAAGTAGGATCACCATTGGCGTCGACATCATCCGGTGGGTTTATACTGGCGAAACCCACAATAATATTATTGTCGTTGACTGAAATTCCTCTAACTTCTCTAGGTAAATCAGGATCAACTAGAGGCAATGTATTAACTGTGAGATTAGCGATATCGAAGTAGGTACCCACATTGATATCTATTAAAATTGGGTCGCCATCTTCATCTAAGTCTCCAGTGTCGATCGATTGTGTAGAAAAACCAACGGCTATATTGTTATTGTTAAGGCCAAAAGCCGCGCTACTACCTTCTGGAAAAGCCTCACTGACCAAAAATCCTAAATCAACCATCACACCATTTTGATAAACAAAAGCATGACTACCAAAATCCGCGCCTGTCGAAAAGCCGACGATAAGTCCTTCTTCGTTAATCGCAAAACTTTCTGCATTATTACCGCCAAGTTTACCCAAGTCATTCACTTGATAGTTGTCTGCGGTGTGCACCGTTTGACTAATAATCAATGTGATTACCACAGATAGTGTGATACAAATTTTCTTTAAGTTATTTTTCATGCTGATAACGAACATACTTATTGATACTCAACTTCTAGTGTAATAATTAAATGTAACGAATTTGTTTCAAAATCTTGTCTTAAAGATCGTATTTTAGCGATCTCATTATTAGGGCCTGGATTAACAGTTCCACTCTTAGCGACTTCTTCAGGTAATTTACTCGCTGCTAAGAACAATCGGCCTGATTTTCCGGTTTTGCTTTGTCAAATGCCACTAATTTCAAGCAGTTTTGGTTAATTTCTGATAAACGAGGAAAATCATCCATCACAAATCCAAACCTATCGGCATTATATATTTGCGGTATAAGACAAGCGTCGGCCATAGATAGTTCCCCACCCATACAATAAGGGCCTTGAAAATTACTGGACTGCAGTAATAACTCAAAAGCGCTAAAACCTAACTCTAACCAATGATGATACCATTTTGTCTTGTCTTCATCAGCCAATGCAAACTCATTCGACAGATATTGTAACACTCTCAAATTATTTAAAGGATGTAGATCACAAGCAATTATTTGGCAGAGTTGCCTCATTTTAGCTCTTTCAAAGGGTCCCTCGGGCAGCAAACTAGGTGCCGGGTATTTCTCCTGCAAATATTCTAGAATCGCTATAGATTGACCCATCGCGACACCGTCATCCACAATAGTTGGAACTAAACCTTGCGCATTTATATCCCTGTATTCAGTCTTATGTTGCTCACCACCGTCTTTAACTAAGTGAACTGACTCTTCTTCAAAATCAATCTGTTTGTAATTGAGTGCTATTCGAACCCGATAAGCCGCAGTCGAACGCCAATAACCATAAAGCTTCAACATAATTAGTTTCTACTAACCTCAATAGCTCTAGTTTGATAGTTTCGCACTTGTACCTGTCTGATATTGCGTCACCTTTTGATCGATTGCACCGAAAATAGAGGCGCCATTGGCATCAAACATTTCAATCCTTACCTGATCGCCGAACTGCATGAAAGGTGTAGTAGGTGTGCCGGATTCAATAATCTCTAACATCCGCTTTTCCGCCAAACAACTGGAGCCGCTACTTCTATCTACATTGGAAATCGTACCAGAACCAATGATTGCACCAGCACCAAGTGGTCTAGTTTTTGCGGCATGAGCGACGATGGTTGGAAAATCAAAGGTCATATCAACGCCGCAATTCGGCTCGCCAAATAGTTCGCCATTAAAGTGGGTTACCAGTGGAAGATGCAATTTCTTGCCATCCCATTTATCACCTAACTCATCAGCAGTTACCGCCACCGGCGAAAAAGCACTGGAAGGTTTACTTTGGAAAAAACCAAATCCCTTAGCCAGTTCCGCGGGTATCAAGTTTCGTAAAGAGACATCATTAACCAGCATCAATAAACGTATGGCACCTTCTGCTTCTGAAGGAGACACCGCCATCGGCGTATCGTCCACAATCACCGCTACTTCAGATTCCATGTCTATTCCGTATTCAGTCGATCCAACAACAATGTCATCACGCGGACCGATAAAAGCGTCACTGCCGCCCTGATACATCAGTGGATCGGTCCAAAAGGTTTCTGGCATTTCAGCTTTTCGTGCTTTTCTTACTAGTTCTACGTGATTGACGTATGCACTGCCGTCTGCCCATTGATAAGCTCTTGGCAGTGGAGATTCACATTGGTTTTGCACAAAATCAAAAGCATCAATAATTTCGCCCGAATTAAGCTGGCTATAAGTCGTCTCTAACTTGGGAGCGAGCACACTCCAATTATCGAGAAGCTGCTGCATCGTTTGTGCAGTATCCGGCACCTTGACGGCCTTGCTCAAATCGCGGCTTACAACAACCAATTGTCCGTCCCGAGTGTTATTTTTTAAACTGGCTAATTTCATCTTACTATTGTCTCTTAAAGTCTTAATTTAATAGAAATCCGATGGCACTATTATCCCTTGTTATCTAGTAAAATCCAAGGTTTGCATCCATCAACCTACTTTCATAGCCTCTAGTTCATCCCATCGACTGTAGGCTTTTTCTAGTGTCTCTTTGTTCTGCTCAAATGACTGCAGTACCTGGTTGGACACTTCGATGTCTTTGTAGAAATTCGGTTGTGCGATTGTTTCCTCAAAATCAGATTGTTTCGCTTCTAACTCATCTATCATCGAAGGCAATTCATTCAGTTCTTTTTGAGCTTTAAACGAAAGTTTTTTATCCGCGACATGCTTTGAATTGATCATATTTTTTGATTGAGATTTTTTCGCGTTCTTTTTGCTACCTTCAGAATGTTGTTGCCAATAATGTTTCCAATCTTGATAACCGCCAGTTATTTCTATTACTTGATACAGATCGGATTGACGCTGCGCTTTTTTGTCAGTAGGAACTTTATCGACCTGGCCTTTATCAACCAGAGGCAGTCGATTGTCAAACACCAATAACTCACTACAGCAGTTATCAAGAAATGTTCGATCATGACTGATAATAATCACCGTGGCAGAGATCTCCACTAACATCAGCTCTAAGATTTCTAATGTTTCCACGTCTAAATCGTTAGTGGGCTCATCGAGTATAAATAGGTTGGCTGGTCGAGTGAATAATTTAGCTAGTAACAGTCGATTAACCTCCCCTCCAGAAAGAGAATGCGCAGGTGCTCGTACTCGATCAGGCGTGAAATTAAAATCACCCATATAACTGATCACATGCCGTTGAATACCATCAATCATGACAAAATCTTTCCCGTCACTTAGATTATCAGAAACCGTTTTATTGAGATCAATTCCGTCACGCAATTGGTCAAAATACGCAACTTCAATATTTTCGCTGGTTTCTAAACTTCCCGCTAATGGTTCAATCTGACCCAGTAAAGTCTTAATAAAAGTGGTTTTTCCACAGCCGTTATCACCCAGTACACCAATTTTGTCACCTTTTTGAATAATGTAGGTCAGAGGATAAATCAAGGACTTATCAAATCCGACTTGCAATGCTTCCATTGAGGCAACGATTTTGCTACCTTGCTTAGCAACACTGGCACTAAAATTAGCTTTACCGATAACATTGCGTCTTTGCGAATGTTCCGTTCGCATCTTCTTCAGTGCCCGTACCCGACCCTCGTTTCGGGTTCTACGCGCTTTTATTCCTTGTCTTATCCATTTTTCTTCATTGGCGAGGCGTTTATCAAATTCTGAATTAGTTTTATCTTCATCTTTCAGTTGTTGTGCCTTGAGTTCAAGATAAGCCGCGTAGTTTCCGGGATATAGACGTAGATGACCACGATCCAGCTCCATGATCTGATCGGCGACCTTGTTAACAAAATGTCGATCATGAGAGACAAATAACAACGCTCCCTTAAAGTTGACCAATTGTTCTTCTAGCCACTGAATACTCGTTAAATCAAGATGGTTGGTTGGTTCGTCTAAGATCAACAGATCGGGGTTTTGTACCAGAGCTTTAGCTAAAGCTGCGCGACGACGCCATCCGCCGGATAAATTCGACATCACCAGCTCACCGTCCAAAGAAAGGCGCGATAGAGTCTGCTCCACTCGTTGATCGATGGTCCAACCGTCTTGATTATTAATGATTTCTTCAAGCGCTTCGAGTTTGGATGACATGCAGTCTTCAACAATCAAAACTTGGTATTCATCCACGGCCTTTTTAACGTCGGCGAGACCTGATTCGACAAATTCACGAATGGAGAGGTCATTCTTTTCTGGTAACGCCTGCGGCAAAAATCCTACACGATGGTGGCGAGAGCGATTAATTAAACCATCGTCTGGCATCACTTCACCGCTGATTAGCTTGAGTAGAGTCGATTTGCCGGTTCCATTGCGGCCGATCAAACAAATTTTGTGCTTTTCTTCCACCACAAACGAAGCATTGTCCAACAAAACCTGTGGCCCGTAAGATAAACTGAGATTGTCGCCACGAATAAGAGACATAATTGAAATATTTCTGCGATTTGGAAAAAATTAGGGGCGCAATTCTACCAAGGTTAAGGCTAGATTGCTTGTTTATCTGGCTAGTAAAGTTGAAGCTTCAAGGCAGGAAGCTCGGTTATTGATCGCACTCTGAAACTTGTCATTGATTGCTTCAAAATACTTCCATTTCCTGAGTGTTTCATCAAAAATATTGGGAGTTCTATGCTGTGACCGACTGAATTCCGACAAAACGCTT
>Ga0256847_1001196_pt1 | contig 13788 bp, 7 predicted proteins | sample TeddybearmetaG_FD_189099 | JGI IMG/M metagenome (GOLD analysis project Ga0256847, IMG submission 189099) | Hydrothermal vent microbial communities from East Pacific Rise, Pacific Ocean - Teddybear | ecosystem: Environmental > Aquatic > Marine > Hydrothermal vents | place: Pacific Ocean: East... | reverse complement strand
GACAACCCAAAAATCAGCAGATAGGTTCAATATTTGATCGCGTCAAAAGAGTTGTGCTAGTCGAATACGCGACTCTAGCAAACCAACAAGATTTGTCGCGATCGTTGCTAGCCACGTGTTCTAAAAGTTTAGAAATGCAGAGTTATCAAATGTTGCTTGCTGAAAACATATGACACAAGAACTACAATAAATCAGAGAATGTGATGAAAGAACAAAGAGACAAGATGAGCGAAGATTTGAATGGTGAAGGCAACGGACATAAGGACAAAGATCAAAAAGAAATTGTTCGCGATAACAATCAAAAAAAAATCATCTCCGCAGCTGAAACTGTTTTTGCCCAATATGGTTTTAAGGGCGCTACAACCGAGATGATTTCTCGGCTAGCAGGTATTCCAAAGGCGAATCTTCATTATTATTACAATACCAAGGCTATTCTTTATCAAGAATTATTAGAAAGAATTCTCAATGAGTGGATGGAAGCTGCTGAAGTATTCGATGATATTGAGGAGCCAAAATTAGCGTTAACAAAATATGTTCGTTCTAAAATGCAATATTCTAGAAATAGGCCGCAGGCCTCAAAGGTTTGGGCGAACGAAATTATTCATGGTGCACCTGTGGTTGGATCCTTCTTAGAGACGACCTTAAAACAGTGGTTGAACGATCGAATAAAAATAATCGAGAGCTGGATTAAACAGGAAAAGATTTGTGCTCTGGATCCGACCGCATTTATTTTTATGATCTGGTCGGTTACTCAACACTATGCCGATTTTGAACAACAAATAGAAATATTAAATCATTACGAGCCGTATACTGATGAAGACTTTGAGCTGAAAACGCAACAAGTTGTAAAATTTGTACTCGCCAGTGCCGGTTTAAACTAAATTTATGCAAAAAAATACCAACTAGCGATAGTTGGTATTTTCATTTCATTTTGACTACTATTGTTTAGTCATCATCGTCATCGTCATCGTCTTCGTCATGATCATCTTCATCTTCATCTTCATGTTTCTTATGTTTCACAAAACGAAGCCAATGGCGCATAACCTTTTTCGAACAACCATGTTTTGCTACGCGCTTCCTGAGTCGGTTATGACCAATTTTCTCAGCAATTTGTTCGCAGGAACAGCCAGCTGTGTCTTCGAGATCAAATCGTTTGTTACTATGGTGATGTCCGTGTTTTTTCTTTTTAGTATCAAAAACAAAATCACCATCAAGCAATACGAAGTGATTCTTTTTCAACCCTTTTGTTGGTGCTGATTCAGGTACGTTAGTTGCTGGACAAAAATCCGCGTCATCAAATATGCTGTCATTGTCACTATCCATCTTGATGTAAAGAACAACACCATCATGATCAGATGAACGTAGTTCAGAAGTATCATCTTCAACTAAATTCGCGGGCACATCGGAATTACCTCTAGCAAAGGTAAAATCCGTAATCATGCGCTCTAGATTAGTGGTAGTTAATGAATGATCAAGTACTTGTGAACTGCCTCTAAAGATAAACGAATATTGCTGATCAGCGGGTAAACTATTTACCTGATTAGTTAACTCAGGCATTACAGGACTAGGTTCCCATAGTAAGTTGTCAGCTTCAATGGAATTGCCCGAAATTTGACCAATTACATCCACGTAGCTATCGCTAAATTGATAGGCATTGAAATCACCTGTCACAACCAGATTCACTTCAGGATTTTCTTCTTGAATATCTTGCACAAGATTCGCCACAAATTGCGCTTGAGTGAGCCTTTTAAGTCTAACTCGATCGCTAGAATCGACTCTGCTCAGTGAACGGTTGTGGACAACCAACACTTGAATGGGAAAATTACTGCCATTCGCGGTGTTGCGACCTTTGAACAATAGTGGTGGCCTGTCATTTAGCATTGAGCCGTCAAAGTCAAAAATAGTGTCTAAACCAAATTGTGTTACTTCGTCAATTTCCACATGGCTTCGTGTTAAGAAACCGACGTCTATTCCCCCGACATCATTACCTTCTTGTAGATGAGCCGTATACTGAACTTCAGGATCCAATAACGTTATTTCTGATGCCAACGATTCTAGTACGGCAAGAGTTCCGACCTCGCTGACAGCGAGAACATCTGGAGAATCCATTACATTTACAACAAAACGAGAGATTTTGCTCAAACGAACTGCCGTCTCATCCATTCCCTCAAACAAGCGGAACATGTTGAGAGATCCAACAGTCATTTCTGCATCTTCTCGTTCACGGACTTTTACCAGTAAATCAGGCTGTTCTCCTAGCTCTAACTCGGTAGGCCATACTTGATAATCACCAAAGGAAAATCCTAGTGGTCCAGTGGCCCAAACAGTTTGTCCTGCAAATATTGCTGGGTTTTCACCACCTAGAGCATTGGGATCAATTTCGAAAATCTCTGGATTGCCATCCCAAACCGGTAAGCCGATCTCACCGGGAAACTCAATCCCTGGTTCACGAAATGCTCGATTTGCCCCTGCGACCACCGCTGTGTCACCGAAACGACCCGTCGCTGCGGTAGCAATACCATCAAAGCTAATGATCATTCCTTCAAATCTTTCAATTTCATTTTCTGCTTGAGGCTGAATAGGCGAGGGAAGTGTTTCATTAAAGGTGATCACTGGAGGAATACTATTTCCAGCACTTATGAGTGACACGCTAGTGCCCCCACTAAACTCAGTGAAACCAAAAAACTCAACTACCTGACCTTCTACATTGACTAAATCACCCACTGAGACTGTTGGAGCTCCACCGGTAAATACAAAAATACCGTCTGACGTATCTTCATTAAGATCAGTTCTAGCTTCAGGCGTTTGCATGAAGAAGCCGTTAGTATCCAACGCAGTAACCACGTTGTTAAGCGTTCGCACATAGCTATCTTCAAATGGAGAAAACATTCCAGCACCTTGGATTTCGAAAATTTCTGCTTCGGTTACGTTGCTAACACCAGGTGTGGGAGTTTGAGCAATATAAACGCCTGTATCGATCGCAGCACCGCCATCGGGTACTCTCGAATTAGAATGATTATCTTTGTCGCCATTATCACCCTCATTAACTTGTGGTTGATTAGGCGTCAATACATCGAGTAAGCCCGAATTATCGCTATCATTAGTGTCATAAACTACCGCATCGACTAATCCGATTCCTGAAACTGAGGTGCCACTTGGATAACTAGCGGCATCGCCGAGAAAGAGTGCGACAGCATCTGCGCCATTTTGAATCCTGTTGCTAGTGCCCATTACTAGTGATGGTGCTGGCATGACTAGTTCGTCACCCATCAAGAAATAACCTTCCGGGTTAGTTGTAAATCCGTCGAGATCAAACGAATTGTAGGAATTACTGTTTGACCCGTTATATAAAACTACAACCAAACCATCGAGTGATGTATTTCCGATGCCACCATCATACAGCTCTATAAATTCAAGCGTGTCGGAACCCGGATTGTCTGCATCAACTTCATTGATACGGATTGGAGAATCTACGACCGTAGCAAAACTAAAACTATGATCCGCTTCCATAGTATCAGGGGGATCGTTAGCATCCAGATCTGATACAAGCGCGCCAATAATAGAGACATTACAAACCTCGTTAGTAACAAAATCGATGTCGGGATCTAAACTGAAATGTTGGGGTCCACCACTAATCGTAGCCGTGTGATCTCCACTCAGCGTACAGCTAATAGAAAACCAATCTCCTGACATGCTCACGCCTTCGCTAAAACTAATATCAATATTACTAGTGAGAGCGTTTACACCAGAATTGTTGAAGGGTGTGTTACTAATCACCGATGGTGCGACATCTACCTGTGGTCCACCGGCACCGAATACTTGATTAGTATTGATAGAGCCGAAAGTATTAGTCGAGTCGGCTTCCCAGGTGAAATCGCTAGCCTGGCTCCCAGTTCCACCCAGTTGTAATGAATTGCCAATCGGCGTACCACTGGTTTCAGCTACGCTGATATCCACGCTAGTCATGCCTACGGCAGGCCCACTAGCAGCAACAAATGATCCTTCATAGCTTATAAATTGGACAACATTACCAATGTTATCCACCAAAGCCAATCCGTCGGGACCTCCATTTTGAATGCCAGCTCTAGAGAAATCTAAGGTTCCGAAGGAATCTTGTTGATTTGGAAGTATTCCTGATAGATTTATTGTTGCGTAGACATTTCTTTGAGTACTACTTCCATTGTACAGAGCAACAGTCCAACCAGTAAGATCAGTACCAGCGTCGCCTGCTACTTCTATAGCTTCACCAACGTCGCCACCGGCATTGTCATAATGGATTTCGTTAATAAAAACAGCTGCAAGCGTTATTTGGGATGCAAATACACCCGCGATGAGAGGAAGTAACAGCTTTGGTAGGCCTAGCTTAAATTTTGGTTTGATATCATTCAATGAGGAATGATCGGATAGTTCATACGGTCGCATCAATATATTCCTTTTATTATCAAGAACAGAAATTTAGACAGGACAATATTAATGGAGACGGGGTGTGCATTATCCTGACTTTCGTTGTTATTATTTTAAGAAACAACTATTACAAATGATTGGCTAGTTAGCCTTGTGTGTTTCGTTAGTACGGATGGGCTTAGCCAGTAAATCTCAAGATATAGCATTTCCCATAGGATACAAGACACAATATATAGTTATCTTGACCAATCTGTCAAGTATTATCAATTCTAGTCCCATCACCTAACGAAAGCCTATATTCAAATGAACTGAGCAGGAATAAATCTGTTAAAATTGGAGTACACAGCTGTTATTGTTCTATTGTTTTGATAAACTGCGCTCAGTCCATAAATACCAGACTAGTACCGAGCTAATACCCAACAAAAGTGATAAATTAATGTCCGTTAAAACGCGTTTTGCTCCGTCTCCTACCGGAGATTTACACATTGGTGGTGCCCGTACCGCACTCTATTGTTGGCTACACGCGCGAGCTAATGATGGCGAGTTTGTTTTGAGAATAGAAGATACAGATCTCGAACGCTCTTCACCCGAAGCCGTTAAAGCAATCATGGATGGTATGAACTGGCTCGGACTTGATTGGGATGAGGGACCGATATATCAGACGCACCGCTTTGATCGATATAAAGAGGTGATTTCTCGGTTAATTAGCGAGCAAAAAGCTTATCCTTGTTTCTGCACTAGAGAGCGACTCGATAAATTACGCGAAGGACAAAAGGCAAACAAAGAAAAACCTAGATATGATGGTAAATGTCGGGATTTGAATCCGGAAGATATTAATCTTCATAATGACCACGTCATTAGATTCAAAAACCCGCAGGACGGCGCAGTTACCTTCAAAGATGTAGTAAAAGGTGAAATCACCATCGCCAATAAGGAGTTGGATGATTTAATTATTGCTAGAACTGATGGTTCCCCAACCTATAATTTCACGGTTGTAGTTGATGATATAGACATGGGAATTACTCAAGTTGTGAGAGGGGACGATCACATCAATAACACTCCACGTCAGATTAATATATTTACTGCGCTAGGTGCTAAAGTGCCAGAATATGGGCATGTGCCGATGATATTGGGTGATGATGGTAAAAAACTATCTAAACGCCATGGCGCAGTTAGCGTTATGCAGTATCGCGACAATGGTTACTTGCCCAATGCGGTACTTAACTACTTAGTTCGTTTAGGTTGGTCTCATGGCGATCAAGAGATATTTAGTATTAATCAAATGAAAAAATTATTCAATATCAACGATATCAATAAAGCGCCTTCAGCATTTAATACTGAAAAACTTAACTGGTTAAATCAGCAGTATATTAAATCTACTCCAATCGAACAATTGATGCCTCACTTAAAATGGCATCTAGATTCACAAGGGGTAAGTTTAGAAAACGGTCCGGCTATTGAAAACTTGATACCGGAATTTTCAGAAAGAGCGCAAACACTCAATGATTTGGTTGCGTTGATTAAAACTTATTATCAAGAATTCGATGCGTTCGAAGCTAAGGCGGCCAAAAAGCACCTTAGACCTGTTGCGAGGCAAGCGTTAGAGCTAGCACAGTCTAAGTTATCAACTATCAATGACTGGTGTTCAGAGAACATTCAAGCCGCAGTAGATCAAACCGCGGAAGAACTTGAAATTGGTATGGGAAAAGTAGGTATGCCTCTACGCGTTGCTGCGACCGGAGCAGGTATGTCTCCAGCAATAGATTTGACACTCGAATGGATTGGAAAGACAAGAACGCTTGCAAGAATTGATCGGGCGCTCGAATTTATTGCAGAAAGAGAAGCGCAATAGTCTATTCGATCCAATCATTGCGAAGAGGCACGACGCGGCAATCTCCATCAGTCTGGTACGGTATTCCAATATATTCGATATTTAGGGTTTAGGGTGAAATCATGATTAAAAAGATTTGTTATTCACTGTCTTTTTCACTGATATTTTTATCTCTGAATTTAAACGCGGCTCAACCCGTCATTCAAATTTTCACTAAAGACCCTCAGCAGGGGAGCATGATAATCGGCAGAATGCTAGTCGACGGTGATATCTACTTTGAGGATAAGAAGTTACCACTAACCGAAACAGGAGAGTTTGTTTTCGGAGTAGGGAGGGAGGCACAGCATCAGGTACAACTGATGATCCGCTCCGAAGGCAAAACCATTAAATATCCTCTCTACATAATAAAGCGACAATGGAAGATAGAAAAAATAGATGGTTTGCCCAATAATAAAGTCAATCCTCGCTCCAAGAAAACGTTAGCTAGGATAAAGCGGGAAGGGAATAAGGTTTCAATCGCACGGAAAACATTAACAGCCCAAGACGCATTCCTGATGGAGTTTATTATGCCAGCAAAGGGTAGAATATCAGGTGTTTATGGTAGTCAACGAGTTCTCAATGGCCAGGCGAAGCGGCCGCATTATGGTCTAGATATTGCCAATCGCGTGGGTACTAAGGTTATATCTCCCATTGATGGCGTTGTGACATTCGCTGAAAAAGACCTGTTCTATTCAGGCGGGACGATAATTATCGATCACGGTTTTGGCATTAACACCACTTATCTCCATTTAAGCGATATTGCGGTAAATGTAGGTCAAGAATTGAAGCAGGGAGAGCTTATTGGACGCATGGGCGCAACAGGAAGAGTTACAGGTTCACACCTCGATTGGCGGTTAAACTGGTTTTCTACCAGGTTAGACCCGCAGCTACTCACTTCCGAGTAATATTAATTTCTCAATTTTTGATTAAACGAAGAAATAAATACATTCCTTTGCTATATTTTAGCAATGAATAGAGCTTTATTGATTGTTTAACAATTAGTTGACTCAAATCCTTTTTGAATTGTTAGGACACGAATTTGCTTAGTGCAATCATTAAAAATCACCTAGACAAAATTTTACTCTTGTCGTTTATTGCGGTTTTTATTTCCCACTTTAGTTCAATAGACGAGTTAGTCGCTAAATTGGTCCCTGCCCAGGTTTATTCTTTCAATCTAACCATGAGTTACCAAAATGAAAACGCCGACGTATCTATAAGAACCTTTATTCCTCAAGAAAACGAGCGGCAGAAAATCTTAAGTGAACAAGTGATCAACAATGGCCTAGATTATCTGGTGACTAGCGATCACTCCGGAAAAATGGCTAACTGGAGTGGTTCTAGCTCAACGGAACAATTAGCCTATCGATATCAGTTATCGCTTCAAGCTACAAAGTATGAGTTATCATCAGCGCTTGTCATCCCCCTAAAATACAAACAAGAATTAAAACCATTCCTAGAGGCAAGTGAAGCTATTCAAATTAATCATCCTGAGATTAAAACGCTCTGGACTAGCATAAAACCAAATGATGAGAAAAAATTGCTATCAGTATTAAATGCGATTTACAAACATACTTACCAGGAGATCAAATCAGCACCCTTCAAGGGTGTAACAGATGCACTGACTACACTAAGACTAAAAACAGCTAGTTGTAATGGTAAGAGCCGGCTTTTTATTGCTCTTGCTAGGTTAAATAACATACCAGCAAGATTGGTTGGTGGAGTGATCCTAAATGGCTTGAGCAAAAAGACTTCACATCAATGGGTGGAGGTCTACGTTCATGGCCAATGGGTACCATTTGGTCCAACTAATGGCCATTTTGCATTTCTGCCTGCTAATTATTTAGAGTTGTATCGTGGTGATCATAATCTGTTCAAACACTCTATAGATATAAATTTTAACTATGAATTTTCATCCAGTAAGAGTTTGGTTGCGCCAGCTGTTTACAACCATAAAGTACATCGGGATGAAGGTAATATCGATATTACCGGATTACTTTTATCCATGGGATTAGAACCTAAGACGATTGGTTTGTTTTTGTTGTTTCCTATCTGCACACTACTGATCACATTTTTGAGGAATTTAATTGGTATCAAAACATTTGGTATTTTTTTACCAATGCTCATATCAGCAGCCTGCGTTTTTATCGGCTACACGAGAGGTGTGGCTGGATTTTCATTTATCCTTATGACAAGTTTTATTGCATATCATTTTTTAGATAAATTAAAACTCTTAAAAGTGCCACGACTAGCCGCTATTATAACTATTAATACGATGGTTTTTGTCATAGGACTATTGTTTGTCGGTGCAAGTAATCGATTAGAGTTTGGAATGCTATCTCTATTCCCTGTAATCATCATAAGTTTCATTGCTGAAAAAATACACCGAATAACTGAGGAAAAAAACTGGTCGGAATTATTTGCGAGAATATTTGGAACTTTGTTGTCAATTACAGGTTGCTATATCCTTCTTTCATCATTCGTGCTGCAAGGAATATTTTCCTATTATCCGGAAATATTTATGCTTGTGCTAGCTGGGCAAATATATATCGGCAGGTGGACGGGGATCAGAATAGGCGAGTTATTCCGGTTTAGGCGTATCTTGTCTAACAAAAGTGATTCAATAGTCGGCATTAACAGTCGTAATAAAGAATTTATATACAAATTGAATAAAAGAGAAGTTCTAGATTTGGCGGCAGACAAGCTTGCCAGCAAGAAAAAATTAATTGCTTTTCATATTCCCGTCCCTGATACGATTTGTTCTGTTGCAGCTGTGAGCGAATTGGATGATATTACCTCGCATATTATAAGCGCTGGTAGTTTTGCCTTAAAACCCAATAAGGGATCGCAAGGGAACGGGATAGAGATTATTACCCGATACGATAATGGGATCTTCTATGGGACTTCCAATAAAAAATTCACCATATCTGAAATAAAGCAACATTGTCATGAGATTCTTTCCGGAACTTACTCTCAGGACGGAGAACAAGACATCGCTTATTTTGAACCACTCATTAAGCAAGAAGAATCATTACAGAAAATATCACCCTGCGGTCTATGTGACATCAGAGTCATTTTATGTAAAGGAAGTATAATCAGTGCAATGTTAAGAATGCCAACCAGCGAATCATCTGGCAAAGCAAACCTACATCAGGGAGCGATTGGTGTCGGCATAGATTTAAAGTCGGGCATCACAATAACAGCGAAGAACAAAAATAAAAACATCCAAATCCATCCAGATAGCAAGATGGAAATAATAGGATTTAAAATTCCATCCTGGGAACAAGTTTTAGAGATGTCCAAAGCCTGCCAAAAAGCAGTACCGTTAGGTTATATTGGTGTAGATATCTGTATAGATAGAAAGTTAGGGCCCCTTGTTTTGGAAGTAAATGGCAGACCAGGTATAGAGATCCAAAATATTCAAGAAAGGGGGTTTTATAATGAACTCCTCAAATAGTTCTACGGAATCTATCTCGAATAAAGAATTGATGGAAGAAGATCTCGCTCATGTCATAAAGCTCGCCAATGCGATCCCTTTAACCATTTTTGTATTGTTTTTAGTGTTCCTGGTAAGCGTTTTTGAGAGTTCGCTCGAAGCTGGTTTTTCGGATATAACGACGGTAAAATTATCATTAGAAGTTGAAGGTGAAGGTGATGAACACGATGAAGAAGAAGTTGAAGATAATAAAATAGCAGCTGAAACAGTAACGGCAAGCAAGCTTCTATTTGAATCTATCGATTATGTTGAAAACATTAAAATTGACTATTTAGAATCAACTGTTTTGTCTAACTTGAACGATAAGGAAAAACTCATAGCTATAGCTCTGGTAGTAAAAAAGCTTCGTAAAAACAAAAGATATGAACAATCGCTAGCGCTAATTATAGAGCTAGATCAAAAAAACCAGGAGCAACTAGGGCTGATCTTTTCAAAGGCTTTTAATTTAGCAAAACTAGGGCATAAGGATGCTGCCGTTATTAGCTATGAGCATTTACTGAATTTAGAGCCAAGAAATCATGCCGCAAATATCAATCTCGGCATGTTATATTTGTCTTTAAAGGATTACACCAATGCTGAAAAAATATTTTTGTTTGGGATAGCAAGTACTGCTGGAATTAAAAAGTCTAAAAATATATATGGCTTAGCCTCTGTTTATTTGGAAACATTAAGATATAACAAAGCTTTGCTCAGCTTTAAAAAAGCCATAGAATATCGGCCGGATCACGGATTGTTTTGGAAAAAATTAGCTAATGTCGCTATCATTGTTGGAGATCATAAATTGGCCAATGATAGTTATCAAAAGTCAATTTCTTTAGATTCAGATAATTTGGCTCGAAGACTGGAGTTTGCAGAATATTTATTTAGGCGTTTAGATTTTGTTGGTGCCATAAAACAGCTGCTTAGAGCAAAAACACTTGATAGGGATAGTTTTTCGGTTAGATTAAAGCTCTTATTGGCTTATCTAAATGCCAACAAACCTATAAATGCGAAAAAACAACTAGCTTTAGCTAAGAATACGATTCAACTCCCATCGGAAAAACTTAGAAGTGAGGCAGTTCAATTATATTTAAACAAAAATTATCTGGAGGCAATAGGGGTACTCAAGAAAAACATTAAAACGACAACTAATATTGACTTGGAAAATTATTTAATCGCTAAGTGTTACCTCGCACTCAAGCGGCGAATAGATGCAAAAAAGTATTTGGATCGATTATCAGAAGATTCCAAGTATTTTTCTATTGGACAATACTTGTTAGCAGAAGCCTACATTGATAGCGGTCAAACCCAAGAATCCATTGCTCTATTCCAGGATTTGGTATTACGGTTGGATGATAATCCTAGAGTGTTTCTACAGGCCGCAAAGGCGCATCAAATAGCAGGCGATTTTGAGACGGCTATAAAGATGGTAAATGAAGCGATTTCGATAAAAGAGTCTAAACAGTTATTGCTGCGTAGGGCTGACCTGTGGTGGTTAAGTGGCAGGCAAGGGAAATCGACAGATGCGTTAGAATCAATTGTCACTCAATATCCTAACTATTTACGAGCAAGATACCATTTAGCCGACTATAATCACAAAATAGGCAACAATCCGGCGGCGATTTCGGCGTATTTGGAGCTACTAGATATTCGGACTAGCTACGGTGATGCGCAATACCAATTGGGCTTAGTCTATTTCGAACAGCGACGGTTTGAGGATAGTTTGCCATTACTAAGGGACTATTTGTTAGAAAAACCCGATTCAAAGAGAACAAGATTGCTATACGCTCGCGCGTTTTGTGAATTGGGTCAATCTCTCGAATGCAAAGAACAGCTAAAATTAGTTATTAAATTGGCGCCTAACTACGTTCCAGCGTTGGAATTGTTGAACAAGCAAAAAGTTAGTCATCCATGATAAACGCGCAAATTTTAACTAGAAAATAACGGAATTCATAATTTAATGGCTAGTATTCGTGTTCTAATCTTCTTTTTGGCATTTCTTTGTTCATTGGTAGTTCAAGCATCCAATAATGAAGCATTAAATGCTACCGTCGCCTATGGGTACGATACCAATCCACATCGCTTGAGTGACGCACTAAATCCGATAGAACAGCAGTTCGCTATTGCTGACGTAAGATTTAGCGAGCGTTTTTTTAAACTTATTTCGCTCAGAGCTAACGCTAGCAAATCGCTCTATTTTGATGACAGACGAGCAGACGAGTTCAGCGGTTATGCTAGCATATCTCTCAGATCATCTTTTAAATTGTGGAAAGAAAAATTCAGATATAAGTTCTCAGCCAATTATCGTACTAAAGATAAAACCTACGTGAGTAAGACTACTGGCCTAGTTGCTACATTTGGTGGCCAATCCATCGCTGATCGCTATGACTCCACTCAACAAAATTATTTGGCCGCGTTTTCTTATGAACCAAATTCCTATTTGGATTTTGAACTATCTTATCAATATAGAACTAAAGAATACCAAGCATTCGATATTGTGGGCTTAAGTAACCTTGATTATAGCCATGCACGCTATGTACTGGGAATAGAGTATCGACCGTCAAAAGTTGGCAAGTTTTTTCTGGATGGAACTATCAAGAATAGGGATTATACGGATAGGAGAGGAAAGGATCTTAACAACGTCGATGTGATTGATACCAATCTAAGTTTTAGTTACTGGTTGTTGGATATGGGCTATGTTTACCGCCCAAGCAAGGAAGTTATCTGGAAATATACCTATAACTATGAAGAACGTAGAGACAATGTCTCAGGTTATTTTAATTCGACCAGCGGATTTATTTCTATTTCTGCTAGACATCAAGTGGGAGATTACCAGTTTTTCACCGGTAGGATTAAGTATTCCAAAAACTCATTAATCAATCAAACTCAACAAAGCGCAAATCCCCTAGATGATGAAAACAAAGATAAGCAGGGCGGTTCGGTAAATATTGGTTATGAGTTGGTGTTAGCAACACTATTTGATACTAATTTTGCGTTTTATATCGATGTTGAATATCGGCACTTTATAAGTAGCGATCCTTTATTTACCTATGACAGCGGCATTGCCTCCGCGGGCATTAGATGGTCAGCTTTCTAGACTTTTTCAACGATAGCGACCTTTGAGTAGCAGCTAATTGGTCTAGCGATTATTTGTTTGCTTCACGCCAGTTTTATATTATCATCCCACGTTAGTAGTTTTTCCCATTATTTCACTGCAAAATCTACTAAATAGTCTCTTTAAATTCTCAATGCGCTTGTAGCTCACTTGGATAGAGCGGCCCCCTCCTAAGGGGCAGGTAGCAAGTTCGACTCTTGCCAAGCGCACCAGTTTCCTGAACTTAGGAGTGTCTAATGAGTGCGAACACCAAGACCTATCTTACTGATATTGAAATAGCGCGCGCCGCTAAAATGCAACCTATTCAGCAAATTGCAGATAAAATGGGTATTCCAGAAGAGCATATTATTTGCTATGGAAAATACCGCGCTAAGGTTGAACGAAAATACCTAGAAAAGAAAACAGAATCTAGCTTAGGCTCAAAATTAGGTAAATTGATTCTAATTGCAGGAATCACTCCAACAAGAGCGGGTGAGGGTAAAACAACCACATCTGTTGGGCTAGGTGATGGATTAAACAAGATAGGGAAAAACGTCGCAATTTGCCTTCGGGAACCATCTCTAGGCCCTTGTTTTGGCATGAAAGGCGGAGCAGCTGGCGGCGGTCAATCACAAGTTGTACCTATGGAAGAAATAAACCTCCATTTTAATGGTGATTTTCATGCGATAGGAGCTGCCCATAATTTGCTATCCGCGATGATTGATAATCATGTCTACTGGGGAAACGAGTTAAAAATTGATACTCGTAAAATATCCTGGGGTAGAGTGATGGACATGAACGACCGGGCTCTTAGGCAGACAACGGCGGGTCTAGGCGGCGTTTTTAATGGATTTCCCCGTACTGATCATTTTGATATTACCGTTGCTTCAGAAATCATGGCGATATTTTGTTTGGCGGGCGATCTCAATGATTTACAGCAGAGAATTG
>Ga0256847_1001195_pt1 | contig 13794 bp, 12 predicted proteins | sample TeddybearmetaG_FD_189099 | JGI IMG/M metagenome (GOLD analysis project Ga0256847, IMG submission 189099) | Hydrothermal vent microbial communities from East Pacific Rise, Pacific Ocean - Teddybear | ecosystem: Environmental > Aquatic > Marine > Hydrothermal vents | place: Pacific Ocean: East... | reverse complement strand
CGCCGCATCTATACCATCCCTGAAAGGGAAGAAAGCATCAGAAGCCATTACTGACCTGGTCACTGTAAGCCCTGCCTGTTTTGCCTTGATTGCTGCAATACGAGCGCTGTTGATACGTGACATCTGTCCCGCGCCTACTCCTATAGTATGCTTATTTTTAGCGTAGATGATTGCGTTGGATTTGACGAATTTTGCTACCTGCCAGGCAAATATCAGATCGATCATTTGCTTTTCCGTTGGCTGTTTTTCACTGACGACTTCCAGCTTGTCATACAGACTGGAATCGGAATCCTGAACCAGCAAGCCACCGCTTACCCGTTTGAAGTCAAGCCGATATTTATTGTTTGACCACTGACCACAGCTTAACAGGCGGATATTTTTTTTATCTGCAATAATTTGACTGGCTTCCTCGCTGACGCTGGGAGCGATAATTACTTCGACAAATTGCTGGTCAATTATGACTTTAGCGGTATCTGCATCCAGCTCTCGGTTAACTGAGATGATGCCACCAAATGCTGATTCAGGATCAGTTTTAAATGCATGGTCATAGGCTTGAAGAATATTATCGGCAATTGCCACGCCACAAGGATTTGCGTGTTTGACGATGACACAGGCGGGATCCTTGAATTGTTTGACGCATTCAAGTGCGGCGTCAGTATCGGCAATATTATTGTAAGACAATTCCTTTCCCTGTAGTTGTGTCGATGTTGCAATACAGGGTTCACTGATATCTGCTTCGGTGTAAAACGCCGCTTTTTGATGCGGGTTTTCTCCATACCGCATGCTTTGAGCATGTCGAAACTGGAAATTTATAGTTCGCGGGAATTGACTGTCCTGTTCATTTTGCACCATACGTCCAAAATAGTTGGCAATAGCACCGTCATAACTTGTTGTGTGTTCGAATGCTTTTATCGCTAGCGAGAAACGAACAGAATCAGAAACGCAAAGGGAGTTTTCATGCAGTTCTGCCAATACTGCAGAGTAGTCAGCCGGATCAACAATTACACAGACAGATTCATAGTTTTTTGCTGCAGCACGGACCATAGCTGGACCGCCAATATCTATATTCTCAATTGCATCTTCCAGGCTGCAATCTGGTTTAGCGACAGTTGCCTGAAATGGATAGAGGTTAATAATGACAAGATCTATTGGCTGGATATCAAATTCGGCCATAACTTCATCATCGATCCCACGTCGCCCAAGAATGCCGCCATGGACTTTGGGATGAAGGGTTTTGACTCTACCGGCCATCATCTCCGGAAAACCGGTGTAATCAGCAATTTCTATTACCGGAATACCCTGTTCGGCAATTAATTTAGAGGTTCCACCAGTCGATAATATTTCTACACCCAGGTCGTGGAGTTGCTGTGCTAAATCAATAATGCCGGATTTATCAGAGACGCTGATTAAAGCGCGTTTTATCGGGTTTGGGGAAGATGACATGCTCGTGCCTGTGTTGGAGTACTCGTGAAAGCGGGCATTATGAAGGGATGTGCGGCTCAGGAAAACAGTAAGCTTTGGTTCCGTGAGGAAAATTAATAGTCTATATCGTGTTGTCTTAGTTTTTTACGTAAGGTGCCACGATTCATGCCAAGGAATTTTGCCGTCCTTGATTGATTGTTATCGCAATGTTGCATGATGGTTTCCAGCAATGGAATTTCTATTTCTGTTGTAACCTTTTCATAAAGGCTGCTCGGTGATTCGCCATCAAGGTCAGCCAAATATCGTTGAATTGCTGCTCTCACAGAGTGTTGTAAAGTCTCTTTTCTTTGTTCACTGCACATAGTCCTACCCAAACTACCTAGATAATTGAAACTACTCAGAAAACGGATCAAGAGGCTTTGGCGAAGCTTGATTCTATTTGCCGTTCAAAATAGTTATTGATCCTTTTTAACTGGATTTCTGCCTGTTTTACAGCCATTATTTCAGGTTTGACCAAATGATATTCTGGAGCGTCATTTAGTTGCCAGTTTATATGTTTGCGAGCAATTTTAACCCCGTGTACCTCGCCGTAAAAATCGTAAAGATTCAGCAAATGAGATGTTAGCCAATTTTGTTTTTGTTGTAGTGTTGGCTCTTCAGCAATTTTACCTGTTTTAAAATAATGATCGATTTGCTGAAAAATCCAGGGCTTTTTCTGCGCCGCTCGCCCGATCATAATAGCACTACAGCCAGTCTTGTCCATCACCAATTTTGCCTTTTGGACACTGTCGATGTCTCCGTTTGCTAGCACCGGCATGTCAATGATTTTGCAAACTTCGGTGATCGTGTCATATTCAGCGTTGCCGTTGTACATATCTTGTCGCGTTCTGCCGTGAATGCTTAAAGCTTGAATACCAGAATTCTGCGCAATTTCGGCAATTTTTAAAATATTTTTATTTTCAATCGACCAGCCCGTTCGAGTTTTTAGCGTCACCGGAACCGAAACTGCATTAACCACTGAAGTTAAAATCTGTTCAACAAGCCCAGGATCTTTTAGCAATGCCGAACCAGCATCCAGTTTGCAGACCTTTTTTGCCGGGCATCCCATATTGATGTCAATTATTTGAGCGCCCTGGTCAACGTTGTATTGTGCAGCATCAGCCATTGTTTTTGCCTCTGCACCAGCAATTTGAACGATAATTGGCCCAGGCTCGCCTTGATGATCCATTCTTAATTGTGATTTGCGAGTGTGTCTCAGATCAGCTTTACTGCTGATCATTTCTGAAACAGTCATGCCAGCACCAAGCGATCTGCAAAGTTGACGAAATGGTCTATCAGTAACGCCAGCCATAGGTGCGAGAACTAATTTATTGGTAAATTGATAGGGGCCAATAGTAAACATTAGTACTTCTTCAACATGATAATGTCGTATTCAGTTGACCTGTCAGTGTTCAGGGCAAGGCGCGTCTCGCAGCTAATGGCCATAGTCCTTAGTAAGAGACGCAACGCGGCCATGGACGCTGACAGGTCAACCCTTCGGGCGCTTCTGAGGTGTCCCGCTCCGGCGTTGCAGTGCTTATCAAGGACAAAGGCCATTGGCTGCACACTGCGCCTTGTAGCGAAACACCTCAGAAACGCTGAACACGGCATTATCATGTTGAAGGAGTACTAGAAAAATTCAAACTCATAAGTTAGCGCTTCAGCTCCAGGATCGACTACTTCAAGATGGAATCTAATGGTTTCGCCCGATTTAATTGTCCTGATATCGGGTGTTTGTAAATACTGGGAGGCATCAAACCGACGTTTTGATATGAGGTTTCCCAACCTGTCAGATAAGCTGATTAATAACTTTGGCGCGGGTTGCCTAAATGGCGCTTCATTCTTGAATGATCCATTTATCATTAGTGCTTTAGTCTGAGTTGGATGGGTGTATACGTTTCTGTCTACCAGTTTGATTTGGTCAATGCTGCTGTAACTTTCATTAGCACAGGGTAAATATTGACACAAATCCTGGATCGATTGCTGATAATCGGGATTTAAAATTAAATTGGTCCTTTGATAGTAAAGGACTTGCACCAACAGAATGCAGATCAGAAAAAAAGTACCGACAAACCACCATCCATAGTTAAAATGGTTCTTATTATCGACATCCGACCCATACATTGCTTCAGATAAACTGACATGGGCGCCTGGTTCTTTCTGCTCTGAGAACAGCGCTGATGCAGTGTCCTGATTAGTGATTGAATTGCTGGTTTTTCTCTCACCAGTCGGCATATGCATCAAGGCATTAAAAACGGCACCACATTGACTGCAACGTACCTGACCAATAGCAACCTGTAAAATTTCAGGCGTAATTCTGAATTTGCTATCGCAGTGTGGGCAGACTGTCTGTAACTCTGTGATGTCTTCGGTTTCACTCATTTCAATCGTGTTCCATTTATACGACACCAATCATCCTGGCAACGTGATTTTTGCAGATCGAAATAGGGCGAGTAAGCCTGATAAATTTCATTCAGTTGTTCGGAAAGAATACCAGATAGCAAAATGGTTCCACCTGGTTTTACCAGGGATGCAAAAGTTGAAGCTAATTCTAGCAGTGGGCCAGATAAAATATTAGCAATAAGTAGATCAACGGAGTCGCTTTTAAACTCTGATGGTAAGGCCAGGTTAATTTGAAGCGGGTCGATATGATTGCGTAAAGCATTATCTGCAGTTGCATCGAGTGCTTGCTGGTCGATGTCGACGCAACTCAACGAACTGGCACCAAGTTTTAATGCGGCAATGGCGAGAATGCCTGAACCACAGCCATAATCGATAACGCTTAATCCCCGCGGTGGATTTTGTGCAAGCCAGGAGAGACAAAGTGCCGTGGTTGCATGGCTTCCAGTGCCAAATGCGATGCCCGGGTCTAATTGAATATTTACAGCATCAGGATGCGGTGCCTGATGCCAGCTAGGAACAATCCACAGATTGTTGCCAAAATGTACCGGCTTGAAACTATCCAGGTGAGCGCGCTCCCAGATTTGATCATTAAGTTTTTGCAGTTGTAGTGATTTAACCAGGTGAGCAGGCAATGATTCTTGCAGCAACTGAGTCAAGCCTTTGATATGGCAGGATCCATCAAACAAGGCGGTCACTATAGATAAAGGCCAGACTGGCATTGTGCCTGGCAGAGGTTCATAAATCGGTTCATCTTCTGCATCAGAAATTGTAATACTCAAGGCGCCGAGTTCAAGCAAACTCGATTCAGTTTGCTCTAATTCGAGAGTCTTACAGGTGATGGAAAGTTGCCACCAGGACATAGATGAACTAGCCCGAATAATTCATAAATTTGCGCGAAGATCGCGCAGAATATTGATTTCACAGGGAAATTTCTGAAGGAGTCCCGTATCAAGGATTCCGGGCGACTGAAGAAATATTTCCTGTGAAATCAATAGGCTAGCGAGATTGTGCATAATTTATGAATTATCCGGGCTAGATCAGGTAATGCCCAGTTTTTTCTCAAGATAATGAATATTGGCCTGCCCAGCTGCGAAATGGCTATCGCTGATAATTTCAATTTGCAGTTGAATATTGGTACGAATACCATCGATCACGATTTCGGACAAAGCGCCGGACATTCTCGCCAATGCTGATTCACGCGTATTTCCGTAAGCGATTAACTTGCCAATCATTGAATCATAATGAGGGGGCACGGTATAACCGTTATAGATATGAGAATCCATGCGGATCCCCGGGCCGCCGGGCGCGTGGTATGTGGTGATTGTTCCAGGAGAAGGTATAAAAGTTTTAGAATCCTCGGCATTAATTCGACATTCTATTGCATGACCTCTAACCACAATATCCTTTTGAGAAAATCTTAACTTGTTTCCGTAGGCTACCGAAATCTGTTCTCTGATAATGTCGATTCCAGTGACCATTTCTGTGACAGGATGTTCCACTTGTACGCGGGTATTCATCTCGATGAAATAAAATTCATCGTCTTCATATAAAAATTCGAAAGTGCCAACGCCTTCATATCCCATCGTGATACAGGCTTTGGCACAGCGTTCGCCAATTGTTTTACGTTGTTCTTCAGTGATGCCTGGAGCAGGGGCTTCTTCAACGACTTTTTGATGGCGTCTTTGCATGGAGCAATCACGTTCAGCCAGGTGGATCGCATTACCATGAGAATCGGCAATTACCTGAATTTCGATATGACGCGGCGCACCAAGAAATTTCTCCATGTAGACGACATCATTGTTAAAAGCGGCAGCAGCTTCAGATTTAGTCAGCTGGATTGAATTGAGCAGACTACCTTCAGCATGTACTACTCGCATTCCGCGTCCACCACCGCCTCCGGCAGCTTTGATGATCACTGGATAACCGATGCGTCGACCATGCGCCAGGTTGGCTCCATCATCATCTGTTAAAGGGCCATCAGAACCTGGAACAGTGGGTACACCAGTATCTTTCATTGCTTTGATTGCTGCGACCTTATCACCCATGGTACGAATGGCTTCAGCGCTTGGGCCAATAAATTTAAATCCACTGGATTCTACCTGCTCAGCAAATGATGCGTTTTCGGATAAAAAACCATAACCGGGATGAATAGCAGCGGCATTAGTGAGCTCCGCCGCGCAAATTAACGCAGGAATATTGAGGTAGCTTTCCATCGAAGAAGCGGGACCGATGCAGACAGATTCATCGGCAAGTCTGACATGCTTTAAATCTCGGTCAGCTATTGAATGTGCTGCAACCGTTTTGATACCCATTTCACGGCAGGCTCTCAGAATTCTAAGCGCGATCTCGCCTCGATTGGCGATCATTATTTTTTCAAACATTTTGATGATCTCTACTATTCAATGATAAAAAGCAACTGGTCGAACTCAACCGGGTTACCATTTTCCATCAGAATAGATTTAACAATGCCGCTCTTGTCAGATTCTATCTGGTTCATCATTTTCATCGCTTCGATAATGCAAAGGGTATCACCTGAATTAACTTTTTGGCCGACTGAAACAAATGGCCCGGAAGTTGGTGACGCCGCTTCATAGTAGGTCCCAACCATCGGTGATCGAATTTCATGGCCTTTGATTTCCACCGTAGCAGGTGCAGGTTCTGCGGCAGAAATGGGCGCTGCAACAGGTGCTAAAGGCACAACAGCGGCCTGGAGTTCGTTTTTCAGAGCTGCGGGGGCATAACGTGTTATTCGGACAGATTCTTCGCCTTCCTTGATTTCAAGTTCGGCAATACCGGACTCATCCAGTAGTTCAATTAGTTTTTTTATTTTTCGGATATCCATCATGAGTGCACTCTATAGTTGTTTATGTGAACAGCGTGAAACAGCAGCCTGCAACGCCAGTAAATAGCTGTCTTTGCCAAGACCCGTGATCACACCGACGGCAATGTCAGAAAGATAGGAGTACTGTCTAAAATCTTCTCGAGCATGGACATTGGAAAGATGAACTTCAATAAAATCCTGTTCGGTACCGAGGAAAGCGTCCCGTATTGCAATACTGGTGTGAGTAAAAGCTCCCGGGTTGATGATAATAAACTGGTTGTTTTCCTGTTTTGACTGATGGATTCTATCGACAATTTCACCTTCATGGTTGGACTGGAAGAAGCTGAGTTTTATTTTGTTTTTATCAGCAAACTGAGACAGTAATCGATTGATGTCTTCCAGTGTGTCGGTGCCATATTGCTCCGGTTCACGGCTGCCGAGCAAATTAAGGTTTGGGCCGTGAATGATAAGCATTTTGCTCATAGATTAGTATTTTTATGGCTACTGGAGAACAGGCTGGATTTTTACATAGCCGTCAGATAGTGTCCAGTTTTTGTGTGATATTCGCTTAATTGGCGACGTTCGAGGTAATTAGTGTCTGTCCTTGACGGGCAGGAAGCTCGTTTATGGACGATAGCTGATGATATTTTCTAACTCGGTTTTTAACTGAGTTTTAGAAATGATGCCGGTATGTTGAAATCTTATCTGACGCTTTTGATCGAGAATGACGGTATAGGGCAGGCCGCCACTTTGGTTTCCAAAGATGCGGTTATAGAAGGCTTCTTTGCCCTGAGTTAAAAGTAACGGGTAATTGATATTGTATTTTTGCTGATACTCACGCACAAAATCTTCGCGATCAAATGAAAGGCCGAGTATTTGGAGTTGATCTGGGTACTCATTTTTAATCTCAATTAGATCAGGAATTTCTTTGCGGCAAGGTAGACACCAGGGTGCCCAGAAATTAATGATGAGTACTGGTTGTTGCCATTGATTGAGACTGGTTTGTTTTTGATCCAGTAAAGTGAATGGTATTTTTTTGAAGTCAATCTCTTCGTTGGTTTGATCAACCGAAGAGGCAGATATGAAATCCGCTGATTGAGATCTAAGTAACATGAATGCACTAATACCTATGGCCAGAGAGATCAGGCTGACCAGTATTAGTTGTCGATTTCCAGTTGTCACTGAAGGAGTCCCCAGGTTTATTGATAATTACCAATAATATGTGCTGCAAAATCTTCCCCGGACATTTCACCTACAACCCGTCTATTTTTGATTTCTTTCCCATTTTCATCAAAAAACAAAATTGCCGGTGGACCGTAGATGCCAAGAGCAGACATTAGTTGCTGATCAATCTTGTCATTGGCAGTGACATCGGTCTGAAGGGTAACCACACCACTTAGTGCCGCGAGTACATCAGGATGGGTGAAAGCATACTTCTCCATTTCTTTACAGGAGATACACCAGTCGGCATAAAAATCTAACATCGCCAATTTGCCCTCACCTGCTGACAGAGCAAGTGCAGAGTTTAAACCATCCTGACCTTTTATCTGCTTAAAGATAATACGTTGTTCAGCTGTCGTCGTGCTTCCCCCCTGTGCAGTCACTGAGACTATACCTTTAAGCGGCTGAATCAGGTCTTTACTGCCGGTAGCGACACCGACAAGATAAAATAATCCGTAAGCCAGCATGATTAAACCGACACCTTTCCATAGCCGACGCCAACCAGAATGGCTTGCCGTTATTGGTTCCAGAGCGCCCATGTAAATTGCAGAAATGATAATCAGTATCGCCATTAGTAACATGGTGATTGAGGTCGGTAATACTCGCTCCATCAACCAGATTGCCACAGCGATTAGTAATACACCAAATACGGCTTTAACTGCATCCATCCAGGTGCCCGCTTTGGGTAGAAATTTACCTGCTGAAGTACCAATCAGCATTAGAGGCACACCCATGCCCATACCCAGCGCGAACAGAGCCAGTCCACCGAGTAGAACATCCTGCGATTTGGAGATAAAAATCAGCGCGCCGACCAGCGGGGCTGTAATGCAGGGGCCAACAATTATAGCGGACAAAACACCCATGATGCCCACACCCACCAGGTTGCCGCCCTTCTGACGATTACTGATTTCAGTGACTTTGCTCTGGATAAAACTGGGCATTTGAAGTTCATAAAAACCGAACATTGAAAGCGCCAGTAAAACGAAAATTATTGAAAACACGCTAAGAATAACCGGATCCTGAAACCAGATCTGGATATTGAATTCCGCACCAAACTTACCCACAATAGCGCCGACTATGGCGTAAGTACTGGCCATTGCCAGAACATATACCAGCGACAGTGTAAATGCTTTGCGAGTGGTAATAGTTTCGCCCTGACCCGCAATAATTCCAGATAAAATTGGGATCATGGGGAAAACGCAGGGAGTAAAGGTGAGCAAGATACCTGCCAGGAAAAACGCACCAATAACAAACAGCAAGTTCTCGTTTTCAATAATACTGGCAAACTGGTCCTGCTCAGACAGTTCAGTGTTTGCCGTGCGGATTTCAGAACTGGGTTCCTCGACGATGGAACTGACATTAACAGCTGCACTTTGCTCATCAAGCGCTGGTTGTACGTCAGATATGGAAATATCATTTTGTGCCAGGTCAAGTTTGAGATATTTTGTGATCGGTGGGTAACAGATGCGATCTTCTACGCAGCCCTGGTAACCATATGACAGGGTGAACTGATTGCTGGCATCAGGGTTTGACGTTATCGGAATGTGAATATTAACCTGATCATGGTAGACCATCATCTCGCCAAAGAACTCATCATTTTTCAAATCACCAGCCGGTAGTGTCAGCTGCTTAATCTGGTGTCCTTTTCCATCTAGCAAAGCAATCTTAATCTTGTCCTGGTAGAGATAAGTTTTGGGGTAAATTTTGATACTGGTGTTGATGCTGCTGTTATTTGGATTATTGTTGTCTTCAAATTTAGCGCTGAGCTGAAAGGCGGTGTCAGGTGCTGGAATTTCATCTTCATCGCTGAGGCCGATTTGATCGCCTAGTGCCTGTAACATTGCCAGTGGATTGAGATTGTTTTCTTTTGGAGCGGAATCTATAGATACTGGGTTTCTCAGAGCGACGGTTAATTCTGGTTTTTCAGCATTGATCGCTATTGTGTTATCCGCTCGGTCAACACTGATGTATTTGCTGATCGGCGGGTAACAGATTTTATCTTCGACACAGCCCTGATAATCGTATCTAAGTGTATATCCGCGACTCGAATTATCATCAGAAATGACTGGAATCGATAGCTTTACCTGGTTGTGGAAAACTTCAGTTTCTCCAAAAAACTCATCGAATTTTTTATCACCCCGAGGTACAGACAACGCGCCGATAAAATGCCCCTGACCATCAGCCAGAGAAACTTTAAGTTTATCTCTGTACAGATAGGTATCCGGGTAAATGAAGACTTCGGTTTGAATGATATTATTGTCATCAATGACGGCTGATAATTGAAAAGCTTTATCAGGTGGTGGAATTTCTTCTTCATCCGCTAATCCCATGCTGTTGCCTAAAGCTTCCAGCATTGCTAATGGGTTAGTTTCTACTTTTGGTGAGTTAACTGCCTGTGTTGTGGCATTGCTCTCTGATGTAGTTAGCATGCTGCTAGCTTGCTCAGTCGTGCTGCTTGCTACTTGTGTGACCTCAGCAAGCATTTGCTGTAAGGCCGAACTTTGGGCAGTTTTTACAGGTTTAAATTGATACGGAACCGGGTTAACCAGTGAAGTTGAAGCCAGGTTCATCCGCAGAGACTGATATAATGGCGGATAGCAAACACCGATATCTGCACAACCCTGGCCGGCGGTTTTAATATCGACATAGGGGTAAGGCTCTGAACCCTGGAATAACAGGGGTAAAGTAATAGTGACTTTATCTCGGTAGACTTCAACATCACCGAAGAACTCATCGTGTTTGATTTTACCAGCGGGGATCTGTAGCTCACCAAAACTTGAATTTTCTGTTTCCAACGTAAACTGGAAAGCATCACGATACATATAATAGCCGGGAGCAATCGTGTATTCGGCCATTACCTTGTCGCCATTCATCCATGCTTTAAGGGAGAACGCTTTTTCAGGTTGAAGTAATTCCTGATCCTGTTGGGCCGACGCCGACAATAACAATCCTGACAATATCAATACTAACGTTGACAGCAGAGAAAGCTTAATAAATCTCATTCAGTTAACCTTATTTATCCAGTTCATATATTGATCATAAACACTTTCAGGTGTTATGAGTGAATTTCTATGCATTCAAAAGTATGCACGGTATCAATTGCCTGTTACATCGGAACCACTCCAGGAGTCTGTCTGAGAATAGAAACCTGCTGCTTCCCCTCGCTACAGCTTCTATTCTCAGGCAGGCTCCTGACCCAGGCAATTTTATTACGACAGTTTTATAAAAGGTCGAATTGACGCGTACCTTCGCCATATATTGACTGCATTTACGGCAAAATGTTTACAAATAAATCCAGTTTATTTTACGGGTTTTTAAATTTCATGTTGGGTAGATACGATATCTGATCAAATTGTAAGTACGATCTTGAATCCTGGGATTCAAAATTAGGCAGAGTTTAAGCTAATTGACGTTGTCAATATGTTAAATATCTGGAAAAAAAACGTTAATTGTAATGGTCGGAAAATATAAAAACTAAATAAATATAAATAATATGCAGATAAATATTAATTATGAACTAAAGTCATTATATGGTCGCCAACAAAACATCAATAATTATACGCTGGGCACTTCAGAGAGAATAGTTATGTCTTCACCTATTCTTATCTCTCCTCATACATTGTCCAGTCTGATTGATCAGGATGCCCCCGTAGTCATTGTTGATACCCGAAATTCAAAGGCGTTTGCCAGGAGTCATATTACAAATGCCGTAAACATACGAGACTTCTTTACCTATCTGGTCACGTCAGACGAAGCTGGCTATGATAAGTTCCGCGATCATTTTACACATTTGCTTAGTGCGGCTGGCATTGATGGAAGCAAGCAAGTCATTGTTTACGAAGAGAAACTCAACAATGGTTTTGGACAATCTTGCCGAGGTTGGTTGATTCTTCAGGCGCTAGGGCATACCAATGCTATGGTATTAGACGGTGGTTTTCATATTTGGCAGAAACTTGGTAAACAGGTAACGACTGAAATATTTCAACCCGAGCCAGCCACTTTTCTGGTAGACAAGACAGCCATTAACAAAGTTTTTGTCGATCGAGATGAGATGCTGCGGGCTATCGCGGATCAGGATATTTATATTCTGGACATCCGCAGCCAGGCAGAGTGGGAGGGTCACAGCTCATCGCCCTATGATACTGAGTTGGCCTCTCGCAAGGGCAGGTTGAGTAGTGCCATCTGGTTGCAGTGGGATAAATTAATGGCGACATCAGCACGTTATCTGCCCTCCAAATACATAGTTTCGACGATGCGTCAGTTTGGAATTTGTCAACAAGATACGATATACATCTATTGCTTCAAAGGTGCACGCGCTTCTAACACCTATGTCGCCCTGAAGAACACGGGGTTTGAAAACATCAAGGTCTATTTTGGATCATGGAACGAGTGGTCACGAGATGACAGCTTGCCGACCGAGTCTATCGTGATTGATGTAGCGCCTTCTATGGTTTAACGGTAGAATTCCTTGTTGGTGCTAGTCAAAAGGAAAAGCTTAGTTACTTATTTTTGTAAAACTAATAGTCGCCAAATGCTGGTTTGAAGCATTCACTCCATTAACAAAATCTGAATCCAGATTGTCTGTGGTTAGTAATAAAATGACTCCTGGTAGCGGAGTATCGGCATTGGCTGATGTGAAGCTGATTCCACTATCAGTTCCTGCATCATAGACTTTAAGTGACAACTCGACTGACTGCTTCCAATCTCCGGTCATGTCATCAATCAGAGATAAGTCTCTGACACCTACAAACCAGTCAGGGCTGGGTGCGACCATGCTAACGAGTGTGACGAGAGGAAAACTTTCATTTATATCAAACTCGAAGAAAATTGTATCTACTGCACTGACCCCACTCCCGCGTAATACAAATTCGGCTTTGCCATCAGTTTTTGCCAACGCTACTTCAGAAGACAGCCCGCTGGTGGAACCTGTTTCGGCCATACTTTCGATACCATCTGATGCGAGCTGTCCAGTTTCCCAGAATTTGACTTGATCATTGTGCGTGGCACCAATAAGAGATGAAAAGTGAGCTGCTGAAGGAAAATTTACAGGGAAATCTGCACTTGACCAGACTGTGTTAAAAGTCACTTTATATCTAGCGTCAGCATTTGGATCCATATCAGACTTATTACTTCCTGAATTCCCGCAAGCTGAAATAAACAAGAACCCAAAACAAAGGAGTAGGTATTGTATTGTTTGGAATGATTTGTTTTTCATGTTGTCATACCAGGTATAAAGAGAAATTTTGACTAAATCAATTTTTTAAAGTTCGAAGTAAATTTTTCTTACAATACTTTTCTGGAAACATACTTCATTGATAATGATATGCTCAGCCTGATTCTAACCAGTGATTAACGACATCTTTATTAAACCAGAGGTTAATATGTTTCCTGTATTTGTCCTGATATTTTTATTAGTACCTGTTATTGAGATTTATATTCTGATCCAGGTTGGTCAGGTAATTGGCGCGTTATGGACCATCGTATTAGTAGTTTTAACTGCCATAATAGGTGTGCGGTTGCTTAAATTGCAGGGCATGGCGATCTTGATGCGAGCTCAGCAAAAAATGCAAACTGGGGAAATGCCTGCTCAGGAAATGATGGAAGGTATCGGGATAGTAGTGGCAGGGGCTTTCCTGCTTACCCCGGGTTTCGTCACAGATGTATTTGGCTTTATTTTGCTGATACCACCAACACGAACTCTAGTGATGTCATTGCTGTTGCGCAAGTTTATGCAGCATTCACATGTCGTGGTACAGCCATTCAATCAGTCAGGCGGTTCAAACCAGGAATATCATACGCAAGGTGAAGCCCGAAAACCTGACGTAATAGAAGGTGTAAAGTATAAAAGGGAAAATTAAGCGCCGGTATTCCTTCAATAAAATATCTTA
>Ga0256847_1001194_pt1 | contig 13804 bp, 10 predicted proteins | sample TeddybearmetaG_FD_189099 | JGI IMG/M metagenome (GOLD analysis project Ga0256847, IMG submission 189099) | Hydrothermal vent microbial communities from East Pacific Rise, Pacific Ocean - Teddybear | ecosystem: Environmental > Aquatic > Marine > Hydrothermal vents | place: Pacific Ocean: East... | reverse complement strand
ATTTTATTTTTGAATGGTTTAAATACTCCTTGTCATCTTGAGCGGAGTTTTTACGAAGTCGAACACTCCTTGTCATTCTGAGCGAAGATGCATCGAAGTCGAAGAATCAAGGAGTATGTCTCAACTTTAATTTCGACCATAGTGGAGAAATCTTCCAATTTTAGAATATTGAATTTGTCAGATTTCCTAAATCTAGTTGAAATTTGGACCGTGATAAAATGTCTATTCTTTTAATAGCTGCGCTCGGATGCTTTCAAAAAAGTTGGGCTTTCCTATTTTTACAAGTTTAGGAATCCCTTTGGCCACTCTTGACTGAGATTCCCAAGCCTCCCGATAGTTATCGGGAAGGATTGGTAAGCTCTGTTTCAACAATCCGTTATGGTAAGCAAATTCAACTAATTATAATTTAGAGGATTCATGCTCCTATAGTAACTCTAACTTTGCAGATATTTCATATTTTATTTTTGAATGGTTTAAATACTCCTTGTCATCTTGAGCGGAGTTTTTACGAAGTCGAACACTCCTTGTCATTCTGAGCGAAGATGCATCGAAGTCGAAGAATCAAGGAGTATGTCTCAACTTTAATTTCGACCATGGTGGAGAAATCTTCCAATTTTAGAATATTGAATTTGTCAGATTTCCTAAATCTAGTTGAAATTTGGACCGTGATAAAATGTCAATTCTTTTAATAGCTGCGCTCGGATGCTTTCAAAAAAAGTCGGGCTTACCAATTTTTGCAAGTTTAGGAATCCATTTGAGCTCTATGTGCAAAACTCCCTAGTCTCCCGATAGTTATCTGGAAGGATTGGTAGTTCTGTTTTTTATTCAATAGATTAAAAATTTGATAAAAAAACCACATTGCGAAATACACCTAATTATATGTAATTAAAAAAAGATATATACCTTAGCAGTCAAAGCCACTAGATCAAATAAAATTAATGACCCCAACTGAAATCGAAATAGATAATTTTGTATTGCATTCTTGGACTAAATTGGATAGAAGATGATTTCTGTTCATGAGCCCATTTTTATTATTTGTACCGGTAGGAGTGGTTCTACCATGCTCCGTTATATTTTAGATTCTCACGACAAGATAGATGCTCCACACGAACTTCACTTGGGGCCCATGATAAAAGAAATGACAAGAGTGGTACGGTTGATACATGAAATTGGAGTTGCTGAAAATATTGATTTAGAAGACTTAGTTAATAAGGAAGTGAATTCACTAGTTGACTCTATCATTCGCGCCAAATTTAAAAATGAAATTTGGTGTGATAAGTCTGTTTCATCGATTGATTATATTGATGAAATAATGCAAGTTTTCCCAAAAGCGAAGTACATATTTTTATACAGAGATTGCTTAGATTTTGTGCATTCAGCATTGGAAGTCTCTAAGTTTGGGTTTGAAGGTTTTTATTTTGAAGAGTTTATATTGAAAACCCCAAAAAACTTAGTTAATGGTTTGGTGAATTTTTGGAACACCCAAACCGAAAAACGTATCAAATTAGTTAAGAATCAAAGGCATTCTATACACCAGATAAAATATGAAGATATAGTCAAAAATCCTAGTGATACTTTAAAGCCTCTCTTTCATTTTTTAGGGCTAGCTTATAGTGACAAATTATTGGAAAATATATTCTCAAAATTTAGACCTGGAAAGGGTGATATTAAAGTACAATCATCAGGAAGTATACTTGATATGACTGGCAAAGGTAGAGATGTGCCACTAAAGTATATAGAGAAGGAGACTTTCAAAAAGATGAATGCAATATTGAAACAAATAGGATATCCTGAAATTGATAGCAATTATAATTATTCCGGAGATGGGATATCAAAACCTGTAGAGATCGATCAAGATTCAGTTGATAGAATGTTCAAATATTTTGAATCTAGATTTGAAAATATACCGTGCCCAACAGAACTAGAAAATTACAAAATAAGTATTGAAATATCTGGCGTAAAAGAAAGGCCATGGTCTCTTGATTTTCAAAATAAAGCTATTTATAGAAATCAAAATGGACAGAAAGATATAACCTTTAAGTTAAAAGTAAGAGCAGATTCTTTGCTGAAGATAGTAGATAAAGAGCTAAATATTTCTTGGGCATATAATCAAGGAATGATTGAGACAAACGGAACAGACCAACAGTTGAATGAGGTAGGTAAATACTTTTTTGGTTAAATACTAAAGCCCCAAAATAGATCAAGAATGAATGGAGATTTTTCTAAAAACAAAGATATTTTGAATGCACCTTTTTTATATAAAGGTTTCTCAAGATGGCCTAGTTTTTCACCAGACGGAACGAAGATTGTATTTACAATGCATGCAGATGTGACAGAATGTTTCATTGGTATAATTGACATCTCAAATCCAAGTAATATTGTCCAACTTACTCTACCTAAAATGGAGGCTAAAAGACCCACTTGGCATCCTGATGGGAGTAAAATAGCTTATAATGTTAATAATGAAACAATTTGGGAATATGATATCTCATCGGGAGTATCGAAACTTTATCTCCCTGAAGAAGTTCGAAAATCAGTAAACTTCATTCATCCATGGTATTCACCAGATGGTAATTCTATTTTAGTGGCGTCATTTAATAGAAATGGACCACAGAGAGAGGAAGTTCTATATCGCTTAAATTCCCAAAGTGAAAACCCTATTCAGCAACTTACTCAATATCCTCACGTGTGTGCCGGTCGCAATACATCAAATCCAGTTAATCAAGATATCATTTTTGCTGGACATGCTGGTTATTTCAATCAATTAGAAAATAGATTGTGGAAAGTGAAACCGCCACAAAAAGCGTACTCCTTAGAGAAAGGGGATTCAGCGAATTGTCATGGACGATGTCCCGCTTATTCACCTTTTGGTGATTGGGTAGCATGTGTATCCTGTAGACCAATAAGGAAGCCCACAATAGATACACCACAGTCTGTCTGGATAATTCGATCAGATGGAAGTGAAGCATATAAATTGACAGACGGTTCTTTTTTGCCAACTCATATGTCATGGTCACCTGATCAGAAAAAGCTTGCTGTAACAGGAGCTTCTGGATTGCAATTGATAGATTTGCCTGAAATGTTTCTCTCAAAATAAGATTCTTTTAAGGATACATAAATGAAAAACTCCCAACCCTAAATACATGAATATAGGCAAAGACTCAAAGTTAAGGTTTCACTGGATGTTGCCCAAAGCAGGAGAAGTCCATAAAATCAAAGAACAATCAGCTAAAGAAGCAGCAGAGTTTCGTCTGAATGCACATAAAAACCCAAAGACTTACAGTGCTGATCTTGAGGGGTGGAAGTATTTTGCAGAAAAAGCAGAGGAAGCTGGAATTGAAGGCGTCTTAATATCTTTCAGTACCTATGAACCAGAACCAGTCACAGTAGCTTGTGCCTTGGGAGGGATAACAAAGCAGCTTAAGTATATTTTGGCATTTAGGTCTGGGTTAATGCAACCACCAGCAATGGTACAACAGATCAATACTTTGTCGGGCTTGTTGAATGGTCGATTAATGTTGAATACTGTGGCAGGGAGTTCAAAAACTGAACAGCATAGTTACGGAGATTTTCTAGATCATGATGAAAGATATGATCGTGCCGGTGAATTTCTTACAATTTGCAATGGTTTGTGGAAAGATAATCAAGGATTAGATTTCAAGGGAAAACACTATCAAGTTACAAAAGGTAAGATATATCCTCCTTTTATTTCTCCTGATCGTAAAACCCCAGAGTTATTTGTGTCAGGACATTCAAAAGCTGCGCAGAATCTTGCTGTTAGTCAAGGAACTTGTTGGTTACGGGTTATAGATACTCCTGAAAAAATCGAACCTTCTGTAAAAGAAATTTTAGCACAAGGAATTGAAGTTTGTTTACGATTAGGGATAATATGTAGGTCTACAAGAGAGGAAGCACTCCAGGTAATCGATGACGTATTAGAACTTGCAAAAGACGGTGATAAGAAAATAAGTGTACCCGAAAGAAAAGATTCTCAAATGTATCAAGAAGCTGCAAAAAATGAGAAAGGATTATGGTATAGTCATAATATATATGCGGGTTTCACTCCTCATTTTGGTCCAGTTTGGACCTACCTTATAGGGACACCTGATGAAATAGTTAATGTATTTATGGAATACAAAAAAATAGGCATTACCCAATTTATCCTCTCGGGCTTACCTGAAGTAGATGAAGTTAATATATTCGGTAAAGAAATCCTTCCAGCATTAAGAAAAGCCGAAGAAGAGTACATGACACACGCTTAGTGACCTACTTTGCGCTTACTTATTATCCTATATTGGCATTATAGTTTGGGTTTAAATCTGAATAAAAAGAAGCATAGCCATGACTGGGTATGTGGGCTGAGGGAGCGGCATTGCAGGGCTGGTATTAGCCAGTCTTGATTTTTTTGCTTCTGTTTTTTATCAAGAAAAAATAGAAGGCCCAGCCGGCGAGGCGAAAGTCTGAATAAAATAAAAATTATCAATTTAACAATAAAACATCATTGTGAAATGCACCTTGTGATACCTCGTCTGTTTACATCGAGGTAGTTCATTTAGACCAAATTAAATTAATTTACACTGATGGATAAGCTGCAATCACATCCATAAGCACCATTGCTCCCGCTGGCAATTCCGTCGCAACGAAAGAAGTCCGAACAGGGTAGGGAGCCTCCCCTCGATCTGGCAACCAAGAAGCATAAATATGGTCAATTACTTTATAGTTTTTCAAGTCTTTCATTATCAATGTGACACGAACAATATCAGCTGGAGTGCAACCTGCAGCTTCCAGAATCGCGCTTAAATTATCTAACATCTGTTGTGTCTGAGCTTCTACACCTTCCACAAGGATACCTGTCTTAGGATCACGACCAGTCTGTCCTATAGTATATACCATATCACCAACACGTAAAGCTTGTGAATGTGTACCTATTGAAGGTGGAGCAGCATTAGTTTCAATTCGAATTTTATTCATAAAGAATTTTGAGATTATTAATGTTAAAAATAAGGTTGCATTGAATTAAATAGTTTCAACAGTAATAGGATATTCAAATTTCACACGCACTGGATTTCCAGCGTATTCTGCCAAATCCAATAATTGAGCATCTTCATGATGGATTTGCAATAAAACCACATTACTTGGTTTTAACATCTCCAATTCAAAGAAATGAAACTGAGTGATATTAGAAGCATAAATCCAATGATGTGTTTTTGATCTTATCATCTCTTTGAAATTCTCTCCTTCCATTGGTTCTGTTCGAATATTAATTTCTGCTTCTATCAAATACATCTTTGTCTCATCAAAATTTTCTAGCGCCTTTCGCCAGCTATTAGCTAAATCTCTATTATGAGAACTGTAAGCCCCTCTTTCACGTGGAATACCACCCGTTTTTTGAACGATCTGAATATTCTCTTTGATGAAATCATCATCTTCAGTAGTTGTTTCATAGTCACCTTTTGTCAAACGATTTAGAAAGTGCTGTGCAGAATCACTTGTAGTCCATACCTTGAGAATGATATTGAAGTACACTATTGCCAATGGATTAATATCAAAGAATGTAATCTTCTTAGGTTTCCAAAGATGGATGAGATTCAATCCATAAAGTCCACCGATAACACTTATCATATGAATGTTCTCCTTTCGACTAGGGTCAACATTTTCATAATGGGTTTCAATAGCTTCAAATTCTCCAAATGAACCATCTTTACTACCATCATCAGTACCGTAATATACCTGTTGAGTACTATTGAAGATATTTCGATTATAAGCTCTAGGGGCTAGTGACATAGGGTTGGTTTTTTTAGGTTTTGTATAAAATAAATAATTTAACTTTCAAAGTTGCTCTAAGAAGTTCAGTTTGATTTGGATTACTTCATTTTTTGATTTTAATCTAACAGCGCTTCAGAACAAATATATAAAATACAGGCTAATCAACTAAAAAGATAAGGTAGAATTACCTGATTAAGATTTTGATTCATTTCAGGATCTAAATAGATCGGAGGATATTATAAATCAATTTGGTCCTTTATTTACGTATATTTAGTCAATTCATTAAATTGTTTGCGCCCGACATTCAATTTCTTATGTTGCAATCCCATCGCAACGTATCCTTATTTGAGAATATGATTGAATTCTATTCTCCACTAGCAATTGTTCTGTTCTATTTTTTTCTTAACCTGAAAACACAAGGGTATGTATAACTTCTCCACAAAAAATGCTTTGGGCTTAATTTCGCTTATTTCAATTTTAGCCTTAGCTGCCTTTATTATTCCATCTCCAAATAATGGAACCATTAATGATGTTAAAAATAACCTTGTCAAGAACAATCATTTCGCTGGTGGTGGCACAGGTGATATTTTTGGCTTTTATACACCGATTTCATCTTCTGGTGTTCTGCCTATTGATATAGTGTGCTTTCCCAGAATGAATGGCGTAGCAACTACTTTAGGAACACCTTTATCGACGATCAACTATGGACCTACGCCAGTTTTACTTCCTACGAGTACATCGTCATATGATCCTGTCACAAAAGATTTGGTATGTTTGGTATCGGGGGAACGAAAATTATTTACTTATAATGATGTATCGTGTTCTTCAGGTATTGTGAATCAGCAGTCTGCAGTTACAGCACCAGTCTTTCTAAATGGGCAGCTTTATGGAATAGATATTGAAAGCAATGGATACCCGACAGGTCCAACGATTAATATTGATATCGCAATCGACATTCAATCTGGTTTTTTGGCTTTAATCGGAGGACATCAATTTACACCAAGCGTCCCTTTTATATTTAACCATGAGCAGACATCCTCAACAACAAATGGTATAGATGAACTTTACTTTGTATCTGGTTCCAACTTGATAATTGTTGAAAAGACTAATACTCTTAGTCCTTTAATTTGCTTTAAAGAATTAGATAATACAGGTCAGTACTCATTTCATGGAATCGAATTTCAAAAGCAGGGAGAACTTCTTGCTTTACGCCGAGGTATTAACACCTCCAATCTTGATCTTGTGAGAATTAATTTGACTGGTTGTATTGGGGGGGCACCAACAACAACGGTTCTTTATAATCTTCTACTTAATGTAGCTCCCTCACCTCCAGGTTGGGTTCTAAACCATGAGTTCTATAGCACTACCTTGGATACTTGTAATCAACTATATTATTTGAGTACCCGTCATGATATTAATTCCAGTTCTAAATTAATTGAAATCGACATCATTGGCGGTACTCATGTCGAACAAATATTTCCAGAGTATTTATTTGGAATAGAAATGAAAAATTTGTCATGTGATACAACTTCATGTTGTACCGATTATGAGACATTTTTCAATGCTGCAATAAATGTTCATCCCAATGGAACCTTGGGAAATTGTATGGTGCATTTCGAAGCTACGGGTTTAGATAGCTGCTTGCAAATTAGTTACTTGTGGGGAGATTCTCCATCGGTTTACGAGGGTGGCTATCCTAATAATACTCCAGTTTGGCATACTTACCCAGGATCAGGACCTTATACGGTTTGTTACAAAGTAGAACAGATCGAACCTGATGGAACAATCTGTTGGGATTACGAGCAATGTGAAGATTTTGAGCTTGTATGTGATACCTGCATTTGTGGCTCGTTTAAAGATATGTTTGCTCGAACAGGAGGAGCCCCAAGTCAAAAGTTGAGTTGCGGAGAACCTGCAGTGACACTGAATTGTCCTCAGCCTGGTCAAAGTGTACATTTTACAGGAAACTTTGAATGCAATGGTGATGCCTGCCTTATAGATGCGCCTGTATTCTGGACATTGGATGGACCTAATGGTTTTATTATGTCTGGATCGACAGTTGCCAATCCGTATTTTGGGTTAACCTTACTCCCAACTTATTTTAACACAACAGGACAGTATACGTTATCCCTTACCGGACAATGTGGCAATCATATGTGCTCGTGTATTATTGAGTTTTTTGTTGATTGTCCAGACCTCTGTCCTTGTGATATCGAGGACCTTATGGATGATGTGGATGATGGTTTTGCCAATTTGATATATGCCAATTCTTGTACGGCTTGCTTCAGCCCGTTCTCATTGAGTGATTGTGTGACTGTGGAATGGTATATTGATAATATAAATACTATTCCAATAGCTACTAGTTATGGCAACCAAACGATTTGTCATGATTTTGTGAATCCAGGAAACTATACAGTAATTATGGTGGTCACACAACTGAGACCAGATAGTAGCATATGTGAAGTCTTTACTTATTCACAATCAGTATCCGTAACTTGTATTTCTCATCAAGTATGTGGGGCCTCTGCTTTCCCGAATCCTGAATTTGGTGAAGATGCTGTAGCAGGTGGATTAAATTCGGATGGAAACGTTTTGGGTTGGACTGCATTAAGAGGAGATCCTCTTGTTGAAGAAGGGATTTCTGGAAGCTTAGATGGTTGGACCATTCTTCTATCAAATCCTAACGATATATCTGATATATTGACAACAATAGAACCCATTTGTTTAGAAAAAGGAATAGGTAATCTATCAGTTGAACATGGAATAAAAACAAAGGGAATAAAAAGTTCAATTTCGTTTCTATTGTTTTCAGGAGATAATATTGAACCTCCAGATTCAAATGACTGGAATCCGATAAGATGCCTGCAGCTCGCAAAAGTGGACCTCTCCCCAATAGATACGGGAACGTGGGTAAATCTTCAAATACCATATGATTTGTCAGGTTGGGAAGCCATTGACACCTGCGCTGGGTCTGACTTTGTATGGGTGTGGCCGGTCGTAGCAGTGCATCATGCTGCAACAGGTTCAGCTACAAATCCAACAGCCCGACGCACATCGGTGTGGTTGGATAATTATTGTTTTAGTGGGGTAGTTTCGTCTCTCCAAGGGCTACCTGAAGAATCTGAGTTTGAAATCTTTCCAAACCCTACTAGTGGCAATTTTACCGTTGAAATGAGTGAACTGAATAGTGCAATAATTGATATTGTAATATATGACATTTGGGGTCAGACCATATTGTCAGAAAGAATACAAGGTAGTAACAAAAAATACCAGTTCTCGATAGCCTCTCAGCCAGCTGGTATTTATATTGTGAAATTGATGAACGAGGGGCATCATTTTACTGCCAGAAAAGTAATAAAATGGTAATGCTGGAATAATCCTGAATTTAGTTTTTGGGATTTTAAGTGAATGGATTTGGAGAATGACTAATAACTTTAAACATACCTGGAGTCTGCCGAAAAGCGACTCTGGTATGGTCATTCAGTTTTTGTGATATTCAAAATCAATTCTATTTATCACTAAAACAGGAAATCTTTTTCTTAAGTAATTGTCAAAGAATAACTTAACAATTTATGAGGGAAATTTTCGAACCAATTCTACGTTAAAAAGCCTCGTCGATGCGCTGCATCGCCTACGTTTTTTTGCCTTGTCTTGACTCAAAACTTCCTCCTCAAAATCGATACCTTATTTTTCGACCATTACTAAGCGACATTAATCCTAACGTGATTTTGTCAAATTGACATATTAAATCTAATTTTGACTGATGACCTTTAGTAGCCTTAAGCTATTAATAATTAAATATAATACAATGATGAACACCGAAATATTAATAAAGATCTGGCTATATTCGACAGTATTGATTGGAAGTCAATTTATGCAAGCCCAGAACTTAGTAGGCAATATCATTCTAGCCTCAGATGAATTTGATGGCACCGGAGATGCGGTGGCCATAAGTGATGTAGGTAATCGGATCATCGTGGGCTCGGACTTAAAGACTGTTAATAATGTCGAGAAAGCCGGAGTTACCAAAGTTTATCAATTGAACGGAGATACATGGGAACAGCTAGGGCAGGACATTTCTGGTACGCTGGACGATGAAGAAGTCGGCAATAGTGTATGTATCTCATCGGATGGTAATCGGATTGCAGTAGGTTCATCGCTCGGAGCAATGGTATATGATCTAGTAGGCTCTTCATGGCAACAAGTCGGTAGTTTACTTACGTTACCAATTATGGAAGCCGGCGCGGACATTGATGAGCTTAAATTTTCCGATGATGCCAATACGATCGTAGTTGGTGGAAATTCAACAGGCATCGAGGTTGTTGTTTTTGAACTTTCGGGTAATCAATGGGTGCAAAAAGGAAATGACCTCCCAATTGACCTACGGTTAGACGTTGCGCTATCTGGAGATGGCAACCGAATTGCGGCCTATGCTGCAAGTACCGTTCAACAATTTGACAAGGATATTCATGTTTATGAGTTTCAAAATAATGTATGGACCATTGTTGGGGATATTATCAAACTTCCTGATGGGTATCGTTGGTCGGAAGCATTTGATATGGCGGGAAACGGCAAGAGGGTAATTACTGCTCTGGAAAACAAGAATGGCTCTTCGGACGGAGCAATTGCCACCTATGACCTGATCGATGGAGCATGGGTCCTCAATGAGTCATTTCCAAGTCTTGATGTCTTTACCACTTTTGGTCCTTCACTTCGCGTGTCGCATGATGGTAATACATTTGTGTTCGGAAATTCATACGACTTTTCCGTGATCGATGAGACATCTGTGGTCGTCTATCAATTCATCAATGAGCAATGGGAATTACTGGGAAGCATGTTGCCCGGTGCCACACATGATGAATCCGCAGAAGGGCATGTAGATATAACCGCCGATGGTTCTAGAATTGTGATGGGAGGTAATAAAAATAGCCCAGGTGATTTCAGAGGATTTGTCAAAGTGTATGATTACGGTGCATTTGTAGGTGTAGAAGACCAAACGAACAAAACCGATGTCAAGCTTTATCCAAACCCTACGAGTGGCAATTTTACAGTTAAAATGAGTGAACTGAATAGTGCAATAACAGATATTGTAGTGTATGACATTTGGGGTCAGACCATATTGTCAGAAAGAATACAGAGTAGTAGCAAAAAATACCAGTTTTCGATAGCCTCTCAGCCGGCTGGCATTTATATTGTAAAATTGATGAACGAGGAGCAAGAATTTTTGACTGAGAAAGTAATAAAATTGTGATGTCCTAATTATTACCTGTAGAATAAATGTACTACTCAAATTAGGCACAATATGAGGGAATGTATGTATCACACGATACTAATAATTCAACAATGGAAAGTTGTTGGTGTGATGCATACGCAATAATGCTTTCAAAAAGTGTCAGTATAAAAGGGTGCATTTCAAATTGACGTTTTTGCATTGTCATCTCGACAACGTGAACTGCGCATTGTCATTCTGAGCGAAGTCGAAGAACGAGAATGCTTTATTTATTCTAATTTCGACCTTGTGGAGAAATCTTCCATCTCAAAATAACAACATCAATTTCTTCAATATGCGACAAATTGAAATGCACTCGTATAAAAGATATAATAAACAAATTTTTATAGGTTACATTCTTAAGTAGCTTTAAGAATGAACAGTAATAGAATCGTTACTTAATTCTATAATTTTACTCTCAGAGTAAAAATGTTGTTCTATAATTGAAAAATTCAACTCAAATAATCGAATTAATTCCTTATTGACAATATTTCCAGTTGTTAGAAAAAGAATTCTTTTTGGAACCCCTTTGATTAAATAATATTGATAAAAATCACTGTCTTTAGTAATTATAATTCTGTCTTCAATTCCGGCTATCCTTATAATTTCTTTATCTGAGGTTTTATGTTTTTGAGGTAAATCATCAGTATGAATTGCATCAATATTTTGTTCATTCAACCACTTCTTTAGACTAAGAGGTAATTGAGCATCAATAATGAATTTCATTATGCAGCAATTACTTTACTAATCGAATTAACCTTTATAAGTTTTGACGCAAATAACAAACATGCCTTAATATCATCTAGTTCTAATGCAGGATAATCTTCAATCAATTCTTCATTTGTCATTCCAGAAGACAGTAAGTCCAAAACCATTTCGACAGGATATCTCATGTTCCGGATTGTAGGTTTACCAAAACAAACATCTGGATTTAAAGTAATTCTTTTTATTAAGTCCTGTTCCATATTTTTCTTTATTTTAGATTATAAGTTTAATATAATCTAATGTTCAATATAATAATTTAACTATACTTTTTGCATTAAAGTTTCATAGATACATTTAGTTTTTTTTCAAAAAGTTAAACTATAAAGTATAATTTATTTTGTTAGTAAATTGCCAAGTAAGAGTATTAAATCCTAAAATACCCTAAGCCTCCACGTGCCATGGCACCCGCTCAGGCATCACCCCATGCTTCCTAGCCCAATCCTCTAGCGCCCAAGCCTTAGTATCAATATCCCGATAACCACCTAATAATTGTCTAGTTACAGGATCAGATTTTTTAAGTAAGTTTTCATCTGGAGGATCAAGATAAACCTCTTGTTTCATCCATCGAAATGCATATCCATAAATGAGCCGCTTGGCAATACGGTCTGTACGATTTGGAGTAGCCGTGTGAAATATTCTATTTTCAAAAAGCACTGCATCTCCGGCATTCAATATCAGTTCACATACATCTTGTCCTATTGGGTCGACTCCTTCCTGTGGTATTTTTAGTGGTTCTTGATCCAGATGACTTTTCTTAGCGAATAATGTCATCCCAGAGTCTGGCTCACTAAAATCTGAAAGGCAGTAACATATTTTAATCCCAACTATTGGTAGCTGAGTATGTCCGAGGTCTCTTGGAATACGGATATCCCTATGCCATCCTCTACGATAAAGTGGCATCTCTGGATTTTCGGGTCTTTTGTAAGTGAGAGCCGTCGAGTGCAGATGAATATTTGGTGTTAGCAATTGAGCAATAAGAGGCACAGTAGTAGGATGTGTTACCAGATCAAGCAGAGCTTCTTCGTTAAGCAATCCAGGCCTCATATCAAAGTCATTGTACCAAGGCTTATTTAATATCTTTCCTTTTTTCAAAAAGCTTTGTGCTTGTCTATCACAAGCATCTAATATATTATCATTTTGTTCTTTAGAAAGTGCATTCCTAACCACCAAAAATCCATCTTCTTTGAAAGATTTTATTTGGTCTTTTGTTATTGGAGTAAATTCCATTTTTGGTATTTTGGAGTTGTTAATTTGCTAATGTAATTCATTTTTTTTAAGATTTATCCTTACAACAAGTCAGTGTGTAAATTCATATTGCACCTCTTTGTACTTTTTGCATGTTTCCCATATGTTTCAAATGAAATAAGAAGAAACCAAACAACTAGGAAGCCTAGCCAAGGCAGCTCTTGTGGGATGAGGGAGCTGCTATGTGTACTGCATTTGAGCTGCCTAGAATTTTTGGTTTCGTTTTTTTTCAATGAAAAAAGGAAAATCAAGCTGATAAGCGGATACTAGGCTAAAAATCAAACCATTAAAATTAAATATAAAAAGAATTAATTGACCCAATTTTTTATTTGATGTTAGTCAAATTGCATATTTAGTGCAATATGGTTTACACAAAACAAGTCATTTTTAATTACTCCAAAAAATAAATTATCAACAGTTAGCTTTGTGTTTCATTTATGATGAAGTGGGTGTGTATCACATATTGCACTTTATAATAATTAAAAATTGAAATTTGCTTGTGAATTAAATTACTAAAGGATTCAACATCTAGGAAGTTTAGCCCTGGCGGATATTGTGGGCTGAGGGAGCGGCTATGTGTGCTGCATTATAGCCGCCTAGCGTTTTTACTTTACTTTTTGGGCAATGCAAAAAGTAAAATCTCCCTGATAAGGGATGCCTAAATTGAAATTCAATACTTTATTTATTAAGAAAAGACATTGTATAATCAGGAATTCATACTTTTTACAAATTGTAAAATCTAATTTTTTGTGCAATTTG
>Ga0256847_1001193_pt1 | contig 13813 bp, 14 predicted proteins | sample TeddybearmetaG_FD_189099 | JGI IMG/M metagenome (GOLD analysis project Ga0256847, IMG submission 189099) | Hydrothermal vent microbial communities from East Pacific Rise, Pacific Ocean - Teddybear | ecosystem: Environmental > Aquatic > Marine > Hydrothermal vents | place: Pacific Ocean: East... | reverse complement strand
GATCGCCTGGCAATACTGCTTAGGTGATAAACCATAGACTCAGAGCTGGTACATAAGTAATAAAGCCAAGCGCAATCAGTAGCACAACCATAAATGGCCATGTTGCGCTGTAAAGCTCTAGCAGAGGTTTATCAAAGCGGTAGCTCGCTATAAAAAGATTCATACCAACCGGCGGGGTGAAGTAGCCAATCTGCATGTTGGCAAGAAATATGATACCTAGATGGACAGGGTGAATGCCATACCCTGCGGCAACGGGTAGCAATAACGGCACCATAATAACTATGGCAGAAAAAATATCCAAAATCGCACCGAGCGCTAGCAGTAACACGTTGAGTAACAACAAGAAACCCAACGGACTTGATATATACTCTTGCATAAGCACAAACAGTGTCTGTGGAATTTCCGCATCAACGAGAAAGTTGGCGAATGCCAATGCAATACCTAGGATAAGTAAGATACCACCCACCATTACCATGGAGTCCACCATGATTTTAGGGACCTTCGACCACCGCACTTCTCGATACAGTAAAACTTCGATTAACAAGACGTAAAACGCAGTAACTGCAGCAGCCTCGGAAACGGCAAAGAATCCCCCAAAAACCCCCCCTAAAACAATAAACGGTAGGGGTAGCTCCCATTTGGCAGCAACTAGAGCTTGCCAAACGTTCGGCCAGGTAAAGCGAATACGAGGAATTTTGCCACCACGGTGTATCCACAATGTCCAAATGGTCAGCAATAGCAACATTAGACACAGCGGAACAACGCCTGCTACAAATAAGTCCACGATTGTAAACGGCTCGCCAACACCTAACTGTTGCGCTATAACGCCATATAAGATAAGGGGCACCGAAGGGACCAACAACAGACCCAAGCTACCAGACGAAGTCACCAGCCCCATGCTATAGCGCTCAGAAAATCCGGCTTGTTTAAGCGCCGGCAGCAATAGTGCGCCTAAAGCCACAATGGTAACGCCTGACGCACCAGTGAGCGCGGTAAAAATAGCGCACGCAACAAACCCGACCACAGCTAGGCCACTGGGCAACCAACCAAACAAGCTCTGCATGACATTCACGAGTCGCGTTGAAGTATTCGCTTCGCTCAATACATAACCACTAAACGTAAAGAGCGGCAAAGCAACCAATAACGGTGTATCTACAATGCGGTACAATTCAATGGAAATAATCGCAAGACTAATGTCAGCGGAAATGAAGCCGAGCATGGCCGCGCCCATCAATACCGCGAACAGCGGCGCACCGGCGAACGCCATGAATACAAGGACGATTACACCAAGCCAAATCACGAGTTCTTCACCGGCGGCCATATCGTGAGCAACGCATAACGCAAGGACATCAGGGTTGCACCAATAGGCATAATGGCCTCGCACACCCATGCGGGTACAGTGGCGAACGCAATGGTCCCATCTTCGTATTCGAAACGAACAAAGTCAAAGCTAAACCAAGCGAAAATGGCCAACACAACACACGTGAACAAGGTGACCAACCGGCCTAGATTTCGTTTGAAGGTTTCTGGTAGAAAGCGTCCTGCAATATCTATGCGGATATGTTCATCATTACGCGAGGCCACCATGGCACCCAGCATTGCAACCCATAACACGGCAACTCTCACGGCACTGTCGCCCCAGTAAAAACCACCGTCAAAAAAATTACGTAACACAACTTGCGCCGCTGCCACGCCAATCATCGAAGTCAGGAGCAACACCAGTAGCGCTTCTTCTAAACGCTGTAAGGCCTGGGTGGCTTTTTTAATCACTGGTGGCGCGAAAATCGGCAAGGAGTTTCACGGCGTTTTTATACATAAGCTCAGACACGTAGCCGTTCGCTACCAAACGACCGCGCGCCTCTCGAGCTAGCGTCAGCCACTTATCCAGTTGTTGCGGATCTGGTTGCTGCCACTGGATCCCCTGCTTACCCAATGCAGTCTTAGCACTCAGGTGATCTCGACGCGCATCAAGATCAGCCGTGTGTACAGCCTGCCGTAGCTCTTCTGCGACTATTATTTGTTGCTCAGCAGTCAGTTTTTCGAAGGGCTTCTCTGCCATTGCAAAAAGGCCGTAAACGTAAATTAGTGGCAAATCTAAGCCGTAAGTGACTTGGGTGTGCCACTGCAAAGCAATGGTAGCTATGGGTGGAGACGCAACACTGTCCACTAAGCCTGTTTGCAGGCCCGCCAACACATCAGAGATTGGTAAGGGAATTGGCGAAATATCAAAGGCTTCAAACCCACGTAGCGAGCCAATATCGTTATCTGGTGTCCAGACTTTACGTTGGCGCATTTGCTCGACGCTGGCGGTGGGTGATTGTGTCATGGGGTACGCAAAGCCAACTTCGGCAAAACCAAAACCGACAAATTTTTTCTCTCGCAAACCTTGCATTAACTGCTCATCGAGTACGGCACGAACGTGATCAACCTCTGCATCGTTGCGAAACATCATCGGTAAGTTATACAGTGAAATATCTGGGTATTGTTGCACCAAGGCGCCTGAGGTAATCACCGCCCCATGCAGCTGACCGACCCTCATTTTGCGTAATATGGCTTTGTCATCGCCCATGACCCCACCAGGATAAAATTTCATTCTTACAGCGCCATCAGTACGCGCCTCGATGGCCTTACCGTGCTTGCGCAGAACTTTCATCCAACCGGAACCTTCAGGCGATAGCGTGGCGATTTTTAGTGTCGCCGCCATACTCAAAGGTGCACAGACGAGGGATAACAGCAAAGCTGCGATCGGTGTCGCCCGAATGTTGAATAATCGTCTAAAAGTAATCATCTGCAGAATCCAAAAGTTGTTGCGCTTGTTGTTTAGCCACGGTGTTCATCAAGGTCAGGCCAGGCACATCACCAGGCGATTCGAGAACCTCAGTAAGCAGTCTATCGTGCAGCTTTCGATCGAACACCAAACGACCATACTGTTCGGCGAACATGACCTTTGCCAGTAAGTTATCACCCTCAGAAAGTTCGATTGCACGCTCAAAATGTCGACGACCTAGCTCAGGTTTACCCCCCATAGCTGGTGGCAAAAGTGTTTCAAATACTCCCAAGTATAGAAACACACCACCACTATCATAATTGGGGTCTAGTTCTGCGGTTCTTGTCATGAGCGCCTTCACCTTGCCTAAGTCGGCTATCGCGCTAAAGTCGTCACTATTGGCTTGAATCCACCCCGCCCAGGTCGTACCGAGGTCATACATCTGCGGGACGTCGCGCTTCTTCCGCACAGCCAGCCACGCGTTGAAATCTTGAAAAGACAGTTGATCAATTTCACAGGCATTTCGCATTCCGCTGCAAACCGAGGCAAGGGCCAGGCGACGGGCCTTGTCATGCAGTAGTTTGGCTCTCACCTCTTCGGTAACAAACGCCGCTGCATACGCAGAATGAAGTTTGGCAGACTGACGCAACATAAAGGCGTCATCTGGCGAGCTGGCAAGCAAGGAATCAATCAAAATGAGATAAGAAGGTGCTCCATCTCGCACCATGTCCAAGTCATTGTTGTTTAAAATTGCAGCCGAGAGATCTTCCGCAAACCCTTGAGAGATTGAGTTAACGATGGTGGTGCAACCATTCAATAGCAGTAGCAAGACGCCGAACCAAGCAGCCTGTATAAGTTTTTTGAGTTTCATAGTGCCGCGCATTTAAGCGGTGCGTGCATGGTAAAGCAACCACTACACACCGCTTTGTTATCAATTGAACTATTGTGCTATGAGGGTCTCGATATCAGAGTGGAGCATTTCAAAGGGCGGTCTGCGTCTATAACCGGGTACCGCGTACTTAGCCTTGATGGTGCCATCAGCCCCAATGAAGAGAATTCCTGGATGGGGGATGCCGTAAGCACTATGCCCTTCTGCATAATCTTCATTGCGAATGCCCAACGCATTGATATGCTGCGCATCAACGTCCTGTAGCAAAGGAAACTGCAATGCTTCTGCATCGTGGAACTCTTTTAGAGTATCACGGCTGTCATAGGTCATTCCTGCAACATTAACCCCAAGGCTGGCAAATTTATCGCGCCACACTTCCAGTTGAACCAACTGGTGTTTGCAAAAGGGTCACCAATCAGCAGAACGACTTAGAAAAAGCAGTAATCCTTGGTCACCTGCAAGATTTGTCAAACTGCGGGCCTGCCCGTCTTGATCTGAGGCGGCAAGTAGGGGCATAGATGTGCCGATAGCGGGGCCCCAAGACGCAGAATAATCATCCGCAGTGGCGGTCAAACCAATGAAACTAAGTATGCCAAGCAAAACCCACTGACTGAGATTACATACTTGTTTGAATTTATGAGCCATATTCATTATCCGAAGCTTGTTCTGGGACACTGCCTAACACTGGCCCGACTTTTTTCATGAGGCTAACATCTCGCAAACCCAGCGCTGTCACCGCCGGGACGAGGATTTGCGCAAATGCTTTGGGCTTCGTCGAGAAACATCCCTTGGCCAAATGCTTGATGCGCTTGTCCATTTTCCCGATTTGTTGATCAATGTGCAATTGTGCCAATTTAGCAGCAGACTTTTTCACCTTCAAATTGGACACCGCCTCACTTAAACGCGCAAGCCCTTCTCGCGTCCGGAGAGAATCCGACATTTTGTCCAAATACCATAAGCATTCCTTACCACTGTCTGACAGCCCTGGGCGCAATAGTTCCAACTGATGCGCACAAAGCTGCACCCAACGGTGCAGATTATGACCATGCTTATCAAGCCAGCCAGCCAGATCATCTACCGGTATCAACGCAGCCAAGCGGTAGCTCTTGCGGTATCTTCGTGCGATGCGATTAAGCAATATATTATCGTCTATGGCACGGAAGTCTTCTGAGTTTCGCCAATTTTCACTGTCTTGAGTGAAAATTTCATTCAAGCTCTCCCAGCCCATAGCTACATCGCCGGGGAATTTTCTAGCTATTTTGAGTATCGCCTGAGCTTCATCATCTGTACCTGCAATACCCGCCAGGCGAAAAGCAAGGCGCCGGTTTGACGCACCATCTGCCAATGCATTCGCCGCCTCCAGAAGTGCGACTCCGTGATCTGCAAGCGATGGTGTAACGCCTTTCCAACCTGGACGCATGAGCGACCACATGCTCGCTAAGCGACGTGTATCACGCGCAATTAGGCTTTCCGTAAACACGGTGTAGCTTTCACTAGCCATCAGCTCACCGCTGTCTGATACAGCCAGGAGCCCACCGTGCAGGTCACATTCTGCCAAATACCTCAGGCAACGGTTATTAATCTGCAGGCTGTAACTCACCACATAGTCTGCGAGATGCACGGCTAACCCTCTTAAATCGACGTAAGAGAGTGATGCTACATTGCCTTGGCGCGACAATCGAGTATCGGTTTGTGAGTGAAAAGCCAGCGTTCGGGAGCCGAGCTTTTTAGCCGCGGGACATCGCTGCTCATGGCAAGTAAGCTAGTGAGACACAATTAGAGTGCATTAACGCTCTAGTTACCCCTCTCACAATGTGCAAAAGAAAGTGTTATGACCCCTAAGACTCTTACCCTACTGGGCTTTGGCTTACTTCTACCCGGCCTCGTTATGGCAAACTTCCAACGTCCTGCCGGTGCCGCTGAGATAGAAGAAGTGACCGCAGGCTATCAAGCTCTCTTTACTTGTTCTGCGCATTTCGTGGCGGGTCGTTCGCTGGCAGATATTCTCGAATTAGAACTAGTGGATATGACCGCCTACGAATTACCTAAACCAGTCATAGATGAAACCCGACAGCTAGTCAGAGCCTCAGACAACCAAGGTCACACATCCATTGCCGCCTACCGAGAAAACGTGGGTTGCACAGTACTACCACCAACGTGGCAAGAAGCCGACGTTGGAAAGTTGCCAAATATTGCCTATGCAGACGCACCAGACCTCTCATCGGTTGTTTTCCCACAAGGCGACCGGGCCACACCAAGACCAAACAAAGCTCAACGGCACCTATTAGCCCAAGCCTTCGATGGCACAAGTTTCGGTGACAATACGGTGACCGTGGGTATCGCCATCGTCCACAAAGGCAAGCTTATCGCAGAACGCTATCGAAACGGTTTTGGCATACACAGTGGCTATCGTACGTGGTCCACCGCGAAAAGTATCTCAGCCACGCTAATTGGCATAGCGCAAAGAGATGAATTACTCGACGTAAAACAAGCCATCACAATACCGGAATGGGCGTTCTTCAATGATCCACGGCAAAAAATAACGTGGGAGAACTTACTGCACATGTCTTCCGGCTTGTATAGCCAAGGTGCCAATACCAATGCTATATATTTTGGTGGCCAAGATGCGGTTAGTGCGGCTACAAGTACACAGGCTGAAGTCGCCCCCAACACACGCTGGAAATACGCCAACAACGACACTCTGCTGTTGTTAAGAGGTCTACGTGCCACCCTTGACGACGACCTTACCTACATGCGTTACCCCTATGATGAATTGTTTCATCGTATCGGTATGTTCCACACGCGCATGGAAATGGACCATCAGGGCAACTTCATAGGCTCCAGCCAGGTGTACACCACAGCCCGGGATCTCGCCCGTTTCGGGCTATTGTATCTGAACGAAGGTATGTGGAATGGCTCACGTATCTTGCCGCAAGGTTGGACCGGCTATGTTGCACAACCCGCCCCGGCGAAGTCCATAGTTCCTGGGGAACGCGGTTATGGCGCGCAATTTTGGCTGCTCGACTCTGTGCCAGGCATCCCTAAAGGCACTTACACTAGTGCAGGCAACAAGGGGCAATATACAACTGTTATACCTGAGCATGATTTAGTGATCGTACGCACCGGCATTGACCCGAACGGCAAATATTGGCTGCAAGAGAAATTCATTAATGCCGTGCTTGAAACACTGCCGTAGTGCAGTGAATTCGGTCGGCGCATATCAGTTGGCGTAAGTAGGATCCAACCTATCAGCCTGACGGCGTAGCGCTGGCCAGCTCGTAGCAGCCAACGAATCCCAAGCGCGTGCGTTGTTAAAGGTGCTTTGCATCATGCTAATGGCCTTATCATTTGGCAGGTTAGGTTTGCCACCGGCTAATGCTGCGACCTGAACGTGACAGGCACGCTCCAGGTAATACATGCGCATAAAACATGAAGCTACACTATTGCCTACAGCCAGTGTGCCATGATTGCGCAACATCATAAGATTCTTCGCACCTAGATCTGCAACAAGACGTTCACGCTCGTCTAGATTTAAGGCGACGCCTTCCCAATCGTGGTAGGCCAAATCGTGATAAACAAATAGCGCATGCTGATTCAAAGGTAGGAACCCTTCTTGGGTACTAGAGACGGCTACACCTCCATCGGTATGTAGATGCATAACAGCATGGGCATCCTCGCGGTTCATATGTACTGCGCTATGAATAGTGAAGCCTGCAGCGTTCACCTCAAAACCAGTATCTAGCACGATATTTCCGTCGAGATCGATTTTAACCAAATTAGATGCTGTGACTTCGTTAAACGTATAGCCGAAAGGGTTCAGCAAAAAATACTCATCCGGGCCAGGTACCCGTGCCGACAAATGAGTGAAGACCAAGTCATCCCAACCATAGTGAGCAACCATGCGATAAGCCGCGGCAAGGTCTTGGCGTACCGCCCATTCCTGCGCAGAAACGTGAGATTTGACGTCTCGTAAATCAACTGAAGAGGTCTTGTTAGGTGCTTCGCTCATGAGTTTGTCCTTTTTCCTATATACCGACTACTTAGCTTGTAGGCTAACTTGTAAATTTACTAGACCCCTAACTGACAAGCCTTGCTTGTAAGTGGGTTCACTATCCATCAATTCGATCGAAGCCACCCGCTGCCACAGCGTGTGAAAAATAATTTCCATGTCTAAACGCGACAAGTTATTGCCAAGACACAAGTGTGCGCCACGACCGAATGCAACGTGACGATTAGGCAGACGCGTAATGTCGAACTTGTCTGCCTGGTCAAACACACGTGAATCTCTGTTAGCTGCGCCATACAGAAGGCCAAACTTCGTACCGACAGGATATTCCTGCCCCATCACTGTTATCGGTTCAGTCGCATATCTATGGAAGAACGGTAATGGTGATTCAAAGCGAAACATTTCTTGCACCGCGGTAGAAATTATACTTGGGTTAGAGCCCAATTGTTTTGCCTGATCTGGGTGGCGTAGCAAGTTATACATGCCAGTACCCAACACATCTATAGTAGATCCGTGTCCGGCCATTAAAATGAGCATGCACGTTGAGATGAGCTCTGTTTCGCTGATTTCGCCGGCGCGCTTGGCACCAATCAACGAACTGATAAGGTCCTCTTTGGGCTGTTTGGTGCGGAGCGCAATAAGGTCAGTTAAGAAATGATAGAACTCCGTTGTGGCACGTTCGGCCATTTGTTTGTGCGTATCATTTCGATCAACGTCAAAGAATTGCACAACATCTTCAGACCATTTTCGCAATTGCGCGCAGTCCTCGTCTGCAACGCCAAGAATATTACCAATAATGTGCCCTGGTACGTGGGCCGCGAGATCTGCTATAAAATCGATATGTCGCGTTTCGATCAACGTATCTAACAACTTGTCTACATATTTTTGGATCATGCCACGATGGTGCGCAACGAAACCGCGAGAAAATTCGCGCATGACCAACATCCGTAGACGGCGATGGGCCTCCCCATCACTGTCTAGCATGCTAGATTGCACAAACCTCGAATGGTTCGGCATATCGTGCCAGTTCATGGCGCGGCGCACCTGCTCGACTTCTACAGGCCGCATAAAAGCATCCAAGGATCTGACTAAGGTACTATTTCGCGCCGCCTGCTCGACGTCGGCAAAGCGGGATAACATCCAGATTCCCATGGGTTCATGGAAGTAAGGTTGTTCTAGCGCCTGTAACTTCGCGTACACAGGATATGGATTCTGCGCAAAATCACGACCCATGGGAGTGAATAGTTCAGCAATACCGTCGTGCTCAGTTGCGTGCTGCATATTTCGGTTACGCCTTCTTTATGGTGTGAACTGCACGCCTAGAGTGACATACCAGTCGGTTTCTAATTGGGGGCCATCAAGGTCTTGCGATAGCGGAAAATTGACTTCAAAGGCCACGCGATAGCGCTCGGTCGGCACTAGAAAATTTATCCCCAACCCCACATCAACACGCTCTACGGCTTGTCGATCAGGATCTGCTGTTTGCACAGGCAATGCAATGCGCGGATCAATGCCGTCAATATTACCTCTATCGTAGTAGGCCAAACGCGCCGACACGCTGAGAGATGGATTAACCAAATAACTCACCCAACCCTGTAGCTTGTGCTCATCACCAAGACGGTAAGCCTCGTCATTTTCACCTAGCCGGAATGTACTGCGCCACTGTGCGCCCCAACCCCATGCATTTTCGCGACCGGCGTAGGTTAACCCCGACAGGAGATCGTAGGTTCCCGAGCCCAACTGCATGGGATAAGGCAATCGCGGCGAGAGCTGGGTACCCATCGGCGTGAGAATTGTATCGGTCTCATCAATGCTACCGGTTGGCAGAGAAATACCTAACGTCGCATGCCAGGCATGCTCATGGCTACCGCCAAGCTTTACTAAAGCAGCAACAGTGGTATCACCAATACCACTGGACTTGGTGGTAAATTCGCCCAGCCGGGAGACACCCATGGGCCCAGCAAATGTCACGTGATCCATTTCTTTTTCACTGTAGTTCAGCATCCCCATAAGGGTTACCCGATCGTCGGGCGCATACATCATGCCAAGCATGTGCATATTCATGGTCATCTTTGTCGGCACCACGCGCAAAGTAGGTGGCATTATCGGTGGGTTGGCAAAGCGATTTGCTTGGCTAGTTACAATCTCTTGCGCAGAAATATCCGACGAGCCATCCAAATTCCCTTGCATAGACATGGTCATAAATCTGTAGGAGAACATAAATTCTCCCGCTTGGTGAACGTGATCGCCCATCACACTGATGGGTGCATGGGAATCAGGCCTAGTGGCATCTGCCAACGCATTTGTAGACACAGAAAGGGCTGCCGCAATGACGGCATACGAAATTTTCAAAGTGAACTCCAATTCTAAACTTAGTTTGTTGTGAATTTATCTAAGGTAGAAAGGCAGTCGGAGGTGCTCGAGAACGAAAGTAGCGCCATAACTGGTACTGCAACGTAGACACTTGGGATAGTTCAATGAGGGCCTGTTCAGCAAGCCCAGGAGGTAAGATCAGTGAGTTAAACGAGAGATCTTGCGCGCTAAGCCCACTGCTAAATTCGCACTGTGCAAAATTCGCATCGCCCTCAGCTTTATGATGCGCATGTGCATCGCCAAACAACTCAACCATGAGTTCAACAGAAATACCGTCAGGGCATATCTTGAGTGGCCAACCATCACCAACAGCAGAGGGCATTAAGCCAGCAGGAATAACCACCCGCAGCATCAGGCCGAACGCAAACAGCGAAAGAATTAGACGTCGCTTTGTTTCTGTTAATAACCCAAGCATGAACACATTATAGGCTGTGCAAGCATCGAAGTGCACCAGCCAATCCTGGATCAGTATCAGTAATCAGCATCAGTGGAATTTTCGCGATCATATCAGTCATTTCACCACGCTCTTCGAAGCGCCGACGTAATGGGCTCGTCACCACAAAGTCAATGATTCGCGGCACAATACCGCCACCGATATAAACACCTCCGCGAGCAGTCACAGTCAATGCTAGGTTCCCCGCTGCGGCCCCTAGTAGCCCACAAAAAGTCTCCAAGGTTTGGTGACAAACCGGCGCAGCCATAGATTTTCCCTGCTCGACAATTTCTGCCGGCGTAAGATCTGCCGCCACCCCTCCCCAAATAGAGAGCATGGCGCGATACAGATTTTGCAATCCAGTGCCGCTCAGAACTGTTTCCCAGCTGACATGGCCGTGATTCTCAAGTAGCACCGCCCACAACTCAGCCTCGAGATGGCTGCCAGGCGCTAGATCTGCGTGCCCACCCTCAGAGGGAATCACACGCCACATAGGCGCATTGCTCCCCGCAGCTTTAATAGAGGCAGGGATGAGCGTCGCCATGCCTAAGCCCGTGCCGGGACCTAGTAGCGCCTTTACATCGTTGCTCGGCTGGTCGCCGCCTAGTTGCGTCAGCTGTTTAAAATACGGAACGCCGTGGGCCATAGCAAAAAAGTCGTTGGCCAAGTGCGTTTGACAATCAAGCACGCCCCCATAAACATCAGCGTCAATGAGCAGGCCAGTATTTGTGACTATAATTTGTCCCGGCCGCTCTGTTGGCCCGGCAACGGCCACTATTGCGCGCTCGAATACCGGCTCAGTCATTTCGTGCGCATCGTTCAATCGTGCAAGCGCTGTCGTGAGCAACACCTTACCTTCGGCGTAGTCTGCCGTACCCAACACAACGGCATTGCCAATCAGCTCACCCTGATCAGCATATTGAAAACGCGCGTTAGTAGCGCCAATGTCCGCAACAAGTTCCATGCACAATATCCTTGGCAAGTTGCGCGGCAAACAAAACACCGCAACAACAAAACAGTTTTCGAAAATTTAGGCCGCTTTTTAGTATGGTGCGCTTACTTTGTACAGGTGTAGTTATGCGCAATTTCCAATATGGGCGACTCAAAACAGAAATTTTTCGCAATTTTTCTGTCGTCATGATGATTTTCTTCACCATGAGCGCAAGCTCCGCTGAAAACACAGAGCCAAATAGGCAGCTTCGCATCGGCAATGTTGGTGAGCCCCAAACTTTAGACCCGCATCGCTACAACTTGCGCCTGGAAGAGACACTTCTCAACGACCTTTTCATGGGCTTAACCACCTTTAATGCGGCCGGAGAAATAGTACCGGGGGCTGCACAGTCATGGCAAACCAGTGAAGATGGACTGACCTGGCGCTTCAATTTACGACCTGACTTGATGTGGTCCGACGGCACACCACTCACCGCCGGCGATTTCGTCTACGCATTTCAACGCCTCCAGGACCCCAAGACCGCTGCAAGTCTCGCCTACTTTATGTACATGCTGAAGAACGCCCCCGAGGTAAATAAAGGCACAATGGCGCTAGATACCCTCGGTGTTAAAGCCGAAGACGCCCATACCCTCATTCTTAGCCTGAGTAAGCCTTATCCCTATTTGCTTGAGCGTCTTCTGTACCCAACGGCATTTCCAGTGCCTAAACACGCCATCGAGGCGCATGGAGACACGTGGGTTAAGGCAGCCAACTGGGTTTCAAATGGCGCTTATACGCTTCGTGAGTGGCAACCACAGGGGTTTGTCGCACTGCAAAGAAATCCACACTTTGTCGAACCAGCCACAATTGAATCAGTGCGGTACTACCCGGTGGTCAATGAGCAAAGCGCCTACAATAGATACCGCAACCAGGAACTTGACGCCATAGCTTCGTTTCCAGTAGGTGAAATCGAAAAGGTAAAGGCGACCTACCGCGAAGATTTTAGATCATCAGACCTTTTGTCCATGATGTATTTGGTGTTTAACACGCAACGGAAACCTTTTAGCGATGTTCGCGTACGGCAAGCACTATCTTTAGTCATAGACCAAGATATTCTCACCGAAAAAGTACTTCGCTCGGGCAATATGCCTGCTTTCAGCTTCGCCCCCCACCTGCTACCTCACTACAAGGCCGCGCAATTACCTCACGCCAAAGAAGACCCAGCAGCTCGACAAAATCACGCCAGGATGCTGTTGGCAGAGGCTGGGTTCACCAAAGAAAACCCACTGAAAATAACGCTACGACACACCGCTAATATAGAAGGCAAAAAGGTCAACCTAGCCGTTGCCGGCATGTGGCGACAAATTGGCGTGCAAACACAACTTTACCAAGCCGAAATACGCAGCCACTTCGGTGATCTGCGGCAGGGGAATTTCGATGTGGCTTGGGCTGGCTGGGTAGGTGAATCAAATGCTGAGCACTATCTGAGCTTGCTCGAATCAGATACAGGCAATGTGAATTACGGACGCTACAAAAACTCAGCATTCGATGATTTAATGCATCAAGCAAAGTCTGCAGTAACGATACCCGCTAGAAATGCCTTACTTAGCCAAGCAGAACATTTAGTCGTCGATGATTACCCCGTGGTACCGTTGTACACCGTCTCGGTTCGACGCCTAGTGAGTCCAAAATTGGACGGGTGGATAGATAACCCCAGAGACATGCATCAAGTTCGATATCTTGAATGGCGCAGTGTCGACCCCTAACATTGGCTTGTAAAAAGAGCGCGTGCAATGAGACAGTACTTAACCGCTCGCATCACGTTTGCGGCGATTACATTATTCATTTTGGTATCTGTGGTCTTTTTTCTGCTACGCGCGGCACCCGGCGGCCCATTCGATAGTGAGCGCAGGCTACCCCCCGAAATAGAAGCCAACCTGTTGGCAGCCTACCATTTGGATGCGCCACTGCTAGAACAATATGTGCGATACCTGGGAAAACTTGCTCAAGGTGATCTCGGCCCGTCATTCAAACAAAAAGACTTCAGCGTGAATGAGCTCATCGCTGCGGGATTGCCGGTAAGCCTTAAACTGGGAGCCTCTGCCTTAATACTCGCCTTGGTTATTGGCACTCTCATTGGCATCCCCGCTGGCTTACATCCAGGCAGCAAGCTTGATTTCATACTAATGGGTACCAGCAATCTTAACATTGCCATTCCGACCATCGTGTCTGCGCCACTTTTAATATTGTTCTTTTCAGTAAGTTTAAATTGGTTCCCCGCTGGTGGCAGCGGTACCTGGCAACACTTCATTTTGCCTAGCATAGCGTTGTCGTTACCTTATGCTGCAGCCATTGCACGACTCCTGCGAGGCAGTATTGCTGAAACAAACCTCGAACCGTTTGTTCGTACCGCT
>Ga0256847_1001192_pt1 | contig 13830 bp, 16 predicted proteins | sample TeddybearmetaG_FD_189099 | JGI IMG/M metagenome (GOLD analysis project Ga0256847, IMG submission 189099) | Hydrothermal vent microbial communities from East Pacific Rise, Pacific Ocean - Teddybear | ecosystem: Environmental > Aquatic > Marine > Hydrothermal vents | place: Pacific Ocean: East... | reverse complement strand
GCCGTAGTACATGAGCACGACTTACACACGCACGAGTTTTTGCAGGTTCCCGCGATGAAAAAGCGTGATCTGGAAAAATTTCTTGCTCGACGGGTGCAACAAAACAAGAGTTTTGAGGAACCAGCCTCATGGTGTTACCACGAAGTAATACATACGGACGGAAGCGAAGGGGTATTGTTGCATCAGCTTCCAAAGAGCATTGTTGAATCGACACTTGCAGCCTGTATTGCACCCGGGCTCGAACCTTCAAGATATGTTCCGCTGACTGAAATTGTGTCGGCCTATATGCCTACCTATAAGGTACCTGTAACAGATGTATTTGTCATTGTGGCTTTGTTCAATGCCCGCATTGAAATTATCGTGACATTTGGAACAGGTGAAGTCGCCTTTGTACGTGAACTTAATTACGGACATGTGCAGGAAACCGTAGAGCGGCTTGTTACGGACATTAATCGCACCATACGCTATGCAAAACAACAACTCGGCACCAGGATCGAAGAAGTATGGTTTTTGGGAACAGTGCTTGAAGCTGCGCATACGGCGTTGGAATCTGGTGTGGATTCCGAATTGCGTTTTATTCCTGAAGAAAGTTCCGGTCCCTATTTCTGGGCGCTTCAGGCAGCAGCGCTATCTAACAAATGTCTGAATGCAAATTTTATTTCAGCACCTGCGCAGAAATCCGTCACAAGCCAGCGTACCAGGCGCACGGCTGTCTGGGTTTCGATCATGCTGATGATAATCTCGACCGGAGTTACCGCTGGAATTGAATGGATAGTCAATGACAAAGAGTATGAGATTAGCCAACTGCAGGTGGATATTAGTGATATCGAACACAAACTGGCGAATGTTGAAGAAGCACTGCATATCGAAAAAAACCTGGAAAGAAAGTTGCAGGTGTTAATTGGTACTACCAGTAATCTACCGACAATATTCAATCAACATCTGGCCCGGATGGCACCCGAGGGTATTACATTAAACTCTGTTGAAGTAGAACGTCAATCTGGATACTGGTCTGTAAAGCTTACGGGAACTGCTGCTGGTGGACTGGAAGGGGCGGTGAGGCATTTGCAGGCATTTGAAGATGCACTCACCGCGCCACCCTGGAGTTTACAGATTGAGGAGGATTGGCGACCCACCTGGTTCGACCAGCTGCAAAATGGAAATTTGGCCGTAAACGGCCGAATTGGTTTTGAGTTTGCCGGTAACATCCGATGACTGCAGTTGCCACAGCATACCAAAAAGCTGGTCTTCGACGGTTCATCGAAATCTGTGCCTATCATTTGTATGGAAATACCGGAAAGACAATTGTTAGCCTGACGATATTGTTGTTTTTCATCACAATGCTAATTTGGAGTCTGATTTTTCGCTTATCTGTGTTTGATCAGTTATTGAACCTGGAGTTGACCCACACTCATCTTCTGCAGGAACTGGAAGATAAGCAATACGAGCTTGCCCAGATTGATTCCCAGAAACTGGACCAAAACATCGAACGCGCTGACGAGCGTGTATTTCCAGGTTTTCCATCGGTTGCCGCGTGGCTTACTGATCTTTCAGAAGCGTCGGCTAATCGCCAGTATCAGTTCTCCTATCAGCTCAGTGATGGACGTACTTCTCACCTTGAGGGGGTTTTGGAGGTCACTGTGACCTTTGTCCTCAAACGATCAAGACATACATTTGATAACAGTTTTGGACAAACCATGAATTTACTGGGGCGTTTACATACCGATCAACGACATTTGGATGTGGTCAGAACAGAGGCAAAAGGATCAGGCGCAGGCATGACAGAAATAGAGGTCGAATCGACAATTTGGGTCAGGGATATACAGCGAATAGGTGGTTTGAGTTACGCGATGTCCACTCTGGCTAATGTCGATCCGGGAACAGGAGGTAATATCATTGAAGAATTTGTCCAATAATCCCTGGTTTATTGCATGCCTGGCACTATTTGCCATTGTTTATCTGGTCGTCAGCGTAGGCGGACTTATCCTGGATGACGAAGCCCAGGCGTACGTACCAATTGATGCGGATGCGTCAAGTTCTACATCATTTTCTGGTGTCACACCGCAAGTGTTTGATATGGAGTTACTAAATATTGCCTGGTTGGATGATGTTTCCCGGGATCCTTTTGGGGTAGTTGAACTACCTCCTAGGGGCTCGGGAAATGATGCGCTCATTGCGGATAAGATACTAAAGCTGGATGCCATATTTATCGGAGAAAGTACACGTATGGCAGTGATTAACCAACGGCTGGTTCGCGAGGGCGATGCTATTGGATCTTATCGGGTGCTCGCCATCAAACGCAGCCAGGTAATATTGGCCTGGGATAATAAACGACTTGTTCTGGAAGCGCTGTTATGAAGTATCTTACACTTATTGTTGCGAGCATATTGTTTTCTGGTTGTGCGGCTGTAAATCCACAGATATCAAATGAGTTTCCCAAACATCACAATACGATAAAACCTGAGATCATACCGGTTTCTGAAGATCAGTTTCCCTTGTCCTCAAGAATGAGCTACCCGGACACGAGCGGTGAACTACCCGGTGGGTCCAACGAGGCACTGTACAGCTTCATGATATCTAATCTGGACATTCAAACAGCGCTACGGCTTTTTTCAAGAGCTTATAGTCTCAATATGATTATCGATGCATCTTTGAAAGGTATGCTTAACGTTGAATTTTATGATCTGCCCCTTCATCAGGCCATGTCTCTAATGCTGGATTCAAACAACTACTACTGGGAAAATGAGAACGGCCTAATTCATGTAGCGTCGGAAGAAACTCGTCAGTTTTCTGTGGACTATCTTAGGCTGTCGCGCACTGGTACGGGTACTTCTACCGCGAAGGTTAGTTCCGGTGGCAGTACTGGCGGGGAAATTGGTGGTGGTGATTCCGGCGGCGGTGGAAATAGCGATGCCGGTACGATTATAATCGGTCATGAGGATGAAATAGATTTTTGGAAGGAACTTGAAATTCAAATTGATGAGTTATTGAGTACGGATGGCCGAGTTGTAATTAACAGTTTATCTGGAACCATTCAGGTGACAGATCAACACAAATTTGTTGAGGGCGTAGCATTCTTCCTTGGCCATCTTAATCGCGCCATACATCGTCAAGTTGATATCGAAGTGCAGATTCTTGAAGTCACTTTAAACGACTCACAGTCATTGGGAATTAACTGGTCGCGCCTGGCAGCAGCTACGAATTTGGGGAAAAATCTCAACTTTGATATTGGTGGAATTGTAGAATCTCCAGCAGGAGGAATATCAGCGTTGCCAGCAGTCTTGAATATTTCGGCAAGCAATATTGATGTGAATGGTAATAACAGGCTCAGCGCCATTGTCAGCGCGCTGGAAGAACAGGGAAGCGTTGAAATAGTATCGCAACCACATGTGCGAACGATGAACAACCAGACATCTTTAATCAAGGTGGGAACAGATAGAACGTTTTTTCGTAGAGAACAACAAACGGATTCAACCTCAGCCGGTTCTATTTCCACAGCAACGGACGTACCCCAGGTGGTTACCGAAGGAGTGGTGCTTTCGATTACACCGCAAATATCCGATAATGGATGGGTGATAATGGATATTTCGCCCGTGGTTACCCGTGTGTCCAGTGTATCTACCGTTGTAAACGATAATGGTGTAGTTCAATCGTCCGCTCCCAACCTTGATGTTTCACAGGTGACCTCCATGATTCGTGGAAGGAGTGGTGATACAGTCGTGGTAGGTGGTTTGATACAGACACTGGATAGCCATACGCGACGTAATGTGCCAGGATTTAAATTTCTACGTGCGCTCGTTGGCGGTCAATATCGCGCTGTTCAGCGAAAGGAGCTGGTTATGTTGCTAACTCCGACAATAGTAGCGCAATAATGCCCATTTTCAATAGACAGTCTCTGACTGCAGTGCTTGTTTTGCTTTGCAACTGCGGTGTATTTGCCCAGCAACAATCCATCAGTGAAAAAGTTGCAGAACAGAGCGCAGCGGCTCAGGCTATTCTTGATAGTGTGGAAAAACCTGGATTGATTGAAATGGATCGACAGGACGCAGATCAACAAAAAACCGATCAGAAATTGTTCCGACATCAACCTTCGTTTGCAAGAATTCCGACAAATATGCACTCGCAGGTAAAAAAAACCTCGGCAATGAACAGGGCATTTGCCAAAATTAAACAAATGATAGGTCACGGAGAACAATTTGTAGCCCGAAGAATGTTAGAGGAGTTTGTCTCCAGTTGGCCGGCAAATACCGAAGGTAGGCTTTTACTGGCGAAACTTGATATTTTGCAAGGCAATCTCCAACAGGCACAAGTAGTCTTAGCGCCTTTGATGACTGATAAGAGCTCCGGGTGGCAAGCCTGGTTCTGGAGTGCTACTGCCAAATTGAAAGAGGGCTTGGTTGAGCAGGCCCGCCGTGATTTAAAACAGGCCGCAGCGCGTGATGCCAGCGTACCCGATATCTGGATACAACAAGCAGTTGTTGAACAGAAATCTGGAAATTACGTCGGTGCGGTTCAACTATTGCAAGTTGCCCGGCAATTGGCACCTGGAAATCCTGGCATTCACCTGAACCTTGCATTTAGCAACGAGCAACTCGGAGCTTACTCTTCTGCGGTACAAAACTACCAGCGGTTTATGCAAACTTCTAAAGACTCAGAACTCAAGCACTACCAGCAGAGCGTTGTTCGCCGAATTTCGGAATTGGTTGCTGCCTTATAATAGATGGTTACGTGAATGGCTGTTCTCTGTTCGGAGAGTTACCCGGTTCTTGTAGCATCTTTGAGGTTTGAATTGAGCTGTACCACCTTTGACTGGGATTTATCTACCATACGGTTAAACTGTCTAGCGACAAATGATCTGTTCCGGCCTGATTCTTTAGCTTTGTACAAACATTGATCGGCAGTTTTCACCAGCTGCTCCCAACTATCAGCTATGGAATCACCGTCCATTACGTTTGCTGCACCACTGCTGATGGTTACAATGTTAAAGTTGCTTTTTTCATGTGGCATACCATCTTCTGCTATCGCAGCAACGAGTTTGGCGGAAGCAATTGCAAGTTGTTGAACATTAATATGGGGAAGAACCACTAACAATTCCTCGCCACCATATCGATACAATCGATCCGACTTACGAATACTGGACTTGAGAATTTGGGCAACTCGTTTGAGTACACCATCTCCCGATTGATGTCCATAATGATCATTATAAAGCTTAAAGTTGTCGACATCGATAAGTAGAATGGAGTAGGTATCTTTGTACCTGAGAGCGCTTGCATGAATATGATCCAAATCCACCTCCATAGCTCGACGATTACCAATTTCCATCAAGTGATCTTCCATTGAAAGTGCCTGCAGTTCCTCGATTAGTTTTAGGAGCACATCTGTTTTTTCCGCAATCGCCTTTTCGATCATTTCAGCCTGCAGTTCGATAACATGGTAGTGGGCATTGGCAAGATCAGTTTGGGTAACCAAGCCAACAAGTTTCTCAGAGTTGTCGACTACGGGCAGGTGTCGGACACGCTCCGCCTTACTAACCACCAATGCATCAAAAAGTGTTTCATCCTGCCTGAGCCGTATGATTGGTGAAGTCATGAAATTGGAAATTGGGTTGGATAAATCAATTTTTTTAGGGCCGTCGTTGAGAATTTTCACCAAATCACGCTCGGTTACAATTCCCAATGGCATTCTGTCTTTTTCGATAATAATGCAGGAGATTTCATTTTCTACCATTTGTTTGATTGCGTCGCGCAACGGTGTATCTTGTTTCAGGCAAGTAAACGTTTCATTCATCAGGGCTTTGACGTAAATTTCTTTCACTGTTACTGGTCTCCAAGCTTAGATTAACACCACTTAAGCACTGCCTTGCACAAAGCTAATGGTGATCAATATGGGTTCTCTTATTCGATATATCGGCAACTTGTCGACAAGCGTTAGAAAAAAGTCAATATTTTGTCACATTTGGGAGATAGGAATTTTAGCCCGGCCACTAAATGACTTCGAACTGCAAAGCCTTTGACAGACGTTAAAATCAAAGGGCAATATTTGACCGAAGATTGTGCCGCTGCATTTTCATCAAGATTGCGTGGATTTTTTTCTTATCGGCCTGAGAGAGCTGTACGAATTCTATGCCCACCTTCCTTGTTTTACTCTTACTGGTATTGGTGTGGTATTGATGATACCTGACCACACTCTGGCACTTTAGCGGGTCGAAGCCATCCAGGTTAATAATACAATCCATGATGCCATTGGTTTCAAGAGGGAAGTGGTCGCCCTGCAAACGAAAACAAGCACCGGTTTTCGAAATATTTTCACACCGCACCTTGACCGGTTTGTCATTTGCGACCGATATTTGGACATTGTGGTTTTCTGCCAGTCTGATATGGATGCGATAGTTTGCCCTTTTATCCAGATAGTGAATTTGCCTGGGTGAAGCTATTTGGTGGTATTCAAGACCAGAATCATCCCAGGATTGAGCTACGTGAATGGAGTCAAAGAAATAGATAGTGCCTTGATAGCGAACACGAAAATCAATGGCTTGCCCTGGTTGCAAAAGTAGGTTGGCATTTTTTGGTACCAACTGGTCGATACATAGTTGGTGCCGTTCAGCTTTGAGCAAGTAGGAAGTAACGCGATCCTCGCTTTGGGGTGCTGTAACAGACATTGGTATACGAAATTTACGAAACGTTTCCAGAATGGCGGAAACTGCTTCGGCTGATTCCATAGTTTGCAGGGATTCCGGCATTGCTTGACTGTTTTCCTCAAGCCTCTCCCAGTGACCGGGTTGTTGGGGTGTCGGATGTGTCGCCTTGACCAGAGTAAGTATGGGCACTGGCATCGGTCTGGCGAATAATATTCAGGGCACTACGAGTCTGTATTTGTTTTTGCCTGATCAGGTGGCCATTGATGCTATTCATGTCACTGCATTGGTGCACCAGATCCGTAAGGTGGTTAAAGAACTGTAGTAGCTTGTCAGGATTTTCGAAGCTGGCAATGAATGACTGCAAGCCTTCAGTGGTCCGGTCAAATGAGTGCTGCACGGCAAAGTCCTGGCGCAACAGTGTGGCATTGGTCTGAGCGTCCAGGGCCTGGTTCTTGGCTGAAGTAGCACGCTCTATAACATCGATATCCGCAACTAAAAGGGATTCATGTTCTTGTTCGAGAATACTCAGTAAGTGCTCCAGACATGCCGTTTCATTGCCGAGTAAAATGGAGAGTTGTTGCTGGGCCATTGGATTAACGGTTACCTTTTTCTATGTTAATCAAGCTGTCAACGATCTTTACAGTATCAATCTGATAGTCTCCTCTAGCAATTGAGTCTTTAATGGCGGAAACGCGAATGTTGTCAATGTCAGGGATATTAGCCAGGTTTTCCTCCAATCTGAGTATTTCTTCAGCAGTACGAGTAAGTGTTACGGAGTCACCATCAACGTTCGAAACATTCGGACTCTGCACCTGGTTGCTTCCAGGTTTTTCCTGCATACGGTTCGCTTGTGCAGCAGCCTGATTCAAGTCAAGGCCCGGTGGTTTGATGTCCATATTGTTGTCAATCGGTTTCATAGTGTTAGCTTGGTGGTTAATAGTATCGACCGAATATCAGAATTCTTTAGTCGCCATTGCTAATTATGGCACGCGAACTGTTCCATCGGAAAGGGCAATCCCTTCAACCTGCCTGCCTGAATTAAGGTTTACGACAGTTACCCGCTTACCAGCTACTGCATCTCTTAAAGCTTTGCCTTGCGTTCGTACCTCCAGCCCACCAAGGCCCGTAACCAGTGTCACCTGCTGGCCCCGAATGACCACACGGGGTAATCGCAACTGGTTTAGTTTAAAGGGCACTCCAGCATCAAGTGGACGGGTCAGTTCCATGCCGATTATTTTATCAGCATCATAAATTATCCCGTTAGGCATACTCTGTAAAGGCATGTCAATTAAGTGCAGGTCGTTTTTGCCAATGACTGCATGGCGGCCCAGTGGACTGGTTAAAACTGGAACCGCCTGTTGTGCACTGACATTGGTGCGTACATAAATTGTCCAGGGGTTTGTTCCCGCGCATCGAACGCCAATACTAATGGCACCTAACACCTGATTGTTTTGAGGGGCGAAAGTAGAGAGAGCCTGGTTGCACAGGGGTAGCCGCAGACGCTTGTCCAGTGGTCGGGTTGTTACCGTTATGTTCTCGTATCCTTGTCGAAGCGCACTCTCTTTGCTGGCCAGGACAGCGATAGCTGTGAGGCTATCCAGGGGCTGCTCCGAACTCGCATACATAACAGGGCCTGCAGCAAAACCTACCACTACTATTAGCAGTAATAGACCCGTGTGTAAGCACTGACGCCAAAATTCTGTCATTTTCTGCTCAATAATTCGCACTTTATCTTCCTTTACTAGATAAAGCATCTTTCGTGCCAGTTATCAGTTTGTTATCCGATCAATGGCGGCAAGGTTTGCCGCCGTTGCTGGCAATTGCCGCTTTTTAAGTGTCTCAGCGATAACCATGCCAAGGTATCACCTTGATACGTATAGATTTATTTTGTTGGCACAGATTGTGTATATAGAGATGCAAAGAGTGGTGTAGCGGGAAGTAGCAAGGAAACGATTTATGAATATGATTGATAGAGTTTTTGGTGTTTCCCCGCAGGTACTGGATGTGCGAGCGCAGCGCATGGAGCTGATAGCCGCGAATCTGGCGAATGCCGATACTCCAGGGTACAAAGCGCGCGATATCGATTTTAGCGACGCGATGCTTCAAGTTCTGGGTGAAGGCGAGGGTTTGCAGAAAAGCAACGCACGCCACCAGAGAGGTGGTGAATTTCGGAATGACGTGCTTTATCGCATGCCTTCGCAACCGTCTTTGGATGGTAACACGGTAGAGACACATCGGGAGCAATCCGAGTTTATGGAGAATGCTATTCGTTATCAGGCGAGTCTGAATTTTCTGGGTGGTCGTATTAAATCCATGTTGCTGGCGCTAAAGGGAGAATAGCGGTGAGTTTGTTTAACGTATTCGATGTTTCCGGGACTGCCCTGTCAGCGCAAAGCGTACGGCTAAATACTATTGCCAGTAATTTGGCTAATGCAGATGTTATCGGTAGTAGTCCGGAAACAGCCTACCATGCCAGATACCCGGTTTTTTCTGCTGTTTTTGACCAGATTGCAGCTGATGGGACAGCCGGTGGGGTCAGGGTGGACGGAATTGTTGAAAGCACGGTCAGTCCGCGCAAGGAATATGCGCCTAATCACCCGCTTGCAGATGATGGGGGCTTCGTCTATCTGTCTAACGTTAATCCGGTAGAGGAGATGGCAAACATGATTTCCGCTTCTCGATCTTATCAGAACAGCGTCAAAGTAATGGATACGACCAAGCAGCTTATTATGCGCACACTGAGTCTGGGTAACTAAGCAACTAATCAATGGAAACTTAACAATGGAATCTACGCCAGGTATCTCAGATCTGTTTTCGACAAGTTCTCCGGTTGGGAGGGGTAAGAATAATGTTGATGAGTTGGGACAGAAAGATTTTATGACTTTGATGGTAGCCCAGCTGGAAAACCAGGATCCTACTAAACCAATGGACAATTTCCAGTTTCTGGCGCAAATCGCCCAGTTTGGGACAGTCGCCGGAATCCAGGAGCTGCAGCAAAGCTTCAGCAGCCTCTCTGGCGCGCTTTATGCTAATCAAGCCCTGGACGCTGCCGGGCTCATCGGTCGGCAGGTAGCAACGAGCTCCAATGTGGGTGTGTTAGCTGACGGGGGTGTGCTTGGTGCTACGGTAGATCTACCTGACGACGCAAGCAGCGTAACGCTCTATGTACAGGACATGAATGGTCGCCTGGTGCATAGCCAGGCGATAGGACCGGTGGAGGCAGGTGAATTAAGGGTGCAATGGGATGGCACTGACGGTGAGGGCAACTTTCTTCCACCTGGGCAGTACCGGATTAGTGCGGAGGCCACGATCCGTGGACAGAACGAGGCTGTTTCAGTTTATGCGCATCATCTGGTTGAGTCGATCACCGTTGACGGGGCAGGCGCCGGTCTGTTGTTAAATTTGGCCGGGGGTATCCAGGTGGGTATGTCCGGCATTAGAAGTATTTTGTAAATTCAACTAAATTAGCCAGGAGTAAAGATTATGGGCTTTGATACCGCGGTTTCAGGGATTAGGGCGGCAGCAGCTGATCTGAGTGTTATTGGAAATAATATTGCTAACGCCTCTACGACGGGTTTTAAAACCTCTCGAGCTGAGTTCTCCGATGTTTATGCTACCAACTTGCTGGGTGGTGGCAGCAATGCAATCGGTCAGGGGGTTAATCTATCAGGGGTTACGCAAGAATTTACGCAAGGCAATATCAGCTTTACGAACAATGCTCTGGATTTGGCTATCAGCGGTAGTGGGTTCTTTCTGCTTAGTGACAATGGCTCTTCGCTTTACACACGAGCGGGTAATTTTCAGGTAGATCGTGAAGGTTTTGTTGTCTCGGGTGAAGGATACCGTCTACAGGCTTTCCAGGCGAACAGCCAGGGCGATATCTCTGGTCAGGTGGGAGATCTGCAGTTAGACACTTCATTGATTGATCCAAATCCCACCGGTGTTGTTGATATCGCCACTAACCTGGATTCACGTGGTACGCCACCTACGGTGCCTTTTGGTGGCCCTTTTGATGCTTTTGCTGTGCCGCCCACAGCTCCAGACCGCGATTCTTTTAATGCGACGACCTCTACCACGATTTATGACGGACTGGGGAACTCTCACGTGGTTAGTCTGTATTATGTGAAGACAGCCAACCCCAATGAATGGCAGGTTCACTCGCTAGTGGATGGTGTCACAACCTCTGGCCCGGATACACTTACCTTTCAGTCCAACGGTCAATTTGACCCCTTGACGTTACCAGTTGAAATAAGTATTGCAGGCTGGAATCCTCTAAATTCAGCAGGATTGCCAACGGGTGCCAGTGCGCAAAGCTTTAACGTGTCGTTGTCGCGGTCCACTCAATTTGGTTCTGAGTTTGCCGTGAGCAGTATTACTCAAGATGGTTTTTCTACAGGTCAGCTCAGTGGGCTTGAAATTGATGCTTCGGGTGTCGCGTTTGCCCGCTACACTAACGGTCAGGCTCGCGCGCTTGGCCAGGTTGTTATAGCCGGGTTTGCAAATCCTAATGGCCTGCAGCCGCTGGGCAATAGTGACTGGGCAGAAACCTTCGCGTCGGGCGCTGCAACACTTGGACAATCGGGTACTTCCGGTTTGGGACTGCTTCAGTCTGGTGCGCTGGAAGATTCAAATGTGGAAATTACCGAGCAACTCGTCAACATGATCGTGGCCCAGCGTAACTTCCAGGCTAACGCCCAGGTGATACAAACTGAAGATGCCGTTACTCAAACAGTGATCAACTTGCGCTAACCGGGGCTAACTGATGGACCATTTTGTCTATATTGCAGCATCCGGGGCAAGTGAGGCCATGTTTGCCCAGGCTATTAACGCTCATAATCTGGCGAATGCCTCAACAACGGGCTTTCGAGCAGATTTACTTGTGGCACAGAGCGCGCATTTATCAGGTGGTGGATTAGAGAGCAGGGTCTTTGCGGGTATCCAGAACCAGGGAGTAGACTTTCGCGAAGGTGCCATCAACGCTACGGGGCGTGAGCTGGATGTAGCCGTTAACGGACAAGGCTGGCTGGCAATAATGGCACCTGACGGCACGGAAGCATACAGCCGACGAGGTGATTTGCGGGTTAACGAGTTTGGCCAGCTGATGAACGGAGCGGGTCAGCAAGTGTTGGGTAATTCGGGGCCCATTGCAGTTCCACCGTTTACCACCATTTCGATCGCTTCTGACGGTACCGTATCTATGGTGCCGTTGGGAGAAGAGCCTAGCACCCTGGCGGTGGTAGACAGGATTAAGCTGGTCAACCCCGACCATGCCCTGTTGACCAAGAATGCAACCGGCTTGATTCAGATGATTGATCCTGGAAGCCAGGCAGAGCCAGACGCCTCCGTTCGTCTTGTCCAGGGTTCACTGGAGTCCAGTAATGTGGATTCTGTTGCTGCGATGGTGCGGATGATTGAGATGGCGCGGCAATTCGAGACGCACACAAAAATGATGGAAACTGCAGAGCAACTGGACCAGGCCTCTGCAGAATTGATGAGCATGAATTGAGGAGCTGAGAAATGAATCAAGCATTGTGGATAGCCAAAACCGGACTGGATGCACAACAGACAAAAATGGCCAACATAGCCAACAATCTGGCTAATGCGAGTACAACAGGATTCAAGCGTAGTCGGGCGATTTTTGCCGATTTGCTCTATCAAAATGTTCGTCAGGTTGGTGCCCAGTCATCGCAGGATACTCAGTTGCCGTCAGGGCTGATGATGGGTTCGGGGGTGCGTACTGTGGCCACTGAAAAATTGTTTACCCAGGGTAACCTGGCGCAGACTGACAACCTGTTGGACATGGCAATTCAGGGAAGGGGATTTTTCCAGATATTAATGCCGGATGGCACTCAGGCTTACACGCGCGACGGATCGTTTCAGGTAGATAATCAGGGGCAGATGGTGACGGCCAATGGTTACCTTGTGCAGCCTTCAATCACCATCCCTGAGAATGCGCTTTCGGTCAATATTGGTGAAGACGGTACTGTGTCTGTCAGGTTGCCCGGATCTGCGGCAATTTCCCAGGTTGGAACTGTACAGTTAGCTGATTTCGTTAATCCAGCAGGCTTGCAGGCTATTGGCGGAAATCTGTATTTTGAGTCCAGCGCAAGTGGCTCGCCACAGACCGGTACGCCTGGGCTCAATGGTTTGGGATCTGTAGTGCAAGGGTATGTAGAAGCTTCGAACGTAAATGTGGTGGAAGAGTTGGTGAATATGATTGAAACCCAGCGCGCTTATGAAATGAATTCTCGTGCGATCTCTACTACGGATCAAATGTTGCAGTATGTGGCTAACAATCTATAGGTGGTTTACATGATACGGGCGCTTTGTTCATTGGTATTTCTGGCGAAATTTGTACTGTTAACAGGATGTAGCGAAATTCCGATAATCAGCCAACCACATTATGCTCAGGTTGAAGCTATGGATTACCCACCACAACAGACCGAAATGGTAAGCGGTGCAATTTATCAGGCCAGTCATAATTTGGCATTATTTGAAGATCTGAAAGCGCGCCAGGTTGGCGATATTGTCACAATACTATTGGCGGAGTCCACCAATGCTGCTAAAAGCAGTGATACGAGTCTCGACAAAAGCAATTCAACTGTTATTACCAATCCTACTCTGGCTGGCCAGGTTCGCACCATTGGTTCGAGTTCCAATTTGGGATTTGACCTTGCAAGCGAAAGTGGTTTTGAGGGTGAAAGTAGCAGCAATCAGAGCAACAGTTTGCAAGGAAGTATTACTGTCACAGTTGTCAAAGTGTTGCCAAGTGGAAATTTGTACGTGCAGGGTGAAAAGTGGATAAATATAAATCAGGGAAATGAATTTATCCGGATGCGTGGTGTTATTCGTCCGGTAGATATTTCTGCCAACAACACGATTATGTCGACCAAGGTGGCCGATGCGCGAATATCCTATAGCGGTACAGGTGCAACGGCTGATGTTAATGCGGTCGGTTGGTTATCTCGATTTTTCATGAGCGGGCTATGGCCGTTTTAAGGAGCTGCAAGGTGGGCGTAATGAGCAAATTAAAAACTACACTTTTAGCCGCGCTGGTTATCGTGCTGACTCTGGGCGGGGACTTTGCTCTGGCAGTACGGATAAAAGACATTACCAGCATCAGCGGTGTGCGCAGCAACCAGTTGATTGGATATGGACTCGTGGTAGGGTTAAACGGTACTGGTGACCAAACC